>Ga0137366_10000151_pt1 | contig 38215 bp, 85 predicted proteins | sample SagtaG_8_FD_104938 | JGI IMG/M metagenome (GOLD analysis project Ga0137366, IMG submission 104938) | Vadose zone soil microbial communities from Sagehorn Ranch, Mendocino, California, USA - Sage1_L_60_16 metaG | ecosystem: Environmental > Terrestrial > Soil > Vadose zone | place: USA...
ATGGTGCCGCCGTCACCGTAATAGTGGTTCCCGTCGCTGCGGGCGAGGGAATGCTTGAGCCGGAAAACATCGTCGGGGCTCATCTCCGCCATGTTCGCGCCTCTCAGCCGATACTGCGCACAGAGACGGGGAACCTCTCTGAGTGCCTGCACGGCTTGCCATCCGCCCAGGCGTTCACGCACTCAAGTGCCGTATGCCTAACGTAGGCTTTATGTCCCCATCTGGCGTGGGCCTCTACTCTTTCTTCCAGTCCAGGGCGGTTACGATAAACATCCTGCATCCTGGTGTTCCCCAGAACTACTGCTAGTTCTGGTCCCGAGATGAGCACTTGCGACTTCCGCTCATCCGTTTCTTCAGCCGCTTCAGTGCGTTCCGGTGCGTCAACTTCCGCAAAGTTGCGTCCTGGGTCATCGTGGACAGGTTCCGGCGAGTAACTTCCTGGCATGACAGAGAACACCCTGATCGCACACGTTCGTCATCTGGCCGAGCAGCTGAACCTGCTCATTTTTCACTGCAAGGACCCGCGGGGATCCGACCCGGGACTGCCCGACCTGATCCTGGTTGGCCGCGCCGTCCTGTGGCGCGAACTGAAACCAGAGCACGGCGACCTCCGTTTCCACCAGCGGCGCTGGCTACGGCGGCTACGTGCCGCGCGTCAGAACGTCGATGTATGGCGGCCCAGCGACTGGGAGAGCGGGCGGATCCAACGCGAGCTGGAGGTCCTCGCACCGCCCGCACCATACAAGCAGCTCAGCCTGTTCGAGGAGAAGGAGGCAGCCTGATGGTGATCCCGCGTCAGGATGACTGGGAAATCTACGATCCCGATGGCCGCGGTGCAGTGATCTTCCGCAAGCGCCGCCCATGGCCGGTACCACTGCCGGTGCTCCGCGGATGGGAAGATGAGTATCAAGAGGAGGATCTAGAAGAGGCCGCTTAGCGTGACCAGGCCAGCCTCGCGGGCCTTGCCTAGCACCCAGGCCCGCGAGGCATCACTAAGATCCTCCGTGCTCATTGAGGTGCGGTTCCAGCCAGCACGCTCGACGGTTTTAACCGCATGACAGTTGGCGCAGCGCACCTCACACTTAGCGATCTCCGCCGTGACGTCAGCCCATGCGGAACCCTGCATCTGGCCGACCCCGTGCTTTCGGCTGTTTTTCACACCCGCAACGTGGTCGAACTGGAGTGCCTCACGCGCAGCGCGGTACCCGCAGTCGACACAGCCCGCGGCGACCTTCATCTCAGCGATCCGTGCGCGCCGTGCCAGGTACCCTGAGCTGCCTCGGGCGTAGTCGTATCCACTGAACTTCGCGCGCAGACGGGTCGCCGTGCGGACCGCATGGCAGTTCGCGCAGACTACCTCGCACTTGGCGACCTCCGCCAGGACCTTGTCCCATGCACCGTTACGGAGCGAGGTTGGCACTCTCACCTTCACGCCCCGGACGTGATCGAACTCCAGCGCGTAGGGGCTCCCGCGGAACGCGCAGTCCGCGCATCCGGCCTCAAGCTTCAGTTCACTCAGCCGCAACCGCCGTATATGGCTGAGCACCCTACCTTTACACGGCGTACAGAGATCCGTCTTATTCCGCAGATAGAGTGGCCTGCCGCAGCCGCAGCTCCTGCTCGTGTAACACGCCCGGCAGTATCCAGTCGAACTGATGTAGACGCTAACGAGCTGACCGCATCCACCAGCGCAGGGAACACCCGGGTGGTGAACCTTGCCGGGGTGGCCTGATTTACGAGCGCAGCGGGCCCCCGCCTTCGGCATCCAGTGACCGCATATTTCCATACACCCACAGTATCAGGTGATGCAGTGCAACCCCTAGCTAGCCTATGGAACGCACGGGATTATAGCTGCGGCGTAGCCGGTTGAACGCCCAGTGGGCCAGCGTAGCGGAAGTCAGCGGGGTGATATCGGACGCGGTGTTCTTCCTCGACCAGCCGCGCATTCCATCGCCAATATCACGCGTTTCCGCCCGCGCCACTGCGGACCGCAGGTAGGGGGCGTCGTCGGGGCCGAGGTGTCCGATTTGCTTGTCCCGGATCGCAGTGACCATCAACGTAAAACCTTGTGCTTCCTCGGACGCACCGGCTTTGAGGAACTCTAGCCCCTTGTTCTCTCCGTCGTCTATGAGCGCCGATGCGGGTGCTGTCTTCGGTACCGCGATGCCGAGGGGCCGCCATTTTCGCCGCAGCCGTAGCAGTTCGGGGACCACCCACGCGGTGCCGGGGCGGAAGCAGTCCCTCGGGATCTCCACGATGACCAGCCCGTCCGAGGGTCGCTGCCACGCGACTGATATGCACGCCGCGGTCAGGTCGGGTGTGACGTCCACGGCGAAACACACCGGTGTGACGGTGCCGCCCGTGACGGTGGTCTCGCACGCGTTCCACTGGTCCTCGGAGACCACGAGCCAGCCTTCCTCGTCGGTGGGCCAGTGCCCGGCACCCAGGCGTTCCACGTTGAACGCGTCGTCGGGCATGGAGTCGAGTTCCCACGCGACGTGCTCGATGCTGATCCGGTAACCCAGCGCCGGGTTCGCTTTCGCCCACGACACTATGTCGTCCCGGTCGTCGTGCTGGTCGCAGATGATGAACTGGTTGGACCTGCGGCCCTTCCGCTCATCCCGCGGGCACATCTCATTGTGCGGGCGGATCGACCACTCGAAGTACGCGAGCCGGTTATCCTCACCCCGGATCCCCCTGCGGCGCACCGATGCGAGCTGGGTGGAGTCGGGGTACCCGGCGGACGCGAGGTACCACAGTTGCGGGTTCGGCACCGCCGACATGGTGGGCATCGACGCGCCTACCTGGTCGGTCGTCAGGATCATCGCCTCGTCCCACACCAGGCAGTTACACGTGAACGACCGGCCTGAACCACGGGACCGGGCGAGGAACCGCAGCCGTGGCGCGACTGACTTGCGGACCAGCCTCGCGTTCGACCCGAAGATCAGCGCTGACGCTGGCCGTAGTGTCACGGCTTCTTCACCGTGGGACGTGATGATGGACTTGACCCGGCGGTCCAGTTCCTCGCAGCCCTTGATCCGGTCGCGGAGCCGCAGGAAATGCTCGTTCGACGCCTTGAACTCGTGGGCGGTGTGAATGATCAAGGGTTCTGACAGCTCGAACAGGCCGAACAGCTCCCGGCCCTCAACGGTGGCGTTCTTCCCGTTCTGCCGGGACAGGACCTCGGCTACTTCTTTCGCCGCCCAGGTGCCGTTCTCCCGGGTGCCGAGCGCCTCGCTCAGCGACCATGCCTGCCACGGGTCGAACTCGAAACCGATCGACTTGCAGAACTCGATGCACTCTTTCCCGGTCGCGTCCGAGTGGTACTTCGGCACCGAGCAGATCCGCGGACGCTGGTTACCGTAGACGGGTTCACCGGTGTACGCGGGCATCGCCATGGTCAGCTAGTTTCCTGGTGGCACGGGCAGATGCAGGGCGCACCGCAGAACTTACACGATGATGGCGTCTTGACCCACTGTGTCGTCCCGTTGCTGCCGGTCTGGCTCTGGCAGTATTCGTGCTGGTCATGAAGGCATGACGTGGACAGGTACTCGTGTGCGGCCACGGGCTACTCTTCCACGCTGGGCATGGCGATATGCGTGGTGATCATCGCGATGATGATAGCCAGCGCCTCGGGGCGGGTGAACCCCGCCGCGACGTACGCCATGAAAATCTCATGCTGCGCCGCTGCACCCTGGGCGAGCATGGTCATCGGGTCCTCAGGGGTGCCCATCAGCCGTGCTCCCGCATCAGCCGTTCCTCACGGCGCTTGCGAAGTTCATCGATTTTGTCTCCCTCAGCTCCGGGTGGTGCCATCTCGCGGAGCTGCACCGTGCACAGCCGCAGCTCGCGGAGGACTTGTGCGAGGTCCCGGGGTTCCAGGCAGCGCCCGTCAGCCTCCGCCGCCAGGGTTAGCATCGCCTGGGCGACGGTCCCGGTTGATACTGATTCGGGGAAGGTCTTGAGGTCACGCCGGACGGCTTTTTCTAGTTGCCCGATCTTACGGCGAGCTGGCATAAACCCCTCCCTTCTGACACGACTACCTGCTACAATGTCGGCACAACAGGCGGAGGGACGGATGCGGAATTACCTATGGCATCGCGACCGCGACGACCAGGCACAGGAGCCCCGTGGGAGGAACCCAGCCGGGGACCGAGAACCCCGACGCGACCGTCGCGAGGAACCACAACGCACCGAACACCAGCGCCGCGATGATCAGCACCCAGCGGATCAGACCACGGTCAACACTCATCACAGCACCTCTCAGCGAAAGGAACACCATGTCAGTCAACGTGTCCGGGCGGCTCCCTGACGGCGACGGCAATGGCTTGTCGGCGATCATGTCGGACCTCATCCGGGACCCGAAGAAACTCCACGTCTGCATCTGCATCCTGGACGGGAAGAAAGTCACCACCGACGCTGACAGCGGGGAGACAGTACCCACGGCGCGTATCCGCCGGATCGAGGTGCTCCTGGACGAGGAAGACATGACACTCGCGGAGAACCTGATGCGCCGGGCGCTCGACCGCCGCACTGGGCGCGAAGCGCTTCCGTACGACCTGGAGCAGGAAATCCGGGCTGCTTTCCCGGGCCGTGTCGAAGACTACGGTGACGATGAGCAGACTGGTCCAACGCCAGAATAAGGCATGTTAAAAAGAAACGCAAGACTCTTGAGGTTGGAGTCAGGGATGTCGACTGCTGAACAGCGGGCCGCGAGGATGCGCAACGCGAGCCTGCTGCTCGCCGCGTACCTGGGGGCGCGCCGGGACATGAGCGCATCGCAGGCGTACGTGGCTGCACTGAACTGGGTCGCCGCGTACACCGATTACCTGGCGGGGTGCGCAAGCCGGGAGTAGAATGAGCGGCAGCGGGGAGGTGCCGTGAAACAGCCTAAGCATAAGCGGACCAAGGCGCAGCACGCCGCATCGGTCGCGTGGGCGAAAGCGGGACGTTCCGCGCAGGCGGCGACCCGGGCCGCGGCTATCGCGAAGACCGGTAAGCCACCCGCCCGGTCCAAGAGCCAGCATCAGGCTTCGCTGAGATGGGCGGCGGCGGGCCGCTCGTCGCAGGCGCGGGCACGGGCGCATCTCAAGCCTCTGCCTAAGAAAAAACCAGCCCTGGCCCTGCCGGGGGGCGGGCTGCATGATCTGCCGGTGTGCGGGCCGGTCGCTATCGCCGAGCATCTGCTGGCCGTGACCGGCGTATACGCGACTGACAGCCAGATCCTGGATCTGGCTGCGCGGACCCCCGGGGGCTGCCTGGCTGATTACCTGGAGCAGGCGGCTGATGGCGGCCTGGCCGGGGTCCGGCTGGCTCGTTTCTGGCGATGTGACGACGAGCTAGCCGTCCCCGGCCTGGTGTACGGGGTGCAGTTCCGCCGGGGGTATCATACGGTCCTGATGCTTCCTGACGGGATGATGCTCTCCTGGGGTATGCTACTGCCTGTGACTGGACGGCCACTTGAAGCATGGTGCCTTAAGTGGGACTCCGACCGGGCTTAACTGCTACGCCCGTAGTACAATAGAGGTATGCCAGTATCAGTTCTGCAACTCCACCAGCAACCCAGCCCCAGGCCAGCAGGCCCCAAGCACGACGCTCTCCACATGAAACCGGGCCTGCGGTTCTGCTGGTGCATGTGCCAGCGGTGCTTCCTGCGCTACGGCGGCGACACCGGCGGTGTCTGCACCTGCCGCGAATGCCCCTGCCAGGGACACTACAACTCCCGCTCCCCCATGTACGTACCCCCGGCGAAGGGGGAAGCGAGATTTTGAGTTGCGGCGTCTGCGGCAGGCCGGTCGCCTTCCCTCCCGGTCAGGACATGCGCTGCCCGCATTGCGGCTACCGGCTGTGGATGAAAGATGACAGCGGACGCTGGACGAACACCATGCAAGAAAGGACACCTGGTGGCTAACCCGAACACGGTGCTGACCCGGGTGAGGCTCAGGCTGGTACGCTGGCTTGACCCGTACCCCGACCAGGGGGAGGCATGGTGCATGAACTGCGCGATGAACAACGGCCGGACGGTCATACTGAGCGCTTCCGGTCATGTGCAGCACGTCGAGAAGCACCATGAGATCACCGAGGAACACCCCGTGGCGGACGCCATCGCTATCCGCGTGAACTGGGGTCACATCCCCGCACACGAAAACCATGAGGAGTGACTGATGCCAGGCGGGCGCAGTGTCGTGATACGCGGTGAGGCACGGCACCTGCCCCTACCGGATGAATCCGTCGACCTCGTGGTCACGAGCCCGCCTTACTACTCTTTGCGTTCGTACACCGATCGTGGTGAATTTTACTCAAGTCAGATAGGTGCCGAGGCAACCCCCCAGCAGTACATCGGATCGCTGATGGAATGCACCCGGGAGTGGGCCCGTGTGCTGAAGCCGTCCGGTTCGATTTTCGTTAACCTGGGTGACACGTACTGCTCATGGCAGAGTCGCCGCGAGAACCACGATCAGAACCTGTCCGGGCGGCGCAAGTCACGCGGGGAGACACTGAACCAGCGTGGCGGGCCCGCGGCGTGGGGGGTCCCGCCCAAATCGCTGATCGGGATCCCGCAGCGGTACATGCTCGCAGTGATAGACGAGGGCCTGACCGTACGCGCCGATATCATATGGAGCAAAGAGAATGGCGTCCCGGCCTCAGTTGACGATCGGGTACGGAACAGCCACGAGTACATCTTCCACATCGTGACCGAACGCCGGTATTTCACGGGGATCGATGAGATCCGCGAACCGCACAGCGACTCGTCGTACACCCGTTTCCAGCCGGGCAGGGCGCAGCCGGGGAGGCGGCCAGCGGAAATCTACAACGGGCAACCCGGGCAGACACTCAGCCTGGAAAAAGGACTCCACCCCGCCGGGCGTCTCCCCGGTTCGGTGTGGGAGTTCCCGGTGCAGCCGCTGATCGGGCCGCAGTGCCGCCTGGTGTGGGACGGCAGGACAGTCTGCTGGTTCAGCACGTGGGAAGAAGGCGAGGCGTACATGCGGATGCTCGCCCGGGAATCCTGGTCGTGGGCCGGTCAGACCGGTCGGCCCAGCCTGCGACCCGAAGCTGAGCATTACGCAGCGTTCCCCTTCCAGCTGCCCCGGCAGATCATCAAGGGGTGGTCACCCGCCGGGATCTGCACGGAGTGCGGCGAAGGCCGCCGCCCGGTCGTGACCGGTGGTCGTACTGGCGACGGCTCTAAGCCGCACAAGGCAGCTCAGCGTGTCTCCTCATTCGCCTGGGCCGCATGGAAGGAATCCACGCCGCATGTCATCACCGGTTATGCGTGTGCCTGCCCGCAACCCGGCGCACCTGTCCGGCCCGCTATTGTTCTGGATCCTTTCGGGGGCACGGGGACAACTGCGATGGTCGCGGCGTCCCTGGGGCGTACTGGTGTCAGCGTGGACTACTCCCACTCCTACTCCCGGTTCGCCCGGTGGCGGACAACAGACAGTAATGAGCGTGCCAAGGCGATGCAGGTGAAGAAGCCGCCGCCCGCACCCGATCCCCGGCAGGGGGCACTGTTCGATATGGAGGAACTGTGAACGAGAAGGAAACGGGAACGCCTAGCTGCGAGCGTATGCTCCGCGAGTTCCACGCATCCAAGTCAATCCACGGCGGTCTGATGCCTGATCGACCCACTGTGAACGTTCCGGAGTGGGTGCAGACGCTACGGATGGACCTCCTCGACGAGGAAGTCCGCGAACTCCACGAGGCCGTAGAGAAGGGCGACATCGTGAAGATCGCCGACGCCATCGCCGACATCACCTACATTGCAGTCGGTACAGCGGTCGCCTACGGCATCCCGTTCGATGCCGTGTTCGCCGAGGTCCACCGGTCTAACATGACCAAGGTCAACGTGCCAACCGAGAAGAAGGTGGTCAAAGGGCCTGACTACCGGGAGCCGCACATCGCTGAGGTGCTGGGGGAAATGTGAGCTGGAAGATCGTACGCGATGACGTGGAGAAGTGGGCCCGGGAACACGGTGTCTCCGGGCAGTGGCGCACCTGCCAGACCCCGGTTTCGTCGCTGCGGAAGAAGATCTTCGAGGAAGCCGGGGAATACGCCGGAAACGGTAGTGCGGATGAACTGCACGACCTGCGTGACGTGATCGACAGGCTCCTCGAACTGGTCGACCCGGACGGCGTGCACGAGGCGCGGCACTTCGATAAGGTCGCGCAGATCGGGACGTTCAGCAAGCTGACCGAATGGAACCCCGTACCCGCCGAAGCCGTAGATAAGGAGATCACGTGAGCCTGTCAGCTATCATCATCGCCGGGTTCCTGATCATGCTCGCAGTGCTGGGGCATGGCTCGTGGCACGGGTCCGAGGTGACCGTCGCAAACTGGATCGTCGGTATCTTCACCGGTGCTCATGTCACCGGCTGAGCCGCTGCACCAGTACGAAATGCGCTGGTACGCGACGTTCTGGGATAAGCATGATAAGCAGATCACCCGGGTGCAGATCGGGCAGGGTGAGGTAGCCATCCCGCTCGGCGCCATGTACATGACCGTCGACGCGGAACTGAAATCTAGTGGCGGGAGCCAGAGTTGAACTGGCGATCTTTGGGTTATGGGCCCAACGAGGTAACCGAACTCCTCCATCCCGCATGCTCATTATAGCATATGGGTGCCCGGGTCTGGTGACCCGCACGGTCGACCCGGGCATAACCAACCATACCAGGAAGGGGCGACATGCCCAAGCAGATCGGTGACGGAGACCGCACCGACTTCGATGAGACCCGGCGGCTGCTCTACATGGCGCTGCTTGCCAAGCGCACCAAGAAGTACAACCTGGCCGGGACACTAGTCAATGCACTCAAGCACCACCACGCTGTAGACCTCCCGGTTAACGAGATCGCTGACTACGTGGTCGGCGTGATCGAGGGTAGCGGCGGCAGCATCACGGAGCTGGCCTCGAACGAGATTTGGGTGCGGGACCAGATCGACCGTATCAGCGGGCAGCTGGGTGACTGACAGGGGCGTATGCTGGGAAGATGGCTGTATCCAAGCGTGTCATCATCCCGGTTCGCGTGCCGGAAGACGTGGCGCAGGCGATCGACAGAGCCCGCGCCGGGCAGTCCCGGTCGTCATGGGTGGCCGATCTGATCGATGCTGCGCTGACGGAAACCACCCCAGCCGCCAAGACGAAGAGTGACACGAAGGAGCGCAGGTCAGGGTGCCCCCATCCGCGGGCTCGCGTGATCAAGGGGTTCTGTTACCGATGCGGGAAGCCAGCTATATAGGACTAGATTTAGGGAGATCCGGTGACTGATTCAAATTACCGGCATTACGTGCTGGTCGTCGACCGGTCGGGCAGCATGGTGACCATCGCCGCCGAGACGCAGAACGGGGTGCGGCTGTTCGTCAGCGAGCAGCGTGAGATCCCCGGTAAGGCGACGCTGTCGCTGTACCAGTTCGACCACGTGCACGACACGGTGCATGATTTCGTGCCGTTGCGCGACGTGACCCCGTACACGCTCGTCCCGCGGGGTAACACGGCACTGCTGGATGCCTGCGGGTTCGCGATCACCAAGGTGGGCGAGAAGCTGCGGGCTATGGCCGAAGATGAGCGTCCCGGTAAGGTCATCGTCGTGATCGCGACCGACGGGGAGGAGAATTTCTCCCGTGAGTACAGCCTCGCGCAGGTCAGGGACCTGATCACCCGGCAGCGTGAGCTGTACGGGTGGGAGTTCTCCTACATCGGCGCGAACCAGGACTCGTTCGCCGAGGCCGGGAGGATCGGCGTCCCGCAGGCGTCCACGATGGACTACGCTGCCACGACCCGCGGCACCCAGAGTGCGTGGGCCGGGGCGTCCGCTTCGGCTGGCCGGTACGCTGGCGGCCATTCCGCGAACCTGCACTACACCGATGAGGAACGGACAGCTTCCAAGGGCAGTTCCCAGTAGCTACCTGACGCCCGGGTGTTCCTCCTTTCCGCCCGGGGCGGAACCCCGGGGATACCACCGTGCAGGAGCCGGGTAGACAGAGGCCCGGCAGGTTGCAGCGGGCGACTCAGTTGAGACTGAGAAACCGGTCTGCTGAGGCTCGGCTGCGATCCTTGCCCCACGCGGCAGGTCCCCGGGTGATCCGCTTCCCGACGTGTAGGCGTTGTCAGGACAGCAGGGTGATCTGGGACGGGAAGAAACTTGTACGCTGCCCAGACTGTACACAGCTAGGACACAAGGGGTACAATACAGGTATGGAAGCGCTCTGGAAGGAAGGGGAAGACGATGTGCAACCCGGTCACCACGCTTCACCCGGAGGTGCTGCTCGCCAAGGGTGAGGCTTACGGGTTCCAGTGGGAAGTCACGTCGAACCGGATGGGTTACCGCTGCGGCTACGTCCGCGTCCCGCCCGGTCACCCGTGGCACGGTAAGCACTACGACTCGGTGGAACCGTACCCCGAAGTCCACGGCGGCCTGACGTTCGCCGAAGCGGACACCGACTGCGGTAAGGGCGGCGACGACAACGCCTGGTGGGTAGGGTTTGACGGCGCTCACTACATGGACGCGCCCGACCCGTCCTTGCCGGGTTCCGAGGCCATGCTGCGATATGGGTGCCTCAGTAGCTACGGCACGATCAAGACCACGGAGTATATGGCCGCGGAATGCCGCAGGCTCGCCGAGCAGGCCGCGGAAGCTTTCACGACCCAAACAACCATGGAGGAGGAAGAGACATCATGGTAGACTGATGTGGTGGATAAGAAACAGCGGCGACCTGCCCAGGTATCGGTCGAGGATGCGGCGTACTCCGCCGGCATCATGGATGGCGAAGGTTCGGTCAGTCTGACAGTTAACCGGAATGTCACCACCAGGACCGGTCGCACTGCTGTCGCGCCTATGCTTATCATTCAGGTTTCCAGCACGTGCCGCGAGGTACTGGACTGGCTCCAGTTGACATGGGGAGTCGGCAGCGTGATTGTGACCTATCGGCCGCGCCGACCTAATCATCGGACGGCCTACGTGTGGCGTGTCCGCGGGCAAGCGGCCAGTGAGATGCTGACGCAAATGCTTCCTTATCTGAGAATCAAGCGCGCCCAGGCCGAGTTGGGTATCTACGCTCAGTCGCTGGTCGTTCCGTGTAAGAAGCTTGGCGATGAGGCGATGGCCGAGCGTTTGAAGTTGCGCGAGGAGATGCTCAAGCTGAATCGCACCACGAGCCGCCCCCGCTTGCACTTCTACGTTGACTCGGTCCTGGTGTCATCGTGATCAACTACCTTTCATCACCACACCGGGTGTAAAACGGTTACTATGCCACGACACGACTGGAACACGCCAGCAGCCCACTCGCAGAAGCCCCGCCATAAGAAGATGCATTCCCCCGCGCACGGGGCGGGACACGACAAGAAGCTGCGCGCCGCGAAGCGGGTCCGCGGGGACCGCAGGGAACGCTGCCCGGTATGCGGGCATCCTGCTGTTGACATGTCACGTCACAAGCGGGCTAACCACAGGGACGAAACATGACTAAGTACATCGTCTACCACGGCTATTACGGGTGTGACACCGGGTGCTGCGGGCACGTCGTGGAGAGCGCCGATGACACCAGCTGCAGGTCTTTCAGTTTCTCCCATCCTTACGGGGAAGATCATTACGAGTTCGCCCGTGATCTGCTCCGCGAGGAGTTCGGTGAGGAACACGTCGGCGACCTGGACTGGGATAACTGCATCATCTTGGAGGATTAACCGTGAAGGTTTACGTAGCGACGAGCGGTGAGTACAGCGACTACCGGATCCAGCATATCTTCGCTAGCCGCGAGGACGCGGAGGCGTACGAAGGCGCGGATGACGTGATCGAGTGGGAGGTGCTGGAGCATCCCGTCGAGCGGCGGGCCTGGTATGAGATCATCTGGTCCCCGAAAATCGAAGACCGCGACCAGATCCCGGGGTTCCGCATGGCTAACCCGTACGAGTCGTCCTGGCCGAGGGACTATACCGGTAACGACTCCGGGTACGCCACGCACCACTGGACCTCCCGCGGGCGCGAGGTTGTGCTGTGCGTGCAGGGGTGGGAGCTGGACCGGGTCCGGAAGGTGTACTCGGAGCAGCGCGCCCAGTACCTAGCCCAGCAGGAACGGTGAAGTACGGAACGAGCAAGCAGGACACAGTCTGAGACTGTGTAAATCCTTATACGACGGTGGTACAGTAGGAGTATGACTAACCCGCTGCCGGGTCTTAGCCCGGAAACAGCCGACGCTGCCCGTGACGTGCTAGCGCTCGTCCGCACCGAGATGATCAGAGATCGTGAGGGAACAGCCGCCATCATCGATTCACTCGACCTGGCGCGGGCACGACGCCTGCTGAACATGACGGCTTCTCTCGCAGCGTGCGTAATCGAAACCCGTGCGAACGAGGCGGGTATCGACGGAGAGGAATTCCTGATGTACTTCTCACGTAACTTCCTGAACTCGTGAACAATCAGATGGAACCACTGGAAACGCGTCTTCGTACGCTCATGCGCAAGTGGATCTCCCAGGCTAACCACCCGATGCGCGCTGGCAAGCCCGGGGAACGGGACCTGCTGCTGCGCTGCGCCGCGCAGCTACGCGCGGAACTCGCAAACGAACGGCGAGGATACCTTAATGAGTAACAGGCGTAAAACCCCGTGGCGGAACCCGTGCCTTGACTGCGGGGAACCCACCTACCGGGACGGCCTGCCGTCCGAGTGGTACATGGTCCACGATGATATCTGGGCCCAGTCCGGTGCGCCCACCCGGGGCGTGATGGATAACCGCACCCGGGGTTACTACCTGTGTATCGGCTGCCTGGAGCAGCGTCTCGGCCGTCAGCTCACCGCGGCTGATTTCCCCGACTACCCTGTTAACCAGTTGCGCGCCTGTAACACCGCCCGGCTCAACAACCGGCTCACCGCAGTGGAGTAGACCAGTGCCGGACACGCAGGAGATAATCGCATGGCTCGCATCGGATGATGGGCTCCAGTGGGCCTACGGGAACTTCGATGACGCAACCGAATGCCATGCCATCGTCGAGGTCATCGACGACTGGCACCCCGGTGAACCGTGGTGGGGTGAAGTGCCCAGATCCAGCCGGCGGTACTTCCGCAGCCTCCGGCAGGAAGTACCAGCGTGGCGGGACCTGCAATGGACCCCTGACCAGCCCCCGGAAGGAGGACGCCAGTGGAAGACGAAGAAGAAGAAACAGCGTACGCCCCGCTCGTCAAACGCATCCCCCTCGACGTGATCGACATGGCCGTCGTGGGGTGGAAACAGGTCATCCTGCACGAACTCGGCATCATGCGCGCCCAGATGCCCTACGCCGATACCACCGAGATCCGGCTCATCGCGGAGCGGAGGCCCCCGTGAAGAACAGGCGCGAAGACGAACTCATCGCAGAGTACAACAAGGCGCTCGCGGCGTTCAAACGCACACCCCGGGGGGATCCGCGGCACACCCGTCTATCCGACAAACTCATCGCCGCGCAGCGGGCACTCAAACGGTACCGTAAGACCAGGGACCAGGACTGATGCGGAAACCAAGCGACCCCATGGTCCTGTTCATGTGGTGCCTCGTCGCGGCCCTCGGGCTGATCGGCCTAACTACCGCCCTCGCGTCTATGGTCTGGGGGAGCGGGTGACGGACCGCGTGCAGAAATCCAGGATCACCGCGTTCTTCGACCGGCTGCTGTAACCTCATGAACGGAACGAAGCACCGGCCGTGTTGATCAGCGGCCGGTCCAGGGGGGCCCGGCCGACGCCGTGCTTCCGGCTGGGGTTGAACCCCGGGCCCTCCACCACCTATAGGAGGACAATGCTCACCATCTGGATGCCCGGCGACCAGGACGGCAAGAAGCGCAGCCTGACACGGCGGCGCTGGGAAGCCCTCGGCTACGTCACCGCCGCCGGGTTCATCTTCGCGTCCATCATCATCTCATGGGACAGCCACTGGTGGTGGGTCCCCGTCGTAGCCGAAGCGTGGTGGTTCTGGGCCGCCATCAGCCAGGACTGGGAAAAATGATGAAACTCTACTACCTCATTGCCGGGCTCGCTGGGCTGACCGCAGCGTTCTACCTGAACTTCACCTACCCCGCCGAACCCTGGTGGGTCGCGTTTCTCATCGGCTACGCCTGCGGCACATCCATCGGGACCGCGATCAGCATCTACATCAGGGAACGGTGGGAAAAAGAGACCGGAGGGTTCTGGTGAACACCGAAACGAACGTGAAGATCGTGTGCAGCTCCTGCCTCACCGAAGCGTGCGCCCAGGGCGTCCTGCTCTGCGAAGACGCACGCCATGCCAGTTTCAGCTTCACCCACGCCCTGCACGAAGACGGCTGCCCCATCTGCCGTACCGGCAGCGCGCTGCTCCGTAAGGTCCTCGAAGCGCTCTGCCGCCGCGACGGCGTCTCCCTGGACAGCGACGTCGAACCCGGGCGGCCCGCACGGAACTACGAACTCGCCGACCGGCTCGGCATCCCCGACGCCTTCAAACTTACAGAACGCGAACTCGGCCTCCCCCCGATACGGAAAAGAACCCCCCCTGGAAATGAACACCCAGACCCCCCGGTCACACGAACAGATCGAAACCGGAATTAAGAAAGCCCGCCACGTCATCGAAGCAGGCGACGAAGCCGTCGCCGCGTACCTCCTGGACGTGCCCGTGGAAGATATTCAGTGCGTGAGCCGAAACGTACCATGAACGGTCAGATTCCCTTCTGCCTCGGCATCAGCGACGCATTCAAAATGACAGGAGGACCCTGATGGCTGAAACACTCCACGGAATCCAGCTCACCCACCGCTGCGCCTGGTACGACGGTGAAGAACTCTGCGCCGCGCCCGCCCCCTACCTCGTCAGCGGGACCAGTTTCTGCCACGACCACGCAACCACCCAGCCAGTCTTCCTCAGATACCAAGGCGACCTGACCCCCGAAGAGGTCAGCCAGCTCAGGAAACGCCTGAAGGCAGCGCTGCCGTGATCAGGAAAAAGGAACGAGAGGGCGGGCCAGCGAAACTACCGCGTATCCCTTACGGGCACGAAGCAGTACGCAAAGCTGAGAAAAGGGCCAGGCGGAACAGGCGGCGCGTGCTCGCCGGGATCCTGGTCTACAAGGCGATCACGAGGAAGAGGAAATCGTGAGTGAAATTGTTCTAGTCAGGGCAGTGCAGACCTCCATGGCTTGTCCAGCCCAGTGGGACGCATGGGACGCCGAAGGGAACTACTACTACCTCCGGTACCGGTCCGGGTGCGGGAGCGTCGACCAGTACACCGACGAGAACTGGGTCGAAGCGCCCTGGGTGGACAGCCCTGACCAGACCCAGCCCGGGTGGGTACGCCGGGCGAACACCGCATACGTGCGGACCGTCGCCCAGTTCCAGTACGGTGACCCCCTCGACGGGTCTATCACCCTCGAAGAGTTCGCCGACTGCGCCGGTATCGCGCTGGCACCCGGCCTTGACCGGACCGGGTTCTGGCGGAACATCAAAAACCAGCTCACCGAAGAATTCACCGGGGACGAAACCGCGCTCCGCCGCGTAGACGACATACTCCGGAACGTGAACCTCGACGAGGAGTAACCATGCCCGTCAGCGGGTTCGCCGGGGACACTCCCGTCCGCCGCGGCACCCAGTTCGTTTTCACCTACCGGTGGGACCAGCCAGGCGAAGGGATCTCCCACTACTCCTGCACGAAATGCGCCGCTGACATCATCGTGGTCCACCGGATCAACGGCGACGCCACCCTCGACGTCCACGGGCGCTGGCACGCCACGCTCGAAACGGACGGAGACGCCACCCTATGAAGGTCTACCTCGCCGGGCCCATGCGCGGCATCCCCGAATTCAACTTCCCCGCCTTCCGCGACGGTGCACGGCAGCTCCGCAAAACCGGCTACGAAGTCTTCTCCCCCGCCGAACACAACCAGGACCTTGGCCTTGACACCACCGGCATGGCAGGTCACCAGCACGAACACGAAGCCGAATTCCCCCTCCGTAAACTACTCGGCGACGACCTCGCCTGGATCTGCGCCCACGCCGACGCCATCGCCGTCCTCCCAGGCTGGGAAAGATCCCTAGGCGCACAAGCCGAAGTAGCCGTAGCACGAGCCCTCGGCCTCCCCGTCATCCAGGTGAAACCATGACCTGCACCTGCCATGACCCCACCGTGTTCGGGCACCTCACCTGCACACGCGCGGAAACCCAGCCCAACAACACGCCACGACACCCATCCGAGCCCACCCGCCGGATCATCGCCAGCGAACTGCTCGGCATGATCTGCAACATCCACGACGAAGTACTAAGCATAGGCGAACTCGACGCCGCCACCCGCGATACCAGGCGGCGAGTCGACGATCTCACCGCCACGCTGAACTACATCACCAGGAGGTACGGTGACCAATCCCCACCCCGTCACTAGGATCGGAGTATCGTGAGCTGCACCAAAACTAACTGCGCCTGCAAATGTGCGCTGTGCGAACGCGCGAAGGAATTCAAGCGTGTCGCCGGGCACTGTCACCGGCACGACGAAGGCTGCCACTGGAAAGGATGCAGCGGATGAGGGTCGAGTTCTACCAGCCAGCGGGAACCATCGAAATCCCCGGCAAAGGCGAGGTTGAGCAGCGGTATGCGCAGCACGCCTTCGAAGGGTGCGTCGGGAAAGAAGTCCCGTTCAAGATCGAAGGGACCGAACGCGGCAGATGCACCGTGGTTGCCGTCACGGTAGATCAGGGCGGCAAAGGTGCGACTTGGATCGTGGACATAGGAACGACCACCGAATGAGCTGCACCAAAACGTCCTGCACCTGCCTCTGCGACCAGTGCATCCGCGCCCGGCAACGCAAACCCCGCGCCCGGCACTGTAAAATCCACACCAACGGATGTCATTGGAACTGCAAATGATCACGCTCATCATCACACTGGCCAGCATCATCGCTTACCTCACCGCCGGGTACCGCGCCGCGCTGCGTAACCTTCCCCGCGCCTGGGCCGGGGCCCGCAAGCAGTGGGGCTCCTGGAACGCGGAGGCCAGCGTCAAGGGACGCACCATCTGCATGTTCCTGTTCTGGTTCTTCTACATCCCCGGCCGCGCCATCGGCGACTGGTTCAACCGTGTCATCACCGACGCCGACCCCGAGGTCGCCGCCAGGAAGATGAAGGAACAGCAGGCGCGCATCCGTGAACTCGAACGAGAACTAGGGATGCGACGGTGAACCTCAACGACGACGACCGGGCCTGGCTGGAGAAAGCCGGGCGGGAACACCGGGCGCAGCAAGCAGATTCCCGCCGCCGCGCGTACACGATGCACAGAGGGCTGTCCGCGTACTGCGCGTGCTGCGGTTGCGTGAAGCGGTACTGCAACTGCACCAGGTGCCAGTGCGGATGCGGGCGGCGTGCCGTATACACCACGGAGAGTCACGTATCTCTCTGAAACTCACCGAAACTGGCTAAAACCCCCCCTGAACTGGGAGAATCTACCTGAAACTAACTAAACGTGCCGTATACACCACGCAGAGCGTTGTATCCGCGGAGGAACACATGCCCAGCTCAACCAGCATCGACCTGATATGCGGCCACGGCTACACCCACGACGGCCCACCCACCAAACAAGAACGACGCGACAACCCAGACCAGGAACCAGTGGTCCGATGTCTGCTATGCAAACAGCTCAGGGTCGTGACGAACGTTTCCGTACGGCTATGGTGACGACGCATATCACCGCAGGTCACACCGGTGCGGCGGTGAACCCCGCGTGATGGGGGACCCAGGATTTTCTGCGCGGGGAGAGAAATCCGAGCGAGGGACGTCGGGTCTGAGTTGCGCTCAAAAAATGGTCGACCATGGTCGGGGGTGGTCGACTACTCTCGCCTGGTGTCGGCCTGGCTGGGGGGTGGTCGTGCACTCGACCGTGGCCGGGGGTGGTCGTAGGTCCTGTGTGTGTGGTCGACGTCGAGTATGGTCGGGGGTGGTTGTGGGTGGTTGTGGGTGGTCGGCCTGGCGTGGGTGTGGTTGGGGGTGGGCGGGGGTGGTGGTCTGTTACGCTGTGTGATCGTGGCTGGTCAGGAGGGTGGGGTGGTGGGGTGGTCTGTGACGGAGGGTAGTGGGCAGTGGTGAGCCTGTACGCTGTGCGTACATGGTGTGCGCTGTGCGTACGAAGGTGGGCGGGGGTGGTCGACCATGCGTGAGGGTGGTCATAGCTGGGTGGACGGCAGTCGTGAGTGGCATGCGTGCATGCACATGCATGGTCTGTGAGCTGGGCTGCGAGGTAGTCGACCACGCGCGTGCATGTGTGTGGCCTGGAGGTAGGGATAGTGTGGCCTCATGGTTATAGGTCTGTCACCTTCGTGAGAATCGGGCATTACGGGCATAGCGGGCATACGGTGTATAGGCACTACGCTCTGTCACGGGCCAGTGGCACGGTGCCATAATTGTGACGGTGGGTGACATCGGAATCGGACATAACGGACAGATGTAGCGGAGGGTAACCGGCCGACCTGGCCGTGCAGGGCTCTGACCTGCACATATACGTTGATGGTAGGATTGAGGTAGTTTCACGTACTCAATCGAACCGGAGGCCAGCCATGTCCGACCAGCCAACACCTACCACGCCAGATCTGTCAGCACTGCTCACGGCAGCGACGCTGCCAGCCGTGCCAGAGGGAGTCGCTAAGTGGCTCTCCGAGCAGCTGACTTACTTCGCTGCGAAGAACACCAACCGTCGCACCCTCGTCATGACGGCCGAGCTCGCGCCGTTCATCCTGGCCAACCGGCCGGAGGCCCTGTCGCTGCCAGTGGCAGAGCAGGGCGAGGCCGCTGCCAAGGAGTTCGCCAGCCAGGTCAAGACGTACGCCGCCGAACACGGACTGTCGTGCTATCCCAAGCGCGTCGCGTGCACGGTCACCTTCCGTTTCAGCAAGCCATCGGTCACGACGGACAACCCCGTGACCGTGACGCACGTCGCCGACGCTGCCTGACACGTTCCCCCATGGTGTGTCCCGTGGCAGCACGGGACATGCCATAGAGGTACGTTTCACCGATCTGAGAGAGGTAATCATGGCAATCACCGACCTGGAGCGCATGATCAGGCGTATCCACGTGGCAGCGCATCACGGCCACGTGATCACGGGATGCGCGATGTGCGCGTCCCTGCGGGAGCGCCTCGCCCGTCGCATTGAGGCATTCGAGTCATGACCGCGCAGTGCGCGGGCGTGCGCTACGCGACCGGTTCCACCCAGTGCTGGGTGGAACCGGTATGGGTTGTCGTAGACCCGGAGCGTACGATCGCCGGGCCGCGTGTCCACGCCTGCGATAGGCACGTGCACGGCGTGATTGACCGTGACCGTGGCTCGCTGGTTCTCCCGTACGACCCGTGCATTCATCCTGGGGTTTTCTCCAGGCACTTGCCTGGGAGTGTCACCGAGTTCAATCCCACCGAGCACTGCTGGCAGTGCGACCAGGACATACCGTCTAGCGAACTGTAGGACGTCACGGTTTGCGCGTAGCTACTGGGTATCCCGTAGCTACGCGCATGCTGCCACGTACGGCAGTAATCCCATCGATTAAGAGGAGGTGTTCCCCATGTCCACGTTCGGTAGCGACGCGTGGTTGCTAGGTCAGTTGCGTAACACGCTGGCTTACCCAGAGTACGACACGTTCACGGGTGAGGTTTACACGCAAGCGGAGCGAGAGTTTCACGTCATGGATGATCATGGTCTGATCTGTCAGGACTGCACCGATCCTGCTGTGGCGAGCATGGTGGCGACACGGGTGCCGATGTGTGAGAGCTGCCTGGCTACCGAACTGTAGGACGTTACGGCATGCTGGCGCGTAGGGATCGTGAGGCTACGCGCTGGCACGCTGCCACGTACGGCAGTACCGATACAGGGAAGGGAAGTGAGTACACCATGAGAACCAGCGAGCGAACTGTGGCGGATGCCATCGCCGATATGCGTGCCTGGCATCACCGCTGGGGTTGGGTCACGTGCACGTGCAAGACGTACCCGGACGGCCGGCAGCCGCACGCGCGTACTTGCGCGCAGCACGGAAGGGAGCTGAGTACACCATGAGAACCAGCAAGGTTTTCCTGCTGGGCCTGGACGCGCGTGAGCGTTCCCTGGCTGGCATCACCGTGCGCGCGATGCGCGCGGCGGGTCACGACGATGACGCTGAGACTCTGCGGTCTATCCTGGCTACGGTTGATGCTGGCCAGCACCTGGCCAGCGGCCAGGTGGAGCAGCTGAGGCTGTACCTGGACGAGTACGGCCCCAAGGATTCCACGCGCAGCGGCACGTACGCCGATCAGGGCGTGAAGCATTCCTACTCGTACTCGATCGTGGAGCACATGTGCACGTCACTGTGGAGCCTGGTGCGATGAGGGCCACCTATCCGTACCCGGTGGTGTATTCCGTTGAGTCTGGTGATTACCGTCGCGCGAATAAGGACGAGCGTGTCGGCCAGCTGGAAGCGCGGGCTGCGCAGGCGGCAGCGTGGGAAGCGTGGAAGAACGACGGCAAGCCGGACCACCAGGATCGCACGTGGGCGCGGTACCAGGAGTTCGTGTCGATGATCTCCCGGTCCCCGTTCGGTACGAAACAGCCACGTGCGTGGAATCGTGGCAGCGGCCGTACCCGGCACGCAGCGGTAGATACGCTCCTGGCGGTTGTCCCCGCTGGGTACGGCAAGCGCGACGGCGTAATCGAGTGGTGACTCAGGCTCCCGAGAGGAGGACAGCAAGATGGATACCCAGAATGACGTGTGGGCCGTGTACGACACGGTCCAGGACATGACACGCTGGCTGGCAGAGCAGCGCCGGACTGGCACGTGGTCTCCCGTGTGGGAAACCGTGGCAGGGTGGCGCGACGAGCTGACAGCAGCGATCACGGGCGAGACAGCGTGATCTCCCGGTTTGGCGGTACCCGTGAGGTTCACGGGTGCTGCCATGCTGGCCGATCAACACGGATCGTCAGTGCCGCACCAATCCCTAGCACCCTAGATGGGTGCGAGGTGCGGCGATTTACCTCCCCAAGGAGGACACCATGTCCGAGATCACGACCAACCCGAACGGCACGGACGCCACCGAGACGATGCAGGTGGACGCGGACCTGCTGAAGCAGCTCCTGGAGCTGAAGGCCAAGGAAGACGAGCGCAAGGCGAAGCTGGCCGCAGCGGCGGCCGAGCGCAAGCGCACCAACGCGCGGGGCAAGCTGCCCGACGGCGTGACCGACCGGAACCCGTCGCAGGCGTACCTGGCCAGCCTGGGCGGGGTGCTGGTGAACTGGGTGGAGATGTATAAGAAGGACCCCGCGTCGCTGCGCCGCCGCCTGGTGGAGCAGCTGATCCCCTCCATCGTCGCCCAGTCCAACACGCCGAGCGTCCAGATGGGTGCGGGTATGGATGCCCGGAGGTTCGAGTACCTGGCGTGGCACCTGGCGAACGAGGCCACGGCCCCCGCGCCGCAGTCCGCGACCAAGTAGCACCCACCGCAGGTTCCGTGCCTGCACCATGCGGCCACGCCGCCCCCCAGTACGGGGGCGGGCGTGGCCGTTTTGGTGTGTGCATGTAGGTGCGCACTCTCCGAGAGAGGTGAACGGCGTGACTGTTCAAGCGGCTGAAAGCCGCTCGCTTCCCAGATCCGAAGATCTGGCCGGAGCCCAGCCCGGCCCCGGTGGTGCCGGAGGAGCCTGCCTCCCCGGTTTCACGGATCGGACTGATGGCTCTTCCGAAATCCACTCTACCAGACGAAAGGGGGGAGCGCGGATTCCCCCGCCGCCTGAAGGCGGCGGTACCCTCCGCGCGATCCTGATGGCAACACAGATACAGATCGTCAAACGGCCCCCGAAACGGCCCCAGGATGACCGTGAGGGTACGTGGCCCGACTGGTGCAAGGGAAGGTGATCCACGTGATGTTCCCCGGTATGACCGTGGAGGAGCTGGTGAAGCGGCGCCGTGAGCTGCTGATCAGCATGAGCATGGAATACGTCCCGGACACGCGCACGATGATACGTGGCGCGGTGCTGAAACTGGACGCGGAGCTGCTGGAGCGGCGCGGGTACGTGTACGACCAGCAGGACGTGAACTTCCTGGATTCCCTCCGCGACCGCATGGACGACGTGTCGCAGACAATCCAGGCGATGCGCCGCCGTGAGGACATGCGGGCAACAGCCGCCGAACTCTGGCCGAGGTCCTGATGGACGTCAAGCAGCGCGCGGCGCTGGCCGAGTGGAACGCGACACGCCCGGCGCGGTCGCCACGACCGCCGATCGCTGACGCACTGGACACACGCCGCGTAGCCAGGGCGAACGCACGTGAAGGATACCGGGCTGCGGTACAGCGGGCCAGGCAGCAGCTGGTGCGCGACTACGCCCGTGCTGACGCTGCCTGGATCATCGCAGCGAACGCTGCCAGGTCCGCTGCCGAGCAGCGCCGCAGCATCCGGGCGAGGTTCCGTGAGATGGGCCCGATACCGCTCCGTGAGGAATACTCCCGGCTGGCGTACATGCTCACCCCCGCGTACTCGGTCTACACGAACCCCCAGGAGAAAGCCAAGGTGAAGATCCTGGTGGGCATGATCTCCGCGGAGCTGACGCGACGTGGTCTGGATATCAGCTAGGAACCATGTCCCGGCACGCGGCGGGGCACCCACACACACGACTCGCGTTGAGCGGTGCGGGTGTCCCGCGGTCTGCCGTACGGGCAGCGCAGCGAACCGGGAACCAGACCCGGCTAGGAAAAGGAGACTAACATGCAATCCACTACCATCCAGCGACCGGTCCAGCCGACTCCGCAGGGGGAGTCGCTAGAGCTGCGGTACGCGCGGCAGACCAGGAACGCTACCGTGTTCATCGCCTGGATCGTCGGCGTCGGTGTCGTCATCAGCTTGATCGCCGGCTTCATCGTCGGCGCCCAGATCAGCCATGCGACCACCAGTATCGACGACACAAGCACCTCCTGCGATTTCAGCAGTCCCTCCTGGCCGGACTGCTGACATGATCACTAAGCAGCAGGCTTTGACAGCCGGCGAGTTTCATATCAGCCATGCATCGATGCCGTGCACGGTGTGGCGGCGTAACGGCGTCACCCAGACGTGGAAACGGTCCCCGGGCAGGTTCCGTGTCCCGGTTAAGTACGGGTTGTACCGGTACGGTGCGATCACCGAGGTGAATTCGGGTGACTACCACGTGGCCGGCGACTGCGTGCTGATGAACCCCTGATCGGGGGCGGGGATCTGGAAGCTGTGAACAATCCCGGGCCGTGCCCCATCGTGTACGGGGGCGCGGAGGTTAGCATCAGGTCCCCGCTCACCCCTGCTCTGCTGTGGCGGAGCGGGGCACCGCCCGTCCCGTTGTGCGTATCCGCGGGACGGGCGGTGCCCCGGTAGGCCACAACGGCATGCCCTGACTGAGGAGGAGACATGAGGATACCGAGAACCCCGGTCACGCTGGCGGCGTTGCTGCTGGCAGGTTCCGGGGGTGTGATGCTAGGCGCATCGGTAGGCACCGCGCATCAGGCAGTAAGCCCCGCGTCGTGCGCTGTCCCGGCCACCCATGACCGGGTGGCGTCGGGTGATGCGATACTCCGCGACGGCGCCGATTACGTGTGCACGGACGGCACCCTGATAACCGTGACCGGGTACGGCAGGCCGGCGCTGCCGCCGGGGTTCTGGTGGCGTACCGTCACCGGTCACATCGGTGACTGCGGCCCCGCAGCATTGCCCCGCAAGCACCCCGGCGTGATCGTGGGTTACGGCCCCGGTGATATGCAGTCGGCGCTGTTCTGCCCGCCGCGCCCGTGGGGTAACGGGACAGTGAACCCGTCATGAAATGCTACCAGCGGGTCATCTGGCGGGTTTACGGGCTGCTCCCGGAGTCCTGGCCGCATGACGTGCGGATGTTCATCACTGGCATGATCCTGGGCTCGGTAGTGAGCATCCCCGCGGTCATCGTGCTCACCCTGGTGGGTGTGTCGTGAACGTGCTCCCGCCGTACGCGTACGTGGCCCAGTTGAACGGGTGGGGCCGCAAGGTGAAGATCCACCGGTGGGGCTGCCAGATCGGCCATGCCTCGATCGTGTGGTGGGACCTGTGGTCGGGGCATCCCTGCCTGGAAATCTCCCGGGTAAGGGGAACGATCCACATGTTCGACACGAACGGGATACGGTGCGGTGGTACCGGTGGTCAGATCACCCATCACATCGCCAGGGTGACCTGCCCCGATTGTCAGGTCATCACCGGGTATGCCGACGTGCTGGGCCCCATCAGCAAGCGTCTGTCATGACCGGGCAGATACCGCCGTACGGTGGGAGTTTCCGGCGTGAAACAGTGGACTGGCACCCCGAGCTGTCCGGCACCGTGTACGTGCTGAAGCAGGACCCGCGGTGGTTCATCAGGTCTGACAAGACCAGCCACATATGGTAGGTCTGCCACGGTCCCACGGTCGTCCGTGCCGCCCGGGTGGGCACGTCGTGCCCGACTCTCACGCTGGCGATGAACCGTGTGCTCGGTGGTATCGCTGGCGGGTTCTACGCCACCGGTGCACCCGCAGCGGAACCGCCGCGTGCTGGTATCACGCGGTGTCCCGAATGCGGGCTGAACCTGGCCCCGTACCTGTAAGGGAGGAATAATGCCCGCATGCACTGACAGTTGCTGCCGGCCAGAACCAGGAATCACCTATGAGGTGCTGAGCCGCCGCGCAATCACGGCCACCCGTAAGACACACGTGTGCGTCACCTGCCGTGCTGAGATTCCCGCTGGTTCCGCCTGCCAGCGGGTCGCGGTACTGGATGACGGGAAGTTCTACTGCGACTACCAGCATCACCCCTACGACATTGCCTGCGGGAGCAACCTAGTCCCGTGAAGCAGCCTGCCAGGAGGAACACGCCCAAGGACTCGCGCTGGGCGTGTTCTGCTTGCCAGGGTGGCACGCAGAAAGGATAATTATGCGTAGTAAGACAGGATGGGTTGCCGGGGTTGGCGCCGCCGCTGTGGTTGCGGCTGCCGTCATCACCGGGTGCAGTCCCCAGCTCAAGGACCAGGGCAGCGTCGCGCAGGCCAACCCCGACTACATCGTCACGTACCTCAACGTGGACACGTTCCCGAACATCACCCTCATCTGCATCGAGGGTGTGGGGTTCGCCACCACCAGCCGTGACTACAGCGCGCTGACACCGGAGCCGAAGTGGGACGCGTTCTGCGCAACCCAGATGCCCAGCAGCCCGCACGTCATCCCCGGGACCGGGACCACGCACCCCGTCTCCGGCCACTAGCACACTCACTCGCTCCCGGTGCGGCGAGCGGCGGGTCACCCCAACCTTCGGGGCTGGGGTGAGCCGCGGTCTGCCGCAACGTGCAAGACCCCGAGTATCTGTGAGAGGAGACAGCGATGTATTACGGTGACGAGATGGACCCACGCTGGGGTGATGATCCTGGCGACGACGAGGACCATGATCCGGGACAACCGGATCCCAGGCTGGGCAGCCTGGAGTCCAGGCTGGCGCACGTGGAATCGTACGCGTTCAAGCCCCGGGACCCCGAGGTCAACGCGCCACTGGCCGTGCACATGGCTCGTGAGCACCCCGAGCATTACACCTTGTGGGTGGCTAACGAGACGGTCGGTGACCTGGAAGACCAGCATTACATCGCGCATGGCCTGCTGACCACCGAGGCGGAGCTGCTCGCCGCCCTGGCGCAGGAACGAGGACCCCGGTGAGCACACGTGATGACACGCACGTGTTCGGCAACGGGCTGACCCGTGCGGATGTCCGTGAGATTGTCGATGCCGTGTTCACGAAGATGGAGAACAGGAAGCGGCGGTCCGCCGAGAACTGCCGGTATGTGCGCGAGCTGATGCGTGAGCGTGAACCCCGCATCGCCGCTGCGTACGACAAGGCGGTGCGTCATGCCTGACCCAGCCGACCGTTTCAAGGTCGGCGGGTTGCATGACGAGATCATGGAACCGACCCAGCCTGTCCGCGTGATCTGCGGTAACTGCGGTGAGCAGTCCCCGTGGTTTACCTACCGTGATGACGGCGGTGCGGATACGACAGCTTCACTCGCCGAACTTACCAGGTGGGCGGAAGACCACCAGTGCACCCGGAAGGAGGAGAGTTCCCGTGGCTGAATACGACCAGCGGGTCGTGTGGATCCTGCGTCAAGCAGGGCTCACACCAGCCCAGCTGAAACAGCAGTATGTGGGTTACGAGGATCAGCGTGCCGCGTTCGAGGCCGGTTACGGCACCGTTGATGACGTGACCGCGCGTATCACTCCCGGTGTGGCGGGGATGCTGGACCTGGAAGACCGGATGCTCGCCGATTTCACTGCGGCACGGCGGGTGGCTACGGCAGGAACACCGACCCGGTTTCATTGGTCAACGTGGACCATCGTGTCCTGCGTCCTGGCTTTCTCCGTGCTGGTGGGCGTGCTGGTGGGCGTGTTCACCGGTGCCTAAGCCGACACCCAGACCCGCACCCGTGAAGTTCTGCCCCGAGAAGGGGTGCGGGAAGAAGATGGCCGCGTTCAAACGTGGGCGCGGCTGGAAGTATATGTGTCCCGACGCCGCGGAACACGCGCAGGACAAGCTGGAAGCCCGGCAGGGTGGACCAGCTAAGGGTAAGGGCGGCGTACGGAAGGGCACGCCCAGCCCGAAGCACGGCAAGGAATACCCGAAACCTGTGCGTAAGAAATGGCGGTGGGGTTCCGAGAAAGATAAAGACCCCCGGAAAGGTAGACGACGTGGTACGGCACCGTAAGAAGCAGAAGAAGCAGAATCGGGGTGACCCGAACGAGGTGCGGTGCGTGCCGCACGACAAGCAGGCGTTCACCACTAAGCATGCGGCGATCAGCGCCCTAGCCAGGTACGTCACGCGGCCCGGGGAATACAAGCCCCGCCGGGCGTACCCCGACAAGGTGTGCGGGTACTGGCATCTCACCAGCAGACTGTAACTGAGGGTCCCGCCCGCGGATAACAGAAGAATGAGAGGACGACACCGAAGCGGGTCCGGGTGTCTCATCCCTTGAAGTTGCGAGTTCTCTCATCGCCCTCATTTTGAGCTATCCCGATAGGCCGCTTCGACAGGCGGCGGCCCGGTTGAGAACCCCAGGATACTGCCGGATATACAGAGGTCCGGTAAGTCCTGGGGTTTTCCCGCTGCAAGGAGGTTACCAGAAAATGATAGGTGAAGGTTTTCACTACTACTACGAAGCTATCTACGAATGCTGGAACTGCGGCAGGCGCGGCCGTCTCCTTCGCGGGGGTCCGCTCATGATCTGCTACGGGTGCGACGTGATGTGGGCCCGGTGGGCCCGACCGGTATCCACGGTGGCGTACGCACCCATGTATGAGACTTTGTGATTTCGCTGCGGCAAGCGGGGCGCCGCCCATCCCCTTTCCCACCTCCGGTGGCACGTGAAACCAGGGGGATGGGCGGCGCCCGGTATGCCACATCGGGCGTATCACACAACCAGGAGAAGGGAACCTGGAATGATCAAGAACGCACCGTACGGGTGACCTGATGGTAGCCGCTAAGGAACGCTACGGGCGGTGCGCCAGCATCCGCAGGCACGTCCTGCTGTACGCGAAACGCAACGACCTGTCCGAGCTGGACAAGGCCCTGGCGGAGCTGAAGATCCTGATGAACCTGGCTGAACCAGCGCCGCACCTGCCCCGTGAGGGCAGGGGCAGCCTGAAGGGGCAGATCTCCGGAGAATTCATGACCCAAGGTGTCACCGGTGACCTCACCGACGAGGAAAACGACGGGTTTCCGGTGTGAGGAGGAACTATGGACACGCTGGTCACTTACGGGCAGACTGAGGTCGCCCGGTGGTGCGGTGTTAAACCGACAACCGTCGCCAGGTGGATCATGAACTACGAAAATACCCCTGAACCGGACGTAGAGGTCCGCAACAGACGCACGATCTACCGTGGCTGGCTACCCTCACGTAAGGCTGAGTGGCAAGCGTTCGCCGCGTCGAGGGCTGCCGCACCAGGCGCGCAGCTGGTCGCCATGCGGGAAGACAGGAAACACCCGAGGTGAGGAGGACCACCAGTGAATCTGCGTGAGCGGATCACCGCCGCCCTGGACGGCAGCATCGGCAGCTGCGCACGGTGCAAAGTGTGCGACAAGCAGGTCGACGCCGTGATGAGGGCCGTGCAGGAGGAGATTGTTCTCCGGGTGCGGCTCGCCCGGCGCCAGGACACCTTGTATCGCATGGAGGACGAGGAAGCACCCGAGATCATCATCGCGAACCAGCGTCGCCTGGTCCGGGAGACCGAAGAGAAGCTGAGAGAACACCCGTGAGGATCTGGTGGTGCTGGAAGTGCCACTACTCATGGGTGCAGTTCTGTAACGGCACCTGGTGGCCTGATAAGCGGCCACGGTGCGCCCACTACAAGCACCAGATGGGAGGCTGAACGTGTCCAGCTCCGAGAACCACACGGTACCGGTCCGGGTGAAGAACAACGTGACCGGGGCGCTGCGCACCTGGCGTCACCTCACCAAGTGGGGACACGCAGCGTGCGTGCTGGTCACAGGTCTCGGCTATCTCCTGGGCTATGGTTCGGACGGCGGGAACCCGGTCATGGCTGCTGTCTTCGCAGCCACTTACGCGGCCTACAGCGTCGTGCTGGCGCAGCGGCTGACAGATATCACCGAGCAGGACGGAGGATGACGGTGCGCGGGCCGACAGGGACCGGGTACCCGCACGCGAAAGGAGTTTTGATGACGAGGCAAGCCATCAGGGACGGTATACACCCGGAAACAGTCCTAGAAGGAGGACCAGTTAAAATGTCCGAACAGCGCAAAATCGCGGAGGTTTTCGTCAAGGTCGGCAAGGATGGCACCGTCGAGCGGACACACCAGTTCGCGCCGTGGCCCACCGGGCCGCAGATCCCGGGGTCACCGCCCCGTTTCGTGGCCGGTTTCGCGGCGCCTGATGACGGTGGACCCGCGCCGCTGCGTCACCTGACGTACGACGACCCGCCCGGGATCGGCCTCACTCCCGACGAGTACCGGGCCATCCTCGCTAACCAGGTCCGCGAGTGCGGCACCCTGGAACTGTTCACGGAGACTGTCACGAGGATCCTGGTCAGGGACCTGGTCGTGGCGCACGGCTGCCGCGCCGAGGATGCCATACCCGCGGTGATGGCGTTCGCCGCGAAGGTGTACGCGGAGTTCAGCGGCACGGTCTGACCTGTTGCAGCGCCCCCGCACCCTACGCTGGGTACGGGGGCGCTGTTGCATGTCAGCACCATGTTGAGAGAGTGAGAAGATGGTAGGACCTGTTAACCCGGTGGAGGCCCGTAAGGGGACGTTCATCGTGTCGTTCCCCATCGACCAGTTCACGCAGCTCGAAGGGTACATGGTCCACGTTGAGATGGCCGCTGAGCGGAACGGCATCCGGGGGACGTTCGTGTATACGCGTATCGCGATGTGGTCGAAGAAGTCGCAGAACGACACGTGGCAGGTGTTCCTGATGCCGGAAGGGTGGGTGTGGGATGGTCAAGCTGTGCCCTGAGTGCCGCCAGCCGATGACTAGGTACATCACCGGGTGGAGATGCATGAACATCAAAGCGCACGCTAAGGCTGCCCGCCGCCGGGGTGCGGGGAACAACCCGGCTGGTAATAACCAGTGGCCGCGGAAACCCAAGGGGAAAGGCAGGTGGGTCCTCACCGACTGCCCGACGTGCGAGAACGGGCGGCGGTTCAACAAGAAGAAGTGCAGGCTGTGCAAGAAACGCGGCAAGATCTGGACGATTAAGGATTAGGAGGAGGTAGCAGGAAAATGACGAGTATCACACCGCGAGTGGTGCGTAAGGGCGGGGGGATGCCGAAGACGGCGTTCTTCACGCCGTACTGGTCGGAAATCAACGGGCGCAGGTTCCTGTCCCGGTTCATCATCGCGTTCACCAGGTACGGCGGGTGTCACATCACCCGCATCCACATGGCGGACAACCAGCGTGAGTGGCCGCACGACCACAGCGCCACGTTCTGGTCGTGGAAGTTCGGGTGGTACGCCGAGGACGTGTACTCCGGTGACCCCGCCAACCCGGTGAAACGGCACGTACGTCACCGCAGGTTCGGTATCCACCGTCTGCGGCATGACGAGGCGCATTCCATCACCGAGGTGTCACCGCGCCTGGTTACGGTCCTGTTCCTGGGGCCGCGCAGGCACGCGTCGAACTACTGGACGCCGAACGGGCTGGAAAACACCGGCATGAAGATGGACGACGAACGGTCCTGACCCTGCCATGGGGGCGGTGCAGCACCCCATACTAGGTGCTGCACGGCCCGCTTGCCAGGGAAGGCAACGCACACGCAAACGATTTGAGGAGAAATCATGAACAGACGATCCGTAACGCTGGCCGCCGCGCTAGCCACAGCAGGGCTCGTTGCCGGATGCGGCAGCTCGGCCGCCAGGCCCGGCCCGGCGGTCACAGTGACCGCAACCCAGACAGTACCGGGGCCTGAAACTACAGTCACGGTCTCACCGCCGCCACCCGCTGCTGGTGCGAAGATCGGGCACTGGTCCGGCAGCGGGAACCAGGTTACGTCAGCGTTCAACGTCCCTGACGGCGGGAGCTACATCGTCACCTGGTCATACTACGGGAACAACGACACCAGTTTCGGGGATTCATCACCGTCGAACTTCATCATCCAGAACACCAGCGACGGATACGGTCAGCTCCCCAACGACATCGCCGCTTCCGGGTCCGGAAGCACCGAGATCACCGGAGTATCCGAGGCGACCGACAGGTTCAACGTGGAGTCTGTCGGGCACTGGAGCATCACCGTCAAGGCTGCCTGATGGCCGCCGCCGACACACCACCAGAACGGCAGCACCCGCTGCCGTTGTACCGGGTCATCTACGAGCGGCTGATCGTGGACGCGGGCCCTGAGCGGCACAAACTGTGGGTCCGCGCTCAGTCAAGCGAGCATGCCGCGTGGAAAACGGCTCTCCTGGTCCACCCGCACGGGTGGGAACTGGTCGAGGTTATCCGCATCAAGTGATCCCTCCCGGCATCCCTCGTGAGGAAGGAGGCGGGATCGTGAAGAAGAAAGCGGAGGAACCGGTACCGTACGCGTGGGCGTGCGGGTTCTGCGGGCCAGGTTCACAGGGCAACCCGAATGTCTGCTACGACAGGGGACACCGGTGTCCCGGATGGATCGCTGGTACTCAGTGTGCGTGCGCCGCGGCAGGTCACCACCTGACCGCGGACGCCGCCGCATGATCTACATTCTCCTGTTCGGGGTCGCCATGGCCGCATCGGTGGCGCACGCCCTGTACGACGAACACAAGAAACGCAAACAAGCAGAACAGGAGGAGGACCCCATATGGGAATACGCGCGGCACCTGGCCGACAGCACCGCCGTGCGTGCCATCGAACGCAGTAAGGATACCCGCTGATGCCATTCTTGAAGAAGAAAAAGAAGAAAGACGTAAAACCCATCACTCACTGTATCTACTGTCACGTGAAGCTGGTGAACGGAAAATGCCCGCCGTGCGGGCACAGCCCGCTCGGCTGCACGTGCGTGAAGTAACGGATCCTGCCAGGCGCATGCCGCCCGGATCCCCTTCAGGGGTTCCGGGCGGTTTTGCGCTTGCCACGAACCGCTGGCTAGCACAAGCATCAACCGAAAGGAGCCACGCATAGTGGCTACAACCAGGAGCAGGCGCAACGGCAACTCCTCGATGGAGGCTGCAGCTGCGCGTGTCCTCGCGAAGGCGAGCCGCCCCCCGACGGAGCAGGAGAAGATCACCGCGGAGCTGCTCGCGAAGCTGGACGCGCTCGGCGGGCAGTCCGTCACCGAAGACAGCCTGATCTTCACCGGAACCCAGTTCATCCTGCCGGAGCAGATGGAAGGGAAAATCGATGAGGTTGTCGATTTCCTCACCGACTGGGACAAGCAGCAGAACGCCGAGTTCCAGTTCGTCAAGACGTTCAACTTCAAGCCCGCTGACGGCGCCGCGGCGTTCAACCGGGCGATGAAGCGGGTGTTCGGCACCACCGGTATCGGCAAGGCCACGTTCTCGTTCTTCGGGAAGCAGCCCCCGCAGTACCGGTCGGTCCCGGCGGGCCCGGGCGGGAAGACCATCCAGGTCCCGTGGGGGAGGGTCAACTTCTCGCTCCTGGACGCGACGTTCCTGCTCGGCGCGACCATGACGGACGAGTACGGGGTCGTGTTCCAGATCGCCGTGGAGGCACCCAAGAAGCACCAGGCCCGGATCGAGGGGTTCTTCCGGGTCATCGAAGACGAGCTGAACAACGCGTCCATCTACAAGGGGCAGGCGATCACCGCTCACCCCGAGGAGCCCCAGTTCGTGGACACGTCGGGAATCGACCCGGCGAAGATCATCTACCGCCCGGAGGTTTACGAGCAGCTCGACGTGAACCTGTGGGCTCCGATGCGGTACACCGAGGCGCTGCGCAGGGCGGGGATCCCGCTGAAGCGCGCTGTGCTGCTGGAAGGCCCGAACGGAACGGGGAAGACCCTCGCCGGGCTGCGGACCGCGCAGATCGCGCAGGAAAACGGGTGGACGTTCATCCTCGTCCGGGCGGGCGACGACCCGTTCAGCGCGCTGACCACAGCGCGGATGTACGCACCGTCCGTCGTGTGGATCGAAGACCTCGACGTGATCGCGTCCGCTGGCATCTCAGCGACCGAGGGACGCAAGGCCATCGCCAAGGTGCTCGACACCCTGGATAACGTCCAGGCCAAGGGAGCCGAGGTGATGGCGGGGTTCACGTCGAACTTCGCGGACAAGCTCGACAAGTCCGTGGTGCGGCCGGGTCGTCTCGACGCGGTGATCCCGGTCGGGAGCCTGGACGCAGACGGTTACGAGCGCCTGGTCCGGGTCCTCGTCGGGGAAAACCTCGCTGAGGAGATCGACTTCGGGCAAGTCGCAGCGGCGTACGAGGGGTTCCTCCCCGCGTTCGCTTCCGAGGCCGCCCAGCGGGCAGTGCGGTACTCCATCACCAGGAACGCCGGTGAGCCCAGCCTCATCAGCACGGCCGACCTGGTCGACGCCGCGTTCGGCATGAAGGCCCACCTGGACCTCATGGACAACGCAAAACATGGTGACCATGACGTCACCACGCTGGACGTGCGGCTCGGCGAGCTGGTCTCCCACGCCATCAACAACACCAAGGGCAAGATGGTGACCGGCGACAACGGCTACGACATCACCTTCGCCAAGAAGCCCAGCAACGCGCAGGCTGCGCAGTAAGGAGAACAGGCCATGTCAACTGACACAGAGGTCACCGCCGAGGATGTCACGGCGCTGCCCGGCTCGGACGAGGGCTTCGACGCGGAAGCCGTCCCGGTCCTGCTGGACCTGGTCACCGACCGGCTGCGGGCCTACGTGTCGCAGCAGGCCGGCAACGACGAGCCGGTTTCGCTGCTCGGGTTCGGGCTGGAGCTGATCTACCAGACCGGTTACCAGGACGGCCAGACCGAGGGTCGCGGGCGACGCCGCTAGCAACCTGCACGAACGAATAGGGGTCCGGGCAGCTGGATCCTGACGTGCGCATGCCCCCCGGGCCCTGGTGGGCCCGGGGGGTTTTGCGCTTGCCAGAGAGACAAGCAGAAAGGAGTTAACCATGTCCGAACCCGAGGTCACGCTGGAAGGGCGCGACCTGATAGCCGCGGTCCGGGACATCCTGGTGAACAATCCGGACCGTCACGACCAGAACGCGTGGATCAGTAACTACTACCTGACCCCCGACGAGATCAACGCCCACGAGGAGGAGCCGATCCCGCTGGACCTGGTCCGCCCGTACGCGAACCAGCCGATCACCGCCCAGCCCGCCGAACCGAACTTGCCGTGGCCCGTGTGCGGCAGCACCGGGTGCGTGATCGGGTGGGGTGCTGTGCTGTCCGCACCACCAGGTACGACACTGGTGGAAGCGGGAACGATCCTCGTCGAACCGGACGGGGAGCGGCATCCGCTGATCGACTGGGTGGCCGCCAGGATGGGGATCACCCTGGATCAGGTGTGTTACATCTCCAACCCCATCCGCAGCAGGGAACGGCTGATCCGCATCCTGGACGCACTGCTCGAAGACCCGACCGCGGATCCTCGCCTGGTCCCGTGATCGTCCAGGTCACGACGCTCACAGGGTCGGTGTACCGCATCGACTACGAGCTGCGCACCTGGGAGCGTTCCGAGCACACGCCCCTGTCAGGGGGTGTCCGCACCGGTCACGGGATGTGGACTGAAGTGTCCCTGGCGGGTGAGGGTTTCCCGCTGGTCATCCACGGCCCGCCTGCGGGCCTGCGGGAGGAAGACCGGGAAATCATCACATCCACCGTAGTCAAGGTAGAGCCAATCGATTAAAGGAGCCACACAATGGCTGGTACAGACAACAGCAAGCCCGCGAGCAAGCGCGACCCGGATGCCGCCCCGGCGAACCAGCTGGTCGACGCGGTTATCGCCGCGCTGGCAGCGGGCGTCGGACGATCCGAGATCATCTCGGCGCTGCGGTTCGCCCGTGGTGCTGGCGGGTACAAGGCGCCGGTCTGGCGTGCCGCAGCCCAGTCGATGAACGACGCCGCCGCGTCACTGCACACCGCGGCGGGACCGCAGGCGCAGTCAGATGTGGAGCTGCGAGGCCCCGGGTCCTGATTCCTGCCGGGAGGAAGCCGCCTGCACCCCCCTTGGGTGCGGGCGGTTTCTGCTTGCCAGGAGGCAGGTTCGCACGAAACCCACTCACCGGAGGAGGGTAATCATGCCTCTCACGATTCCGTGGAGGTACAGGGTAAGAAGGAGGAGCAAGAGTATGCCTATGCCTACGAGCGTACGCAACCGCGAGGTAATCTTCGGTGCTGGTTACGCCGCTGCTGTCTGGTGCGCGACACGCGTCGAATCAGGGAAACCGCCACCGATCGTGTTCGAGCAGAACCTGGCGCTCGGGGGGATGTTCGCGCAGCTGGTCAACTTCAGGCTGAACTCGCAGAACAACGCGTCGGTCGCGTCGGTGGCGAGCCCCGGGCCCAGCCGGGTCGTCCCGTTCGCGGGCATCGATGACCTGAACTGGATTCCCGGCTCACCCCACCAGGCCCGCCAGTACGGGGCGTCCGAGTACCCGCCCTCGGAAGACATGTGCCGGGCTATCGCCCGGACCGTCAAGGACTACGCCGAGGTGTACACCGGGGCGAAAGGTCTCACGTTCAACCGGAACGGTCAGGTCCGGCTGGCAGACGGGACGCTCCTCGGTACGGCAAGACGGATCATCTGGGCCGCCGGGACCGTACCGCGAACCGGTTTCGCGAGCTGCCCCGCCGTCATGTCGGGGTATGATTTCCTGCGGTCACCACCGCGTGAACTCCACGACCGCCAGATCGCAGTGGTCGGCAGCGGTAACACCGCCGCTCAGTGCGTCGAGTACATGGTCGGTCAGGGGCTCGTCTACCCGGCCACCCCGCCGGGTGAGATCCACTGGTACGGTGATACGGCGATGCCGCTCAGCAAGTCCGTGTGGGCTGACCGGTACTCTGCCCGGTACTCGGGGCTGGCCAGGCATTTCCCGCAGCAGCAGGCCACCGAGCGGTCCGTGATCCGCCCGTACCCGGCCCGCGGGACCATGGTCCCGCTGGGCCGCACCGCCATGGTGAACGGGCAGGTGTACGACATGGTGGTCATGGCGACCGGGTTCCGGTCTGCGCCATGCCCGGCGCGTGTCAGCAGTCCGTACCGGATCGGGGACATGACCGTGGCGAAATGCAACTCCGATGACACCATCGACGGGGTGCCGACCGTGTTCAGTATCGGGACCGCCGCGGCGCTGACAGCGAGCTACGAGCCGTACCGGTCAAGGTTCCCGGAAACCACGCAGGCCATGTTCAACCAGGGGCCGCGGATCGCGGCGCTGGCAGCAGCACTGCCAGGCTGAGAGGGAGAAACGCAAGTGAGAAGTGAAATCCAGCGCGCATGCGACGCGGACAGGGAACGGTACGCCGAGCACCTGTCGTACCTTTTCGCAGAAGGTTACATCAAAACCCAGGCTGAGGCGGAGCAACTGCGTGACCAGCTCATGGTGGCACGCAGCGTCAAGGTCCTCAACGACACCATGTCAGGGTTCCCGCTGCCGCCCATGCCCCGGCAGCGGCGAGACTGGGGTATACCCGAACGGTGGGGCCCGGTCACCATCGCGGTGGGTGCCCTGGGTATCCTCATCGCCGCAGTCCCGACCACCGCCCTGGCCCACCGGGGTGACAGCGCATCCAACGCTCTGTCCGCGGCGTTCTTCGCCATCGGCCTGATCACCGTCGCCGTGGCGATCATCACAGCGCTCTGCGCGGCTGTGTCATGGGACAACGTAGGCCAGGCCGAGCGTGAAAGGCGGCGGTCCGCAGACCGCAACCGGCGCGCCCAGCCGGGCCGCTGATCCCCTGCCGGAAGGAGCGGTCGCATTTCCCGCCTAACGCAGCGCACCCAGACCTACCTCATGCCTGGGTGCGCTGCTTAGGATAGAGGCATGGAAGAGAAGATCTGCCCAAAATGCAAGCTTCCCAAGCCAGCCAGCGAGTTCCATAAGAACCGCAGCAAGGCGGACGGGTTGACTAGCTACTGCAAGCCCTGTCGCCGTATCCTCAGCGATGAGCGTCACGCTGTTAACCCCGGGCGACGTGCGGAGATCATGCGACGGCACAAGTCCGGTGTCGGCTGGAAGACTAATATGGTCTATCATGCACGCTATCGGTCGAAACTCAGAGGTGTGACCTGCACGATTACGGCAGAAGACTTTTCTATCCCAGAATTCTGTCCGGTCCTTGGCATGCCGCTGGTCTACGGCAAGGATAACTCCGGGCCGGACAGTGCAACCCTGGACCGGATCGACCCCAACAAGGGCTATGTGCGCGGCAACGTCCAGGTGATAAGCCGTCGTGCCAACATGATGAAGTCAGACGCCAGCGCAGTTGAGCTACTTAAGTTCGCGGCCTGGGTCAACCAGCAGTTTGGCTAGGTAGCCGGGTCCCCGTACTGAATCCTGCCAGGAAGAAAGGCAGCATTTTCCCGAAGTGGGGGGAATGCTGCCTTTCTGCTTGCCAGGAGGCAACGCACACAACTAAGAGGAAAAGTCAATGGCCAGAAACAGGGCACAGCTCGTCACGCCACGCGTCACCCTCGACGTCACAGACGAAATCATCGATTCCGCGATCCGCTGTGACTCCTCAAACTGCATGATCGCCGAAACCATCAAGGTAACCTGCCCCTGGGCAAGTGGCATCGCAGTAGACCTCCAGACCATCCGGTTCTCTGACCCGGGCAAACGACTTCGGTATATATACCTCACTCCCCGCCTCGGTCAGGAAAAACTCATGGACTTCGATGAAGGAATCCGTCCCGAACCATTCACCATCAGACTCGAACGAGGCCAGGTGACCCGCATGGCCACCAGACGTGCTCGTGAAGCAACCCCTCCCACACCCGCACAACGCAGAGCGAAACTAGTTCCAGCGAAAACCTCCGCGGGCAACACTGGTGCGCGGAACATACCAACCATCGAAGGGGGTGAGCCGCCCCCCATCGGCCCGCTCTCAAGCGGAGCCACCGGCCAGTACCGCAAAGGGAGGCCGCGCTCGCGCCGACAGTTCGGACTTCGTGCACTAGAGCGCGGATCATCTAGGCTACTACCAAATTCCTGAATCCTGCCAGGAGGAGCGTCCGCAATCGTGGGGGGAATGTGGTCGCTCTGCTCGCCGGGAGACAAGCAGGAAGGGACACGAATTGCCTGCATCACGCGTATCCCACGCGAAAGCGCGCAGGATCGCCGCGCTCAGCGGACCCGTGGAGACAACCCGCCTGCACCCCCTCGCTGAGGAAGTCGCGCTTTCCCTCTCCGAGGGTGACAGGTCCCGGTGGAAGATCATCTCCCGGACCTGTGTCATCATCCTGAACCACCCACCCAAACCGAGGAGAACCAGGTGAAACAGAAACGGCGTGTCAACAGCAGCCCCCGCGGGCTGACGGTCAGCGTGACCGTGGTCTGCGACCGCAACGCGGCTGCCGCCAGCGCCGAGATCACGCAGTACATCGACGGCCGGATCGTCACGGATCATGCGACGGGTTCAGCGAAACGCGAACAGAACGACGTCCGTGACGACGTGATCGCCACCCTGGTGAACCTCGGGCGGTCACTCCAGCGCACCGCGCGGATCCTCGTCGCGGACGCGTCAGCACGGCAGGAACACGAACTCGGGCGGCGGGTCACGAAACAGATCCGCGGGCCCCGCCCGTTCAGGCCGCCCGTCCGGCTCAGCATCGCTGAGATCGTGCAGGAGTGGGGGTA
>Ga0137366_10000154_pt1 | contig 37844 bp, 36 predicted proteins | sample SagtaG_8_FD_104938 | JGI IMG/M metagenome (GOLD analysis project Ga0137366, IMG submission 104938) | Vadose zone soil microbial communities from Sagehorn Ranch, Mendocino, California, USA - Sage1_L_60_16 metaG | ecosystem: Environmental > Terrestrial > Soil > Vadose zone | place: USA...
CGCGCTGATCGACACGGGCTCGCGCATGGACGACGTGATCTACGAGGAGTTCAAGGGCACCGGCAACATGGAAATTCACCTCGACCGGCGCATGTACGAGAAGCGCATCTTTCCGGCGATCAACGTGAACCGCTCCGGCACCCGCCGCGAAGAGCTGCTGATCGAAAAAGAGATCCTGCAGAAGGTGTGGGTGCTGAGGAAGCTCCTCTACCCCATGGACGACCTCGAGGCGGCGGAGTTTCTGGTCGACAAGATCCGTGCAACCAAGAACAACGGGGAGTTCTTCGACTCGATGCGCCGGGGTTAGGCCGGTCGACAACGGCGAGGCCGTTCGGTGTCGCAGTGCTAGGTCCCCTCGGCCGTGGAGAAGCGTCCCTTCGATTCCGTTCCCGGGTGCGACGTGTTCTTTCCCGGGGCGGCCAAGCCCGCGAGGAAGCGCTCGAAATCGACCACCGGCACGGGCCTGCTCCGCAAATATCCCTGAAATTCGTCGGCCCCCAGCGAGCGCAGCACTTGGAGCTGGGCTTCGCCTTCCACGCCTTCGGCAACTACTTTCAGACGCAGGTTGTGGGCGAGCGCGATGATCGCACTTACGATCGCGGCGTCGTCGGCGTTGCCGGGCAGCTCGCGTATGAACGAGCGGTCGATCTTGAGCGTATGGATGGAGAAGCGCTTGAGGTAGCTCAAGCTGGAGTAGCCGGTCCCGAAATCGTCTATCGATATGCGCACGCCCATTTCGCCGAGTTTTCGGAACACCCCCTCTGCCCTGGCGGCATCCTGCATCACCACGCTTTCAGTGATTTCCAGCTCCAAGTTCTCCGGCGCAAGCTGGGTGGCTTCCAAGGCCGCCTTGATGGATGTCAGCATGTCTTTCTGGCGGAACTGGACGCCCGAGATGTTGACCGCGACGCGCACCTTGGCGAGGCCTTTGTCCTGCCAGACCTTGTTCTGTGCGCAAGCCTCCCTGAGCACCCAGTCGCCGATGGGCAAGATCAGCCCGGTTTCTTCTGCAAGCGGAATGAATTCCCCCGGCGCGATGAGTCCCTTGCGCGAATGCCGCCACCGCAACAGCGCCTCCATGCCGGTCATCGCGCCGTCACTCACGCCGAACTTCGGCTGATAGTGCAATTCGAACTCGCCGCGCTCGAGGGCGTGGCGAAGATCGTTCTCGAGCGCCAAGCGTTCCGGGAAGAACGTGCTCATTTCCGCGCCGAACACCTGGAACTGGTTGCGGCCGGAGCTTTTTGCTTGGTACATGGCCGCGTCGGCCTTGGTGATAAGTTCCTGCGCCGTGTTCCCGTGCGAAGGGTAGACGCTGATCCCGATGCTGGCGCTGATGCTCAACTCGTGATCCTGCACCCGGATTGGGGCCTTGATCGCGTTCAGAATCTTTCCGGCGACCATCGCCGCATCCTCGGCCCTGGAGATCGCGCGCAACAAGATGACGAATTCGTCCCCGCCCAGGCGGGACACCGTGTCCTCGTTGCGCACGAGGTGCTGCAATCGCTCGGAGACCCTCTTCAGCAGGTCGTCGCCCACGAAGTGGCCGAGGGAATCGTTGACGATCTTGAAGCGGTCGAGGTCGACGAACATGAGGGCGAACTTGTTGCTGGTGCGCTCGGCGCTCGCGATCGCCTGGCCGATGCGATCCTCGAGCAGCAGCCGATTGGGAAGCCTGGTCAGTCCGTCGTGAAGCGCCGCATGCTGCAGCTCTTCGTTGGCCACCTTCAGGGACGCTGCCATCCTCGCCGTTTCCGATGCCAGGTGAGAATCAAACGTGGACAGGGCGAGGGTCACGCACAGGACGATAAACGTGATCGCGGCGATCGTGCCTGCCATCCAAGAGTTGTCGACGATGGCGCCGGTCAGACAGATCGTGTCGGGGGCAAATCGCGCGGCCGCCATCCCGGTGTAATGCATACCGGTAATCGCAAATCCCATGACTACCGCGGAGAGAAGCCTGGCGTAGAGCCACCAGGAGACTTCGCTGCGCAATGTGAAGGCAATCCACAGCGCCGCGATGGAGGCGACGATGGCTATGCCGACCGAAGCGGTGAATAGCCATGGATCGTAATGGATCGGCGGATACGCTTCCATCGCGAACATGCCGGTGTAATGCATCGCGCTGATACCGAATCCCATCAAGATGCCGCCCTTGACGAGATTTGCACCCTTGAGCGTGTCGCGGCTCACCATGTACAGCGCAAATCCGGACACTACGATCGCGATCAGCATCGACAACAAAGTCACCGGGATGCTGTACCCCATCGGGACCGGCAGACTGAACGCGAGCATGCCGATGAAGTGCATCGACCAGATTCCCGTACCCATCGAGAAAGCACCGCCGCACAGCCACCAGCGCGCTGCGACGCCCCTGGACGAAGTGATACGGCTCGCCAAGTCAAGCGCGGTGTACGACGCGAATATCGCGACCAGCAGCGAGAGAAGAACCAGCCAGCGGTCGTAGCTTCCGGTCATGGGCTATTGCCTCGTCGTATCCGCCACCTTCAGGGGGCAGCGACAGTCGTACCTATTTGATCGAAAACGTGAATCAGAGAATCCCCGAAAAATTATCGCCCAATTTCCGGAAGGCGGCTTCAATGATACGCTGCCTTGAAATTCCACTTTCCTTGCCCAAGTTAGTGATTTGCGTGATAATTTTATGTTTTCTTGCTCGCGCGCCCGTTTGCATCCCATGACGGATTTCACCATGAAAACCAAAATCCATCCCGATTACAAGGAAATCCAGGTCACCTGCAGCTGCGGAAACACGTTCACAACCCGCTCGACGTTGGGCAAGCCCCTGCACGTGGAAGTCTGCTCGTCCTGCCACCCGTTCTACACGGGCAAGCAAAAGATCGTCGATACGGCCGGCCGGGTTGAGAAATTCCGCCAGAAATATACCAAGAAGAAGGCGGCGGCGAAGCCCGCCAAGCAACCCTCCGCATAGGCGTGTCGCGCTGCGCACCCCGGGAAAGGCAGCTTCGGCTGCCTTTTTTCATTCGGGTGGCGGGCGATCGAGGTGGCTAAAGTGAACGCAATGACACCCCTTCCTCGGGCGCCGGTGCTCCTCGCGCTGCTTCTGCTCGCTTATCTGCTGCCCGGCCTGGTCGGGCACGATCCTTGGAAAACCGAAGACGCCGCCGGCATCGGCATCGTGCACCAGATGCTCGAGCACGGGCGATGGATCGTGCCGTATCTGGCGGGCGAACCGTACCTGGAGGACGGACCGTTCCATTACTGGATCGCGGCGCTGACCGCGAAACTGTTCGGACTGGTCCTCGCTCCCCACGACGGGGTACGCCTGGCAAGCGGCGTGATGATGGCAGCGGTGATTGCCTTCGTTCACCTCGCAGGCCGCGAATTCTACGGCAGGACCGAGGGAATTGGCGCGGTGCTTACCCTGCTCGGCTGCCTCGGCCTGCTCGTCCACGCCCACGAAACACTCGGCGAGATCAGCATGCTAGCGGGACAGGCGCTCGCCTGGTACGGGATCGCGCTCGCCCCGCGCAAACCGCACCGCGCCGGTTGGCTCCTCGGCGCAGGGCTCGTCGTCGCCGCACTGAGCAAAGGAGTCCCCGCCGTGATCGCTCCGATCATCGTCGCGCTCGCCGCGCCCCTCGCTTCTTCGGCGTGGCGCCGGCGCGAGTACCTGATGAATCTGATTCCGGCCCTGCTTATGATTCTGGTGCTCTGCGGCGGCTGGCTAGCGCTCGCGGAAAGCCGCTCCGGCGGGCTCGCGCTCGCGTGGTGGGACGCCAACGCCGCGCAATTCGCCGCGCCTCCTCCCGTGGCCGTTCTCGGCTATTGGGGACAGACCCTCGCCTGGGCCATGTGGCCGGCGTGGCCGCTCGCCCTATGGACCCTGTGGGAAGGGCGCCGTCGGACAGTCGCGCCGGGCACGCGCGTGCTGATCGCAGCCGTCGTCGTCACATTTGCGGTGCTGCTGTTTCTGAGCGACCCGCGCGAGGTCTACGCGTTGCCCCTGCTTCTGCCGCTAGCGCTTCTTGCCGGCGCCGGCGTGCCGAGTTTGCGCCGCGGCGCCGCAAACGCGCTCGCGTGGTTCGGCGCCATGAGCGCCGGGTTACTCGGCGCGCTCATATGGCTGGGTTGGTTTGCGATGATGACGGGCTTTCCACCTACCATCGCGCGTAATTTCGCCAAGCTCGAGCCCGGCCATGTACCGCAGTTTTCCTGGACTGTGCTCGCGGCCGCGCTGGCATTTACGCTGGGCTGGCTTTGGTTGGTCCTTAGAGGCGAGCGCTCCGTATTCCGCAGCGTGACCTTCTGGGCGGCCGGCATTACCCTGCTCTGGAGTCTCGCCATGAGTTTGATTCTCTCCTGGATCGACTACGGAAAGAGCTACCGGACGGTCGCGCAGGCGCTGAAGAAGAACATCCCCGCGGATACCCGCTGTATCGAGAGTCGTGGCCTCGGCGAATCCCAGCGCGCCGTATTCGACTATCACGCGGAGGTCGTCACACAACGCCTCGAGCGCGGCGCCGAGGCCCGTTGCTCGGTGCTCCTAGTACAAGCCCGCGAAGGAGAACCCGATAACATCGGCCCCGAGTGGAGGTTCTTGTGGGAAGGCAGGCGGCCGCGCGACCGCGAACGCTTCCGCCTCTATCAACGCCAACCGTGAGCAAGCTCACCCTATCGCCCGCGTGGAAAGCGCTGGCCGCGCACCGGAAGAAGATCGCGCCCGCAAGCCTCGCCGAGCTGTTCGCCGCGGACCCTTCGCGCGCCGAGCGATTCTCGATTGAAGCAGGCGGGCTCATGCTCGACTATTCCAAGCACTGGGTCGACGCGGAGGCGATGCGGCTGCTCGCCGGGCTGGCCGCCCAAGCGCAGCTGCCCGGGTGGATCGCGCGCATGTTCGGCGGCGACCCCATCAACACCACCGAGGCGCGCGCCGTGCTCCATGTGGCGCTTCGCTCCGGGGACGCGACCTTCCCCAAGGGCCACGACGTGATGCCCGCTGTGCGCGGCGCTCGCGAGCGCATGCGCTGTCTCGTGGATGAAATGCAACGCGGCGCTCAAGGCGCCGATGGTCGGGCCATTACCGACATCGTCAACATCGGCATCGGCGGCTCGGACCTCGGGCCCCGGATGCTCGTGCGGGCGATGCGCAAGTTCCGCAGGCCCGGCCCGAGGCTGCATTTCGTTTCCAACATCGACCCGGCCGACCTCGAGGCAACACTTGCGGGCCTGACGCCGGGAACAACTTTCTTCATCGTCGCATCGAAGACCTTCACGACCGCCGAGACCCTGGCCAATGCGGCCCGCGCTCGTGCCTGGCTAGCGTCGGCGCTCGGAAAATCGACCGGGCTCTCGCGCCATTTCGCCGCGGTCACCGCGAACTCCGCGGGCGCCGAAGCGCTCGGCGTTCCGCCCGAACGCGTGCTTCCGATGTGGGACTGGGTCGGCGGGCGCTACTCGGTCTGGTCCGCGGTGGGTCTGCCGGTCGCGCTGACCGCCGGCATGAACGCTTTCGAAGAGCTGCTGGAGGGGGCGCGCGCGATGGATGCGCATTTCCGCAACGAGCCGCTTGAGCGCAACATGCCGGTGGTGCTCGCGTTGCTCGAGATCTGGTACGTGAACTTCTTCGGCGCCCAGACCCGCGCTGTGATCCCCTACAGCGAGGACCTGCGCGATTTACCGGCCTACCTGCAGCAACTCGAGATGGAATCGAACGGGAAACGCGTGGATCGCGACGGGAACGAAGTCGACTACGCCACGGCTCCCGTCGTCTGGGGCGCATCGGGGACACCCAGCCAGCATTCCTTTCATCAGCTGCTGCACCAGGGGACCCATTTCATCCCGGTGGATTTCATCGTGATCGGACGGAACGGGGAACCGTCCACCGGGCAGGCGGCGCTCGTTGCCAATGCGCTCGCCCAGGGCACGGCCCTCGCCTTCGGCAACCCCGCGCCGGGCGCGCCGTACAAGGCCCTCCCGGGCAATCGCCCTTCGAGCACCCTTCTTCTCGAGCGTCTCACCCCGCGCGCGCTCGGCGCGCTCATTGCGCTGCATGAGCACAAGGTGTTCGCCGAGGGCGTTATCTGGAACCTGAACAGTTTCGACCAATGGGGGGTGGAGCACGGCAAGAACCTGGCCCGCACGCTGCTGCCGAGACTGCTCGACGGCGAAAACACGGGCGGACTCGATGCCTCCACGCGGGCACTGCTCGCGCGGCTGCGAAAACGCGATTGACTCGGGCCGCGGCGGGACTTACGCTGACGCAAACGGAGAACATCATGAACGAAGACACCTTCAACCTCAGCATCCGAAAGTTTCTGAAGATGGTCGGGGTGAGTTCCCAAAGGGAGATCGAGCAGGCGGTAGCCAAGGCGCGCGCGGTGGGCGCAATCAAGGGCAACGAGAAGTTCCCCGCCTCGGTCACGCTCGATGTCCCCGGTCTCAAGCTCTCGGTACGGTTCGACGGCAAGATCGAACTCGAATAGGCGCGAGGAGACGCCTTGAACAAACCCCGCGAATTCGACGCCGTGCTGCTCGAGGAGATGCGGGGGCTGCTCGGCGATCGCGCCACGACCTCACGGGGCGTGCGCGAGCATCACGGCAAGGATGAGTCGTACTTTCCGTACGCGCCGCCCGATGCGGTGGTATTTCCCGAATCCACCGAGGAGGTGCGCGACATCGTCGATCTGTGCCGGCGCCACAAGACGCCGATGATCCCTTACGGCATCGGCACCTCGCTCGAGGGCCACGTGCTCGCCATCCACGGCGGGGTGTGCATCGATCTTTCCCGCATGAACAAGGTACTCACCGTGCACGAAGCCGACATGGACGCGGTGGTCCAGGCGGGCGTGACGCGGAAGCAATTGAACGAGCACATCCGGCATACGGGTCTTTTCTTCCCCGTCGATCCCGGAGCCGACGCGACGCTGGGCGGAATGGCCGCGACGCGGGCGTCGGGCACGAACGCCGTGCGTTACGGCACCATGCGCGAGAACGTGCTCGCGCTTACCGTCGTGCTCGCCGATGGCCGCGTCATCACGACTTCGCGCCGTTCGCGAAAATCCGCCGCGGGCTACGAGCTCACGCGCCTCTTCGTGGGATCGGAGGGGACGCTCGGAATCATCACCGAGATCACCGTGCGCCTCTACGCCGTCCCCGAAGCGATGTCCGCGGCCACTTGCTCCTTTCCCGACATCGCCGGCGCGGTGAATACGGTGATCCAAACCCTGCAGGCCGGGATTCCGATCGCGCGCAGCGAAGCGTTGTGCGCGACGACCATGAAAGCCATCAACGCCTACTCGAAGACGCATTACCGAGAGCAGCCGGCGCTTTTCCTCGAATTCCACGGCACCCAGGCGGGCGTCGAGGAGCAGGCGAAGCTGGTGCAGGACATTGCGCACGAGAACGGCGGCATGGACTTCGAGTGGACGACGAAAGCCGAAGAGCGCAACCGGCTCTGGACGGCGCGCCACCAAGCGTATTTCGCCTGCCTGCAGCTGCGGCCCGGCTCGCGCGCCGTTTCGACCGATGTGTGCGTTCCGATTTCGCGACTTACGGAATGCATCGTGGAAACTTCGCAGGATATTTCGCGCGCATCGATGCCGATACCGCTTTTCGGTCATGTGGGTGACGGAAACTTCCACTGTGAAATTCTCATCCGGCCCGATAACGAAGCCGAGCTTGAAGAGGCAAAACAGTTCAACGAGCGCGTCGTGAACCGCGCGCTTGCCATGGAGGGCACCTGCACCGGCGAGCACGGCATCGGCTTCGGCAAGATGCGGTCTCTGCGCAAGGAGCTGGGAGAGGCGGTCGATCTCATGGCGAGCTTGAAACGCGCCATCGACCCGGAAAACCTGATGAATCCCGGAAAGGTCGTCGCCCTTTCGGACTAAAGCTTCAGGAAGTTCTCGCGGTAGTACTTGAGTTCCTCGATCGACTCGTAGATGTCTGCGAGCGCCTCGTGCTTGCCCTGCTTGACGAGCCCCTTCGCGATTTCGGGCTTCCAGCGCCGCGCCAGCTCCTTCAAGGTGCTGACATCCAGGTTGCGATAGTGAAAATAGGCTTCCAGACGCGGCATGTAGCGCGCGAGGAAGCGGCGGTCCTGGCAGATCGTGTTGCCGCACATGGGCGAAGTCCTGCCGGGAACGTGTTGCGCGAGGAACGCGAGCATTTGCTCCTCTACCGCAGCCTCGGTCAGCACCGAGGCTTTCACCTTGTCGATCAGTCCTGAGCGCGCGTGAGTGCTCTTGTTCCAGTCGTCCATGGCATCGAGGACCGCATCGGGCTGGCGCACGACTAGGACCGGCGCTTCGGAGACGGTGTTCAACTGCGAATCGGTTACGACGATCGCGATCTCGATGATGCGGTCCCTGTCCGGGTCGAGTCCGGTCATTTCCATGTCCAACCAGAGAAGGTTGTTCTGGTCTTGCGCCATGCCGCTTTTCCGTGAGCCTCTGTGTAGAATGACATTGTCGCATAACCTCTTTCGTTCAATGCATTGGTTCACCGTCGCCTTTCTCGCTGCGATCGCGCTCACCACGGTCGTGCGCCTGTGGCTTTCGCGGCGCCACATCCGGCACGTCTTGGCGAACCGCAACGCCGTTCCGGCAGAGTTTGAGGGCCGCATCGCGCTCGCGGCGCACCAGAAGTCGGCGGACTACACCATCGCCAAGGCGCGATTTGGTCAGCTGGAAACACTTGCTGCAGCGGCGGCGCTGCTTGCGTTCACTCTCGGCGGCGGACTGCAGTTCATCTCCGAGGCTTGGGAAAGGGTGTTCGAAGCCGGCGGTTACGCACACGGCATCGCGCTGATTGCTTCGGTCGCGCTTATTTCGGGGGTGATCGATCTCCCTTTTGCTCTCTATCGCACCTTCGTGATCGAAGCGCGCTTCGGTTTCAATCGCACGAGCCTGACCTTGTTCGTCGCCGATCTGGCCAAGCTCACCGCGCTTTCAGTGTTGGTCGGGATCCCTCTCGTCTTTCTGGTGCTCTGGCTCATGGCGAAAATGGGCGAAACCTGGTGGCTTTACGTGTGGCTCACCTGGGTGGCGTTCAACCTGCTCATAGCCATGATCTACCCGACGCTGATCGCCCCGCTCTTCAACAAGTTCTCGCCTCTCGAGGACGCGGCGTTACGCGGCCGAATCGAATCCCTGCTCGCCAAATGCGGATTTCGCTCGCGAGGGCTATTCGTGATGGACAGCTCGAAGCGTTCCAGCCACGGCAACGCCTATTTCACCGGCTTCGGCGTGGCGAAGCGCATCGTGCTCTTCGACACGCTGGTATCGCGCCTCGCCCCGCCCGAGATCGAGGCGGTGCTCGCCCATGAGCTGGGACATTTCTCGCGCCGTCACGTGTGGAAGCGCATGGCCCTGCTGTTCGCCGTGAGTCTTGCGTTCTTGTGGGTGCTGGGGTGGTTGATCGGGCGGGAGTGGTTCTTCACGGCTCTGGGTGTACACGCGCAGGGTACGGCGATGGCTCTCGTGCTCTTCTTCATGGTCGCGCCGGTGTTCACGTTTCTATTGCACCCGCTCGCGAGTCTGTACTCGCGCCTGCACGAATTCGAGGCGGACGCCTACGCGGCAAGAGTCGCCGACCCGCGCGACCTCGTGCGTGCTCTGGTCAAGCTGTACGAGGACAACGCGGCGACCCTTACGCCCGACCCCCTGCACTCGGCTTTCTACGATTCGCACCCGCCGGCGATGCTGCGCATCGCGCGCCTGCATACTCTTCAAAACTAGGAGGCGAATATGTCGACGCTCACCGCAAAGAAATGCCGACCGCTGCCCGCCGGAACGCCGGCCCTCACTCGGGCGCAGATCGACACACTCCTCAAGGAAGTGCCCGGCTGGGCGTACGACGGCAAGGTGATCGCGAAGAGCTGGTCTTTCAGGAATTACTACGAGACGATGGCGTTCGTGAACGCGGTCGCCTGGCTCGTGCATCGCGAGGACCATCACCCGGACATGAGCGTCGGCTACAACCGCTGCCGGGTGGAATTCAGTACGCACTCGATAGGCGGAATCTCCGAGAACGATTTTATCTGCGCGGCAAAGATCGAAGCGCTCGGGTCGATTTGAGCTGTGCCGGGGAAGCGATTGAAGACGATTTTTTCCTCGCTTAATCTGGTCGAGGTGCACCATCTCAAGAACCTGCTTCAGTCGGCGGGCATACGCTGCCGCATCAGGAACGAAGATCTGGTGCGCCTTGCCGGCGAGGTGCCCTTTCCCGAGTGCGCCTTACAGCTCGTGCCGGAGCGCGAAGAGGATTATCCGGCTGCGGAGAAGCTTCTTGCAGAATCTCCGACCGCAGCTGCGGCCGGTCAAGCCTTGGCGCTGTCCTGACTGCGGCGAAATGATCGAAGGGCAGTTCACAGCCTGCTGGAAATGCGGCGCTAACCGCTGAGCACCGTCACGTCGCTAGGTCGATGCTCCGGCGAGCGCGATCAGCAGCAACAAAAGCAGCCACACCACGAGCGCGCGCCAAACCAAGCCGACCGTGCTGTCCAGGTGGCCGGTATCGGCCGGGTCGCCCAAGCCCAGCTCCGGCCGGTCGACGACTTCTCCTCCCGCGAGGATCGGCATCCCGAGCCTCACCCCGATCGCCCCGGCTCCGCTCGCGAGGACGATTCCGAGCGCAGGATCCGACCAATTTGCGGCCTGCGTGCGCCAGCAGTACACCGCGTCCTCGAAGTCGCCCACCACGGCAAAGGCGGCAGCCGTGAAACGCACCGGCAGCCAGTCGAGTGTGGCGAACGCGCGGCGCGCAAAACGGCTGAAGCCCTCCAGCTCCGGCGAGGCCCTTTCGCCCCAGCGGCCGTCAAGGAACATCGAGAGTCGGTACAGAATCGCCCCCGTCGGCCCCGGCAGGAGCACGAACCAGAAAACCACCCCGAAGACATAGCGGTGCGATGCGACCAGCGCTTCTTCGATGGCCAGGCGCGTAATCGCCTCGCGGTCCAGATCGGCGCAGCTCGCGTGGCGCCAGGCCGAGAGGATGTCGCGTGCCTTTGCGAGATCGTTCTCCTTGAGGGCGAGATGAATGTCGGTGAAATAGTGGCTGCGCTGGCGAAATCCCATCGTGAGATAGAGCGCCGCAATGTTGAGCACGAGCGCAAGGAGAGGGCTTGCGCCGTACGCGGCTTTGTAAACGAGCCAGGCCCCGAGCACTGCAGGCGGCACCGCGATCAGCCAGGCGATGGCGCCTTGCCGAGTTTCACCGGCATTGAAAAGCCCCTCGAGGAATGTCGCATAACGCGCCAGGAGTGCGTACAAATAGCGGCGGTCGGCAAGCGGACGCCACTGCTCGAGCAGGAGCGCCGCGACGAGGGAGAGGAGGCTCATGGCTTCGATTCGTGATGCCCGGACAATCAGCCTTTCAGGAAGGAATGCAAGTTCATGAGCATCCCGGCCGTCGCTCCCCAGATGTAATACTGTCGATACGGAATGGCGTAGTAATGGCGCTCGCGGCCTTCGTGTACGACGCTGTTGCGCTGGTGGTTCGCGGGATCGAGCAGGAACTCGAGGGGTACTTCGAACACTTCGGCCACCTCGAATTCATCGAGCCGCAACTCGAGGGGCGGGGTCACGAGGCCGACCACCGGGGTCACTCGATAGCCCGTCACCGTGACGTACTCTTGCAGTTTCCCGAGCACTTCCACCTGCGCGGCCGCCAGGCCGATCTCCTCTGCGGCTTCACGTAGCGCAGTTTCTGCGGCACCTGTGTCCCCGGGCTCGGAGCGGCCGCCGGGAAAACTGATCTGTCCGGCATGGTCGTTGAGGTGTGCGGTGCGCCGCGTAAACAGAACCGTGAGTCCGCTCTCGCGCCTCACCACCGGCACGAGCACGGCGGCGGGCCGGATTTCCCGATCCCTTTGCCAGAGGTGGCCGTCTCCCGTAGTCACCGGCTCGACCGTTCGGGGCTCGGCAAAACGCGAGCGCAACCAGAGTTCGTCGGGCGCGGAGACGGGTGAATTCATTTGACGAGACGCAAATTTCAGGCCCCTATTCTACGCGGCAGCGGTGCCGCGATCGCGACGCGAGTCGGAATTGCATTCGACCCCGGCGGGCGCTATTCTATCGGCGGCCGGAACAGGATTTACCGGCATCGGAGTTTACGTTTGCAGGGCGGGCAACCCGGGGAGGCGTGGGCGGCCCGCGGATTCAAACCTTTTCAAGGAGAACTCATGAAGATTCGTTTTGCAGCATTGTTCGGTGCGCTCATGCTCGCCAGCGCCTCCGCGTTCGCCTTCCACTGCCCCGCGGACATGAAGAAGATCGACGCGGCGCTGGAAAAGAACCCGAAGCTATCGGCGCAGCAGGCGGCCGATGTCAAGAAATTCCGCGCCGATGGTGAAGCTCTGCACAAGGCGGGCAAGCACCAGGAATCCGTCGACACGCTTGCCAAGGCGATGAAGATCCTGGGTATCTGATCCGCGTTTCAAAATGTGAAAACGCCGCGGGCAGCCGCGGCGTTACCCACGATGAGCTTGCGCCGCAAGTCGAGCGGATAGAGGGAACCTCTCGGCTTTTGGCCTTGTGTTCTTGCTTCTCCCTTGGGACACAATCGATCTACGCAGGAGCAGCCCAATGAGAAGATTGATGCGTAACTTTTTGACCGCGCTTGCGGCTTTACTCACGCTCCCGGCAACTGCGCAGGTGCCGGGTGTAACGACCAATTCCATTTTGCTCGGACAGTCGGCGGCCTTTTCCGGTCCCGCCGCCCAGCTCGGCATCCAGATGAACATCGGCACCAAGGCGTATCTGGATTACGTCAATGCGCGAGGCGGCGTCTACGGGAGAAGGATCGAGCTCAAGACTCGCGACGATAGGTACGAAGCGAATTTGTGCATCGACACCACCACGAAGCTGATAGAGGAGGACAAGGTATTCGCCCTGATCTCCTACGTCGGCACCCCGACGACCGCGGCGGCCATGCCCATCATAACCAAAGCCAAGGTGCCGCTGGTCGGACCCTTTACCGGCGCGGAGCTGCTGCGCACCCCGGTCAATCGCTACATCTTCAACGTGCGCGCCAGCTATTACGACGAAACCGAGAAGATCGTCGACGTGCTCGCCTCCAACGGCAATACGAATATCGCGGTGTTCTACCAGGACGACAACTACGGGCTGGCGGGGCTGAAGGGCGTGGAAATAGCCATGGCCAAGCGCAATCTGAAGATTTCCGCCCTCGGCAAGGTGGAGCGCAACACGATCAAGGTGGAAGATGCGGTCAAATCCATCAACGCGGCCCGGCCCGACGGCGTGGTCATGATCTCGGCTTACACCTCGGTCGCGGAGTTCGTGCGGCAGATGAAAAAAGCGGGGAGCGTCGCTCAATTCCACAACGTGTCCTTTGTCGGCAGCAAGGCGCTCGCCGATGCCCTGAAGGACGAAGGCTACGGAATCGCGATTACGCAGGTCGTGCCCTTCCCCTGGAGCTCGAGCGGCGTCCGTGTCGTGAAGGAGTACCAGGAGATCATGACGAAGGCGGGCAACACGGATTTCAATTTTTCGAGCCTGGAGGGATTCATCGTCGGCAAGGTGATGGTGGAGGGCCTGAGACGCGCGGGCAAGAACCTGACCCGCGAAAAGCTGATCGCGGCGCTGGAAGACATGAACAACGTCGACCTCGGCGAATTCGTGGTCAGCTTCTCGCCGACCAATCACAGTGGCTCGAAATACGTCAACTTGACGATGATCGGCCGCGGTGGGAAGTTTATTAAATAGAGGCGATAAATCTGGGCGCCTCGGCAAGCGCGAGGCAAAGCTGAAGGCATGGTTCGGAGGCGTGCCACTTTTTCAACGAGCTTTCAGCCCCCGGACGAAAGCGTACGTTTGAATCCCTCGGTCGCCTCGACCAGCGCGCCGAGAATCCCCGGCTCCCACGCGGAATGTCCGGCGTCAGGAACGATCCGGTACTCGGCTTGGGGCCAGGCCCGATGCAGTTCGTGCGCAGACACGAGCGGGCAAACCATGTCATAGCGCCCCTGCACGATCGTTCCCGGGATGTCGCGGAGCCGGTGCGCGTTCTCGAGCAGGGAGTTTCGCTCCAGAAAAATGTCGTTCATGAAATAATGCGCTTCGATCCGCGCAAGACCCAGCGCGACGACATCCCCGGCAAAATACGCCACGGTCTCGGAGCTGGGAAGCAGTGTCGAACAGGATCCCTCGTAGATACTCCAGGCGCGCGCAGCCGGCATGTGGATCGCGGGATCCGGGTCGATCAATCGACGGTGATAATTGCGCAGCAAATCGCCGCGCTCCTCCCGGGGGAGGAAGTCCGCGAATTTCTCCCAGGGCTCCGGAAAGACCCCGCGCAGCCCGTAGAGAAACCACTCGATCTCGCTTCTGCGGCAAAGGAAGATTCCGCGCAGAATCAGCGCGAGGCAGCGCTCCGGGTGTGCCTCCGCGTAGGCGATGGCCAGCGCGCTGCCCCAGGAGCCCCCGAACACGACCCAGCGTTCCACGCGCAGATGCACGCGCAAAGTCTCCAGGTCGGCAACCAGATGCGGCGTGGTGTTGTCGCGCAACTCCCCGAGGGGGGGTGAACGCCCGGCCCCGCGCTGGTCGTACACGATGATGCGATAGGCGCCGGGGTCGAAAAATCGCCGGTGTTTAGGCGTGCTCCCCGCACCCGGGCCTCCATGCAGGAAAACAGCGGGAATCCCGTCCGGATCGCCGCTCTCCTCCCAGTACATCGAGTGCACGGCATCCAGGCGCAGCATGCCGCTTGCGCGCGGCTCGATTTCGGGGAAAAGACCGGGGACCGCCAAACTCGCAAGCTCGCCCATCCGGGAATCCGCTACGGGATCAGGATCGTCGACCCGGTCGTCTTGCGCGCTTCGAGGTCGCGCTGTGCCTGAGCGGCATCCTTGAGCGCATAGCGATGGTTCACCTCGATTTTCACTTTCCCCGAAAGGACGACATCGAACAGGTCCTTGGCGGTCGCCACGAGGTCTTCGCGCTTCGAGGTATGCGTGACCAGGGTCGGGCGCGTAAGGTAGAGCGAGCCTTTTTGCGAGAGCACCACCGGCTCAAACGGGGGAACCGCGCCCGAGGAATTTCCGAAGCTCACCATCAATCCGCGCGGCTGCAGGCAGTCGAGCGATCCCGTGAAGGTGTCCTTGCCAACCGAGTCGTACACAACGGGCACGCCCTTGCCGCCGGTGAGCGCCTTGACGCGCTCCACGAAATTCTCCTTGCGGTAGTTGATGCAGTGGTCGGCACCGTGCGCCTTGGCAAGCGCGCATTTCTCCTCCGAACCTGCCGTGCCGATCACCGTTGCACCGAGCGCCTTCAACCACTGGCACGCAATCAGTCCGACTCCGCCCGCAGTTGCGTGGAACAGGACGGTCTCGCCCGCTTGAACCTTGTAGGTGCGTCTCAGCAGATACTGGGCGGTCATCCCTTTCAGCATCATCGCGGCCGCGGTTTCGAAGGAAATACCCTCCGGCAGGACGACCAGGCGGTCGGCCGGCATAGTGCGCGCCTCGGAATAGGCGCCGGGAGCGCCGCCCGCATAAGCAACGCGATCGCCCGCTTTGACCTGCGTGACTCCCGCCCCTACGGCCTCCACCACGCCTGCCCCTTCATTGCCCATCCCCGACGGAAGGGCGATCTTGTACAGCCCGGAGCGCTGGTAAACATCGATAAAATTGAGTCCGCAAGCCTTGTGGCGCACCCGCGCCTCGCCCGGCGCGGGGTCGCCGAGCTGGACGTCTTCCCATTTCAGAACTTCGGGCCCGCCTTGTTGGTGGATTCGAATCGCTTTGGGCATTGCTTCTCCTCAGTCAACGGTGTGTGTCATGGCTCGCCTGGCGCCCATCGGGCGCAGGGATTATTTTTTCGGAGGATCTTCGCGATCTCCGGCCGGTCCTGCAGAGCCCGGAGGCACGCTTGCCGCAGCGGTCTGCATCGCGGCCAGGCCGGCTTTCTGCATTTCCAGGCCTTGAATGGTCGTACGCAAAACGTTGAGGTTCATGTTGAGCCAGTTCTCCACCGATTTCAGCTCCGCAATTCGCCTTTCGACCTCATCCGGGATGAGCGTAGGGGCCACCACCCCCGCCAGCGGCAAGCCCATCGGACCCCAAAGGTTTTTCAGGAATTCGAACGGATCGGGAGGCTGGTTCATGAGGCGGGGCGCGCTGAGAGCAGCCTCAAGTCTATTGTCGGGAACCCAAAAACTCCAGCACCTCGGCGCGGCGCGCCATGGTGTCCTGATAACCCAGATCGATCAGCGCCCGGCAGTACCCCTTCTCGAAGAGCAGATAGCTTGCGAGGTTCGATCCGTTGCGATTCATTGCGCCGATGCCTCGCAGGAGGAAGCGCACCGTCCGTGGCAGCTCGTGTGCGTGGCGGACTACCATGCGCTCGATGGGCTGGCTGGGCGAGACCACCAGTACCTTGATCTGCCGCAGCGGCAGCCCCGCCTCCCGAAGCTTCTCGGGAGCGATGAGGCTGATGGTGCGATTGATTCTCTGCACCAGCTCGATATCGACGTTGAGGCTGTCCAGAAAAATACTGTTCAGGGCGTGGCCCGCGATCTGCGCCAGCGAAGGATAGAGACTTCCGCGAACCCGAGGGGGCTCGGAGTGCCCGCCTGGCCTGCTGGTGCCCACCACCAGCACCCGGTCGGCACCCAGGTGCAGCGCGGGGCTGATCGGCGCGATCTGGCGCATCGACCCGTCTCCGAAATATTCGCGGTTGATTTTCACCGCGGGGAATATGAAGGGCAGAGCCGACGAAGCGATCAGATGCTCGACCCGGATCGGCATCGCGGCGCCGACGCGCTGGGTGCGCTCCCACGCCTCGGTGTCGGGTCCTCCCTGGTAGAAGGAGACGCTCTGTCCGGAAGAGTACCCGGAGCACGTGATCGAGACCGCGTACAGACAGCCGTTGTCGATGTTCTCCTGGATGCGACCGAAGTCGAGGCTGCGCGACAGCATATCGGCGAGTGGGCTGTTGTCGAGCAGCGAGACCGGGCTGGTGCGCGACATGAGCGCAATCGCGGCGAGCCAGCGCAGCCCCACCCGGGCGATCCCGACCGGATCGGAACGGTAAACGTGATAAACGTGAAAGTTCTCCCAAACCTCCAGGAGCCGCCCGACCGCAGCGTCGAAATTGTCGGCGAACACCGCGAGCGTCGCGGCGTTGATCGCGCCTGCCGAGGTGCCGCACACAATCGGAAACGGATTCTTCTCGGGCAGCGGCAGCAGTTCCCTCACCGCTTTGAGCACGCCGACCTGATAGGCTGCCCGGGCTCCGCCTCCGGTCAGGACGAGTCCTGCCTTGGACTTCATGGATTCGGGAATCAACGCCATGCGCGGGGCTTGTTTGGATGTCGGCGGCGGCCGGGTGGAGTTTTCAGCCTCGGCGTATCCGGGACTGCTGTTCCTCGCCGAAGGCGTTGGCGTCCACCACGGTGAGCGCGGTCATGTTGACGAGGCGCCTGACGGTCGCCGAAGAAGTGAGGACATGCACCGGGCGCGCTGCGCCGAGCAGGATCGGCCCGATGGTGATGCCGTCGCCCGCGGCGGTCTTCAGCAGATTGAAAGCGATATTGGCGGCGTCCAGAGTCGGCATGATCAGAAGATTCGCGTCCTCTTTCAAGCGCGAGCGCGGGAAATTTGCAAGCCGCAGCTCGGCGTCGAGCGCCGCATCGCCGTGCATCTCGCCTTCGATTTCGAGTTCCGGGGCGAGCGAACGGATCAGCTCCAGCGCCGCTCGCATTTTCCGCGCAGACGGCGCATCGCTCGTGCCGAAACTCGAGTGCGAGAGCAGGGCCGCCCTGGGGACCACGCCGAAGCGGCGGACAACCTCGGCGGCGAGCGCCGTCATTTCAGCGAGCTGCTCGGCGGTAGGGTCGAGGTTGACGTAGGTGTCGCAGATGAAAACCGTGCGCTTGGGCAGCATGAGCGCGTTCATCGCATAGAAATGCCTCGCGCCGGGCCGCAAACCGATGACCTGGTCGATGTACTTCAGATGCAATCCGTACGTACCGAAAGTACCGCAGATCATTCCCTCGGCGTCGCCGCGGTGGATCATCATGGCGCCGATCAGCGTATGGCGGCGGCGCATTTCCATCTGCGCGTATTGGTGCGAAACCCCACGCCTCTCGGTAAGGCGGTGGTACTCGGTCCAATAATCTCGGTAGCGGGGGTCGGATTCGGGGTTCACGAGCTCGAAATCCGTCCCCGGCCGGATGCGCAAGCCGTGGCGTTCGATGCGCCGCTCGACCACGGAGGGTCTTCCCACCAGGATCAGCCTGGCGAGGCCCTCGTCCACCACCACCTGAGCCGCACGCAGCATGCGCTCGTCCTCGCCCTCGGCAAACACGATCCGGCGCCGCGGACCTTCCTTCGCCGCGTTGAAGATCGGCTTCATGATGAGGCCGGAGTGATAGACGAATTGCAGCAGCTGGTTGTTGTAGGCGTCGAAATCGACGATCGGACGCGTGGCGACGCCGGAGTCCATGGCGGCCCTCGCCACCGCCGGCGCGATTTTTACGATCAGGCGCGGGTCGAACGGTTTGGGGATCAGGTACTCGGGTCCGAACTTCAGGGCTTGCTCGCCGTAGGCGGCGGCCACGATCTCCGATTGTTCCGCCATCGCAAGATCGGCAATAGCGCGGACCGCGGCGAGCTTCATGGGCTCGTTGATGGCGGTCGCTCCGACGTCGAGCGCGCCGCGAAAAATGAACGGAAAGCACAGGACGTTGTTCACCTGGTTCGGGAAATCCGACCGCCCCGTCGCCGTGACCGCGTCGGGGCGCACGCTCTTCGCGACATCGGGGAGGATCTCCGGTTCCGGGTTGGCGAGCGCGAGGATCAGCGGCTTGTCTGCCATGTGCCCCACCATTTCCGCCTTGAGAACGCCCCCGGCCGAGAGGCCCAGAAAAACGTCTGCGCCCGGAATGATATCGGCGAGCGTTCGCGCGGATGTCTTGCGGGCGTAACGGGCCTTGTTCGGGTCCATTTCCTCCTTTCGGCCCTGGTAGACGACTCCCTTGATGTCGGAGACCCAAATTTTGTCCGCCTTCAGCCCCAGGCTCACCAGCAGATCGAGACAAGCCAGCGCAGCGGCACCCGCGCCCGAGCAGACGAGCTTCGCCTTGGCTATGTCCTTGCCCACGACGCGCAACCCGTTCAGCACCGCGGCGCCGACGATGATGGCGGTGCCGTGCTGGTCGTCGTGGAACACCGGGATTTTCATACGCTCGCGCAGCTTCGTCTCGATGTGGAAGCATTCCGGGGCCTTGATATCCTCGAGGTTGATTCCGCCGAACGTGGGTTCCAGCGCCGCGATGATCTCGACCAGCTTGTCCGGATCGCGCTCATCCACTTCGATATCGAAACAATCGATCCCGGCGAATTTCTTGAAGAGTACCGACTTGCCTTCCATCACCGGCTTGGATGCGAGCGGCCCGATTGCCCCGAGTCCGAGCACTGCGGTTCCGTTGGTGACCACACCGATGAGATTTCCGCGAGAAGTCAGCTTGCGCGCCTCAGCGGGGTCGCGCACGATCTCCTCGCAGGCGGCCGCCACCCCAGGCGTGTACGCAAGCGCGAGATCGCGCTGGTTCAGCAATCCCTTGGTGGGAGTGACCGAGATCTTTCCCGGCGGTTGCCGGAGGTGGTACTCCAGGGCGCTCCTGCGCAGGATTTCATCCATGGGAAATTCGCGACTTGAAGTTCTTGCTTGGCCGCATGATAGCCGAATTTCGCCGTGGCGCCTCGCATCCCTGCCAACGCTCCCCGTTCGACTTGGGACGCGCTGCGGCATAATGTGCCGATGCCAAACGCGAATTTGATACTCGCGGCTCGCATGGCCGATATCGAAGCCTTCCATGTGATGGACGTGCAGAACCGCGCCCACGAGCTGGAAGCTACGGGACGCCGCATTGTCCACATGGAGATCGGCCAGCCGGACTTTGCGGCGCCGCCTCTGGTTGCACAGGCGGCGATCGAGGCGATCCGCCAGCGCCGCCTGGGTTACACGGCTTCGATCGGCATTCCAGAGCTGCGCCAGGCCATTTCCGATTACTATCGTGAACGGCTCGGCGTGACGGTGCCCTCTTCGCGGATCGTGGTCACGGCCGGGGCATCGGGCGCCTTTTTGCTCACGCTCGGTGCCTTGGTCGACCCCGGCGACGAGGTGCTGATGCCCGACCCCTGCTATCCCTGCAACCGGCACTTCGTTCGTATGTTCGAAGGCCGTCCCCGTGCGATTCCCGTCGACGAAAAACAACACTACCAACTTGCCGACGCCGATATTCGCTCGCGTTGGAGACGGGCAACGCGCGGCGTGCTGCTCGCCTCACCTTCCAATCCGACCGGTACCATGATCCCGCTCGACGAGCTGCGCGCAATCATCGCTTCGGTGCGACGGGCGGGCGGGTTCGTAGTGATGGACGAGATCTATCAAGGACTGGTCTACGACGGTGAGGCGTCCACGGTGCTCGAGCTGGCCGATGACGTGTTCGTCGTCAACAGCTTTTCCAAGTACTTCAACATGACGGGCTGGAGGTTGGGCTGGATCGTCGCTCCGGAGACCCACGTGCGGGAGATCGAGAAGCTCGCCCAGAACGCATTCATTTGTCCGTCCGCTCCCGCGCAGTACGCGGCGCTCGCGGCGTTTCGGCCGGAAACGCTTGCGCTGCTGGAGGAGCGCAGGCAGGAGTTCCGCCACCGTCGCGATTACATGGTTCCTGCGCTCCGCGAGCTGGGATTTCGCATCCCCGTGATGCCTCAGGGAGCCTTCTACATCTACGCCGGATGCGAGAGTTTCTCCGAGGACAGCACCCAATTCGCATTGCGGGTGCTGGAAGAAGCGGGCGTTGCAATTACGCCGGGGCTCGACTTCGGCTCGAACCAACCGGAGCGTCACGTACGCTTTGCCTACACGCGCTCGCTGGAAGACCTCAAGGAAGGTATCGAGAGGATCGCGCGGATGCTGGGATTTCCGTGCCGTTCGGCTCGGGCCTGATCCCTGACTTAGACCGAGCTGCGCACCCCCGGTCGACCGAATTGGCGTACGGCCTGCTGCAGCCGCTCTTTTTCCGCGAATACTTTCTGCGCGTATTGGCTCGAAGGATCTGCCAATGCACCGTTGTAGAACTGCAGACCCGCCTCGAGACTGCCGGTGCGGCGAACGTATTCCTTCAGAATGCGCGCTCCCAATGCGATGTTGATCATCGGATCGAGCACTGCTTCTTCTCCGCCGTGTTCCAGCAGCTTGTCGAGGTGATGTTTGGGAATCACCTGCATCAGACCTTTGGCGCCCATCAGGCTCTCGGCTACCGGATTGAAGCGTGACTCGACCGCCATCACCGCGAGTATCAGCAGAGGATCTAGACCCACTTGTCGGCCCGCGTCATAGGCGGCGCCCACAAACTGCTCGGTGACATCCGGCGCGATCCGGTATTTACGCGAGACGTAATTGGCCAGCGCCCGGTATTTCTGAGTGTCCGCATCGTCCGCCCCGTCGAGCAGCGAAACCGCTCCGTCGTAGCGGATCGAGCCGACCGCAGCAGAGTGGGCGGCACTCTCTTCGAAGAACGACGCCTTCCCGCGCACGAGAACGAGCACCACAGCCGCGAGCCCTATGAAGGCCAGACCGTGATGCAGTACCGTCGCCACTTTTGCAAACCGAACCAGCAAGCCTTGCTTTGTCCAGGTGGTGTTCATCGCACCTACCTCCATTCTTTTATCTCTTAAAGGCAGATAAAGGTCTCGGTAACCAGCCCCCCTGAAACCTTAAACGCCCGCCGCTGCGCAGTTAAGTTGCTGCGTCGCAGCAACTGCATTCTAAAGAAATAGTTAACCTCAGTCAAACCACCCCAGCCTCAAATCGCCGCGGTTCAGCCCGGGGCACAAAGACCCCCGGACTGACCGCAGTTCACCCCAACCCACTTAAGGCCTGGAACCCGTCGGAAAGGGCCATGCGGCTGCGGGGTTCAGGGCGGTTTTCGCCCCTCCCAGCGTCGCCGCTGTCGAAGGGGTTGTAGCCGCGGACTCCGCCATCGTAGCTGCTGGCGTCGCGGCTCTCCTCGCCGCCCTTCCTCTGGGTCTCGCCTTCTTTCGGGCGGATTTTTTCTTGGCCGCTTTTTTTGCAGGCTTCTTCAACGACTTCCTCTTCGCTTTCTTTTTTGCTGCTCTCCTTTTTTTCTTTTTCTTTGCCGCTTTCTTGCCTCTTCTCTTCTTTGCCATGACTGCCTCCATCAAGAGTTATGAAACAACGAACCCGCCCGTTGGGGCGCGGGCTATTCAACCGCCGGGGCAAGCCCCGGAGAATTGAATTCCTTTCCTGCACTGCTGAACAGCAGGTCCTGGTACAAAAGGATTAGATCGGGGCTGCAGGGGCCTAGTCCCAACTGAGCGCACCCCCGGTTTGGTACTCGATGACCCGAGTCTCGAAAAAATTCCGCTCCTTCTTGAGATCGGTCATCTCGCTCATCCAAGGAAACGGATTGCTTGCACCGGGAAACATCGTATCCACGCCGATCTGCTGGCAACGGCGATTGGCGATGTAGCGCAGGTACTCCTTGAACATCGGAGCGTTGAGCCCCAGAACACCGCGCGGCATGGTGTCCTCGGCATAGCGATATTCGAGCTCGACCGCCTTCTTGATGAGGGCCTGAATCTCCTCGCGGAACTCGGGGGTCCACAAGTGCGGGTTCTCCATCTTGATCTGGTTGATCAGGTCGATGCCGAAATTGCAGTGCATCGACTCGTCGCGCAGGATGTACTGATATTGCTCGGCAGAGCCGGTCATCTTGTTCTGCCGGCCCAGTGCCAGAATCTGGGTGAAGCCCACGTAGAAGAACAGGCCCTCCATCACGCACGCGAACACGATGAGGCTGCGCAGCAGCTTTTGGTCGGCATCGGGTGTGCCGGTCCGGAAGGTCGGATCGGTCAGGATGTCGATGAACGGGATGAGGAACTCGTCCTTGTCGCGGATGCTCGGGATTTCGTGGTAGGCGTTGAATACCTCGCCCTCGTCCAGACGCAGGCTCTCGACGATGTACTGGTAGGCGTGGGTATGGATGGCCTCCTCGAACGCCTGCCGCAAAAGGTATTGCCGGCATTCCGGCGCAGTGATGTGGCGATAAGTGCCGAGAACGATATTATTCGCCGCGAGTGAATCGGCCGTGACGAAGAAGCCCAGGTTGCGTTTGACCAGGCGCCGCTCGTCCTCGGTCAGGCCGTTCGGGTCCTGCCACAGGGCGATGTCGCGGCTCATGTTGATTTCCTGCGGCATCCAGTGATTGGCGCAGGCGGCGAGGTATTTTTCCCACGCCCATTTGTACTTGAACGGGACGAGCTGATTCACGTCCGCCTGGGCGTTGATGATGGCCTTGTCCTCGACGCTCACGCGACGGTGGCTGTTGCCGGCGGAATAGCGCTCCCCCGAAAGCTCGGCCGGCGCGGGCGACAACGGCACCCGCGCGCTTACCGGCTGCAGGTTGAGGCCCGGAATCGCTTCGGCCCCGATATCATCAAAGGAAAGCATTCTCTCCCTCCCTGTTCTCGTGCCTGTTCGCGCTCATTGGCAGGATTCGCATTCCGCGTCGTTTATCTTGCAGAATTTGTTTTCCGGCTCACCCGACGGTCGCGGAGCGGCGGTCGCGCCCGCGGCGGGCATTCCTTCTCCCGAGGGAACGGCGTTCAGTTGACCGGCCCTAACCGTCGATTTCTCGGCATGCGTCGCGCCCATGGAGCGCAGGTAGTAAGTGGTTTTCAGGCCCCGCTGCCAGGCAAGCTTGTAGCTTTCGTCCAGCTTCTTGCCGGAAGCCTGGCCGATGTAGATGTTGAGCGACTGGGACTGGTCGATCCATTTCTGCCGCCGCGCGCCGGCTTCGACGACCCACACGGGTTCGACTTCGAAAGCGGTGGCGTAAAGGCGACGCAAATCGGACGGCACCCGGTCGATGCGGGCGAGGTTGCCGTCGAAGTACTTGAGATCGGCCACCATGACTTCGTCCCAGAGGCCGAGTTTCTTCAGATCGGCGACGAGATATTCGTTGACGACGGTGAACTCGCCCGACAGGTTCGACTTCACGAACAGGTTCTGAAAAATCGGCTCGATCGAGGCGGAAACCCCGACGATGTTGGCGATCGTCGCGGTCGGCGCAATGGCAAGACAGTTGGAGTTGCGCATCCCGTGGCGCTTGATGCGCTCGCGCAGGGCCCTCCAGTCCATCGATTCCGACATGTCGATATCAACGTATCCTCCGCGCTCCTCGCGCAGCAGGTTCAGGGTGTCCTGCGGCATGATGCCCCGGTCCCACAGTGACCCCTTGTAGGACGCGTAGCGGCCGCGTTCCTCGGCAAGCTCGGTGGAGGCCCAATAAGAAAAATAGGCGATGGCCTCCATGGATCGATCGGCGAATTCCACGGCCTCTTGCGACGCGTAGGGGATTCGCAGCAGGTGCAGGCAGTCCTGGAAACCCATGATGCCCAAGCCCACCGGCCGGTGCTTCAAGTTGGAATCGCGCGCTTTTCTCACGGCGTAGTAGTTGATGTCGATAACGTTGTCCAGCATCCGCATGGCCGTGCCAACGGTCTTCTTGAGTTTGTCGTGGTCGAGCCTGAGGGCCCCGTCGATGAGCTTCATGTGCCCGACCATGTTGATCGAGCCGAGATTGCACACCGCGATTTCGCTGCAGTTGGTATTGAGGGTTATCTCGGTGCATAAGTTGGAGCTGTGCACCACGCCGACGTGCTGCTGCGGCGAACGCAAATTGCAGGGATCCTTGAAAGTAATCCACGGATGCCCGGTCTCGAAGAGCATCGACAGCATCTTGCGCCACAGTTGCGTCGCGGCAATCTTCCTGTATAGCTTAAGCTCGCCCTTTTCGACCTTCTCTTCGTAGCCGACGTAGGCCTTTTCAAATGCACGCCCGTACTTGTCGTGCAGGTCCGGTACGTCGGAGGGACTGAACAGCGTCCATTCGCCGTTCTCCATCACGCGTTTCATGAACAAATCCGGGATCCAGTTCGCCGTATTCATGTCGTGAGTACGGCGCCGGTCGTCGCCCGTGTTCTTGCGCAGCTCGAGAAACTCCTCGATGTCCAGGTGCCAGGTTTCCAGATAGGAGCACACTGCCCCCTTGCGCTTGCCCCCTTGGTTGACCGCCACGGCGGTGTCGTTCACGACTTTCAGGAAGGGCACTACTCCCTGGGATTTGCCGTTAGTCCCCTTTATGTGCGAACCCAGGGCCCGTACCGGGGTCCAGTCGTTGCCGAGACCTCCAGCATACTTGGCAAGCAACGCGTTTTCCTTGATCGCTTCGTAGATGCCGTCCAGGTCGTCCGACACCGTCGTGAGATAGCACGATGAAAGCTGCGATCGCGTCGTGCCGGAATTGAACAGCGTCGGCGTCGAGCTCATGAAGTCGAACGAGGACAGCACGTTGTAGAACTGGATCGCGCGCGTCTCACGGTCGATCTCGTTCAAAGCCAAGCCCATCGCCACGCGCATGAAAAACGCCTGCGGCAACTCGATGCGCGTGCCGTGGATATGCAGGAAATACCGGTCATAGAGCGTTTGGAGGCCGAGGTAACCGAACTTGAGGTCGCGCGATGCGTCCAGAGCAGCGCCGAGCTTCTTCAGGTCGAAATTGCCCAAGCGTTCATCGAGGAGCTCGGCGCGGACGCCGCGCGTGACGAATTCGATGAAATATTCGGCATAGCGCTTCTTCATCTCCGCCTGCAAAACCTCCTCACCCAGAACCTCCCGCCGGATGGTGTGAAGGAGCAACCGCGCTGTGACATAGCTGTAAGCCGGATCCTTTTCGATCAGTGCGCGCGCCGAAAGCACCGCGGACTTCCGCACCTCGTCTGCGGGCACACCGTCATAGATGTTCTTCAGGGTTTCGGCTAGGATCAGCTTGGGATCCACCATCTCGCCGAGGCCCTCGCAAGCCGACGCGATCAGCTCCCCGAGGCGAGCCAGATCAAGCGGGCGCCGCACGCCGGCCTCGACGGTATGCAGTTGCGGCTGGGGCGCCGGTTTCTTTTGGGCCGCTTCGTGGGCGCGCACCTCTGCACGCTTTTCCCGGTACAAGACATAGGCGCGCGCCGCCTCGTGCTCGCCCGAACGCATCAACGCGAGTTCGACCTGGTCCTGAACGTCTTCTATATGGAAGGTCCCACCGGCCGGCTGGCGGCGTACGAGCGCGCTTACGACCGCGTCGGTCAGCGCGGCAACGAGCTCCCTGATCCGCGCTGACGCGGCGCTCTGCCCGCCTTCAACCGCCAGAAACGCCTTGGTCACTGCAACGGAAATCTTGCCGGGCTCGAAACCCACCACCGCGCCGTTGCGACGGATGATCTTGTACTGCGAAAACTCGCGTTGGACTGCAGAGCTGACGTCGGTGAGGGTCGTCGCGCCGGGAATCGACTGGGGAGTCGTTACGTCAGCCACAATCTGCATATCGTCTCCTCTACTCTTTTTTGTGCGCTGCCCGGCGGGTATGAAGGCGGCGAAACCGAGGCCTCGGGTACTTCCCCTCCTGACCACAATATCTAGTACCTTGGCGAGAGTGTGCTACCAATTCTAGTGTAATGTCAAGATGCAAGCGAAGCTTGCTCGGGCGCCTTCGGAGCAGTGCGGTATCGAACGGAAAGCGTCGACAGCCAGAAACGCCGCACAGCCGGCGACCGGAACGGACCCACGCGGGAAAATCAGTCGCGGCGACGCCGCGGGCGAACGGGCTATCGAATCCGGGCCAGCGACTCCCGGAAACGTCCCCAGTCGAACGCCGGTCCGGGGTCGGTCTTTCGGCCCGGTGCGATGTCGATATGCCCAACGACATCGACAATCGGATATCGTCGGCGCAGAGCCACGAGCAGTTCCGCCAAGCGCGAGTATTGACTATCGGGGCAGGCCTGGTCGTCGGCCCCTTCGAGTTCCACGCCCACGGAAAAATCGTTACAGCGCTCGCGCCCCCGCCAGCTCGAGGAGCCTGCGTGCCAGGCTCGCTTTGCGCAGGGTACCAGCTGGATCAGCTCGCCCTCACGCCGGACGAGGAAATGCGCCGATACCTTCAGATCACGAAGGGTTTCGTAGTAGGGGTGTGCGGCAAAATCGAGCGTGTTGGTGAACAGCTGCACGATGGCTTCACCGCCGAACCGGCCCGGCGGGAGGCTGATGCTGTGCACCACCAGCAAGCTTACCGCCGCGTCCCCCGGGCGCTCGTCGCAATTGGGCGAGTGAACCTGCAGCGCCCCCGCGAGCACTCCTTCCTCGTCGAGGGGACCGAGCTCCACTTACCGGATTCCCAAGCGTTCCATGCGATAGCGCAACGCCCTGAACGTGATGCCCAGGAGCTTGGCCGCAGCGGTGCGGTTGAAGCGGGTTTTCTCGAGGGCCTCGAGGATCGCCTCCCTTTCGATGCGGTCGAGGTATTCCGGCAGCGGCCATTTGGCGTTGGGGACACCCGGTTCGGAAGCGACCCAAGTCGGCGGAGCGAGCTGCAGGTCTTCGGGCTGGATTTCCTCGCGCGCGGCGAGTGCGATGGCCCGCTCCAGAATGTTCTCCAGTTCTCGGGTATTGCCCGGAAAATCGTAGCCCGCGAGAGCCTGCTTCGCTCCTTCGGAGAAGCGCATGGACCGTGTGCCGTCGGGACCGCAAAGGCGCCGCAGAATCGCATCCGCAAGCACCGGAATGTCCTCCCGGCACTCCCGCAGCGGGGGCATTTTCAGCTCGATGACCGCCAGGCGGTAATACAGGTCCTGCCGAAATTTCCCCGATTCGACGCAGGCGGCCAGATTCTGGTGCGTAGCGCAGATGATGCGCACGTCGACCACGTCCTCTGAGGTCGCCCCGACTTTGCGCACAGACTTCTCCTGAATCGTGCGAAGCAGCTTGACCTGCATTGCGAGCGGCAGGTCGGCGACTTCGTCCAGGAACAGGGTGCCCGTGCTCGCAGCCTGGAAAAATCCGTCGCGGTCCCCTTCGGCACCCGTGAAAGCGCCCTTCTTGTAGCCAAAGAACTCGCTCTCCATCAGGTTCTCGGGGATGGCGCCGCAGTTGACCGGCACGAAGGCCTTCTCGCGCCGCGCCCCCTTGCTGTGGATGAGACGCGCGGCGAGCTCCTTTCCGCTCCCGGACTCGCCTGTAATGTAGATCGGCGCCTGGCTGCGCGCGAGCTTCTCGATCATCGAGCGCACCTGCTCGATCCCGGGGCTCGAGCCAAGAAGCTGGGCTTCTCCCGATTTGGCTGCCGCCGTTTTCGGGGGCAGGGACAGCGCGGACTTGACCAGCGTGCGCAGCTGATCGAGCGACAGGGGTTTGGTCAGGTAATCGAAGGCACCGGCCTTGAGGGCCGCCACGGCGTTTTCGGTGCTGCCGAACGCGGTGATCACCGCCACGGGCAGGTCCGCGCATTGAACGCCGATGAAACGCACCAGCTCCAGCCCGTCACCGTCGGGCAAGCGCATGTCGGTAAGGCAGAGCTCATACCGCTTGGACTGCAGCAGCTGCTTGGCCGCCGCCGCTGAACCTACACACTCCACCGCCAGGCCCATGCGCAGGAGCGACAGCTCGAGCAGCTCTCGGATGTCCGCCTCGTCGTCGATGACGAGCACCGTACCCTGGACGCTGCTCGTCCGCCGTTCCGCGCGCTTCTCTACGGTTCCTGGCATAGGATCCTGAAGTCCGCGCCCGGACTGCGGTCCAGGTACTCAAGACTCGCGCCGTTGGCGGCACACAGCTCGCGGGCGATGTAGAGGCCGAGCCCCGTCCCGCTCGCGAAAGTGGTGAAAAACGGCTCGAACAACTGCGCTTGCAACTCCCTCGCCACGCCCTCGCCGTCGTCGATGACGTGCAATTCTACTCGATTTGCCCGATGTGAAACCGTGATGCGCACGCTTCCGGCGAGCTTGCGGCAGTGCCGCCAGGCGTTGTGCAAGAGGTTCCATAGCACTTGGTTGAGATGCGCTCGGTCGAATTCCAAGGTGACGTCTTCGGCCGCCTCGACCGAAAAGTTTTCGCCGGGAATGCTGCCATTCTGCGTGAACTCCTCGATAAACGTAAGCAGATACGGGCGCAGCCGGATCGTCTCCGGTTGAACGCGGTCGCGCCGCGAGAGTTCGAGCACGTCGTGCACCATGCGCTCTAGGCGCCGCGCATTGTCCCGGATGATCTGCACCATGCGTTCCTTATGCGGTCCGCGTTGTTCTTCCTGCAGGAGGTCCCCGGCATGCGCAATGGCCGACAGGGGGTTGCGGATCTCATGGGCGATGTTGGCCGTGAGCCTTCCGAGCGCCGCGAGCTTGAGTTGCTGGGCTTGTTCCTGAAGCTTGGACAAATCCTCCAGGAACACCAGGCCGGAGCTGCCGCCTGCGACACCCACCGACACGAAACGCGCGCGGACCAGGCGGCCGCTCTCGGAAAATCGCACGTTCACGCTGCTTGCGCCCTTGGCAGCGCGCCAGTCGGCAAGCCGCTGCGCGAGTTCCTCGGAAAAATCTTCGATCCGGCTCAAATCGGGCACGAGCCGCCCCAGCAGATCGGCCGCGCGCGGATTGTGCAGGTGCACCCGTCCCTGGGCATCCACGACGAGCACCCCGTCCTGCACGTCGCGGATGATCAGTTTGTTGATGCGAAGCTGGTCGGCGAGGTCGGCGCCGCGTTGCTGCGCGAGGCGCTCGTTCAAGATCAGGCGGCGCGCCAGCCGATTGGTGATCAGCGCCGTCGCGAAATAACCGATTGACAGCAGCCCGGGCTGGAGGTAATTGGCGGTGTTGGAGTCTTCCGCGAGTACCCAGTACGACTGCTCGAGAAGCACGGCAATCGATGCCAACGCGGCGTAGAAGAGCGTCAATGTGCCCCGACTGACCAGCGCAGCGCCCGCCAAGGAAATGAGCAGCATCACGCCCAGGCCGCTGCGGATGCCGCGCGTGGCATACATCAGCATGACGATGAGCACGACGTCGGTGACGACGTGCAGCGTGAGTTGAAGGTTGAAGTACGCCGGCACCTTTCGCAGCGCGACGTGAAATACCACGGCGAGTGCCAGATAAGCGACGCTCGAGTACGTATACGCCGCGATGTCGTGGCTGCCGAGGCTGAGCGCGTCACCGAAAATCAAAGCCGCGAGCAGGAATATCACGGCCACCGCGATGCGGTAGAAGTTGAAGTACTTGAGCGAGACCCAGAACGAGTCCGCCACGGCCCCCTCCTGCGGGAGCCACGACAGGCTGAGCATCGCAGAGGCCGCCATGACCGTCCTCAGCCGGCGCCGAGCCGACGGTGCTCTTCGCTGCAGAAGAAACGGCCGGCGGCCCCAAGCGCTTCGCTGCGCGGAACGTTGATCCCGCAATGCGCACAAGGAACCATCGGCTCGACCGGGGGCGGCGCGGAGCGCTGCCGGCGTTTGCGTGCGAAACCGGTCAGCACGAAGTAAACGACGACTATTGCGATGACGAGAAGTAGGAGCTTGCTCACGCTGCAATGGCTGGTTGCCTGCGTCGCGCACTTGCGACGAACTCATTATACCGGCGCGGGACGAAAGGACGGTCGGGTCGGGAAGCTGGTCGGGGTGACTGGATTCGAACCAGCGACTCCTGCGTCTCGAAGTTCAACCGGCTGCGCGAGATGGCGTTCTTCCAGGATTTCGGTGACGTCGCGCTGTGGGAAGTGGTGCGCATCGCGAGCTGGAAGACGATCCCGGGCGACGCCATCGTGATCCGCGAGGGCGACCACGGCGAGGGCTTCTACCTGCTGCTCGAGGGGGAGGTGGGCGTGACGCTGCTCGGCAAGCCGCTCAACACCATCAAGCCGGGCGGCTGCTTCGGCGAAGTGCTCTATTTCACCGGCGCCGCCGGCCGTCGCACCACCACCATCGTGTCGGTGGAGAAAATTACCGTGCTCGAGATCAAGTCCGATGCGCTGCGCGCCGCGACCGACGGCTGCCAGGCGGCCTTCAACAAGGCCTTCATGCGCGTCCTCATCGACCGGCTCACGCAGGCGAACCTGAAGTTGGCTAGGCGCTAGCACCACCGCCCTGGAGCGTGATCGTGCCTTGCGAGGTGGCGCACAAGCGCTCGCCTTCTTCGGTGGCGACGAAGACGTCGCAGCGGCATACGGCCTGCCGCCTGCCGCAATGCACGACAGTCGCGCGGGCGACCAGGCGATCGCCGATCGCCGGCCTTACGTAGTTGATCTTGAACTCCGACGTGACGATCGATTCTCCCAGCACGCTCACGCCGGCGAAGCCGAGCGCATTGTCCGCCACGTAGCTGATGACGCCGCCGTGAACGAAGCCGTGCTGCTGCTTCAGGGGCTCGTCGATCGGGATCTCGAGCACCGCGCGTCCCGCGGCCAGCTCCGTGATCCGCGCCCCGAGCAGCAAGCTGAACGGCTGCGAGGCGAGAATCTGCTTTCCCAGCGCCAGCATGTTCATTGCCATGTCAGTCATGGATCCCTCCCTATCGGTAACGGCGCTCAAGCGGCGACGCCGCCGAGATAGACCACCTGTCCGGTGATGAAGCTGCTCGCCGGCGAGATGAAGAAATCGGTCACGTTCGCGACGTCGCGCATCTCGGCGAAGCGCCCGATGGCCTGCTGCGCGAGCAGGCTCTTAATCTTGCCTTCCGGCACGCCGCGGATGAGATCGGTCGGGATCGGCGTCGGCCCTACCGCGTTGACCGTAATGCCGAAGGAGGCGACTTCCTTGGCGAGCACCTGCGTCAGTGAATTCACCGCCGCCTTGGAGCTGGCGTAGATCGCCTCGCCCTCGAGCTTGAGAGGCGTGGCCACGGTCGAGAAGTTCACGATGCGCCCGTATCGGTTCTTCTTCATGAGCTTCGCCGCTTCCTGGCAGAACAGGAAGGTGCCGAGGACATTGGTGTTGAAGATGCGCTGCACGGTCTTCTGCGGGGTCAGCAGAAAATGATTCATCGAGGCGATGCCTGCGTTGTTGATCAGGGCGTCCAGGCGCCCGAAGGCCTTGCGCAGCTCGCCGAACATGCGCTTGACCTTGGGCTCGTCGCAGACGTCGAGGCAGAAGTGCCGATAGCGGTCCGACTCCTGCTCTGCCGGCTCGCGGCTGCAGCCGGCGACGATGAAACCCTTTTCCAGGTAGTACTGCGCCAGGTACTTGCCGATCCCTTTGCGGGTGCCGGTGATCACGATCACCGGCTTGTCAGGCGGCTTGAGCATAGGAGCTTTCCATGGCGTGGAGGATGTAGTCGGTCATCGCGCCGAGCGAGCGGAACGGGCTGTTGCGATGCGACATCGCGCGCTCGTCGGTCAGCGAGACCTCGGTGGAGAACGCATCGCGGACCTTCTCCTCGACCGCGACCACCAGGTTCACCAGCCCGAGCGAGTCGAGCCGGCCATCCCTGCCGAAGAGCGGGGCAGCCTCGGATTTTTCCAGCCGCTCCGCATGCGGCAACGTTTCGTTCATCTCGTCAACCGCCTCGCACACCATTTCCAGGATTCTCTTGCGTTCGATCACGGCAGTCCCCTCTTTGTTATAGGTCAGTTGGTCTTGCGCAGCCTGAGCATCACGTACTTCGCGTTCCCGCTCTTCAGCTTGGCGTAGGTCTCCGAGCCCGCGACCAGCAGGAACTCGGCGATCGCCAGCCGGTCGGTCTCGTTCGAGGCGAGCGAGCGCAGGTGGGTCTCGGCCGCGGCGTCGCAGGAGGCGAGCACGTTGCCGGAGACATCGCGCTCGCGCTCGAGTGCGAAGCCGGCGCGACCGAGGAAATCCTTGTATTCGGCGATGCGCGCGCCGGGGATCATGTCCGTGTAGAGAAAACGGCCACCGGGCGCGAGAACGCGGTGGGTCTCGCGAAAGAAGGCAAACACGTCGCCGTAGTTGTGCGAGGACTCGACGTTGGTGACGACGTCGAAGGAGCGCGCGGCGAAGGGCAGGTGCTCCGCATCGCCGATCTCGAACGAGGTCTCGGGAAAGCGGTGCTTGCGCCTGCAGAACTCGATCGCCCTGGGCGCGAGGTCGAGGCCGACCACCGGCCCGACCTGGAAGAACTGGCGCAGCACGCGGATCGTTCCGCCCCGCCCGCAGCCGACGTCCAGCACGCGCTCCCGCGACCCGAGCGGGCAATCGCCGATCAGCTCCAGGACCAGATTGGTATTGTTCTTCTTGAGATACAGCTCCGGCAGCTCGACCCTTGAATCCTGCGGGCTGCCGTCGGGGAGATAGCCGAGGTTGAGGAAGGTCGACACGCCGTCGAACTTCGAAGCGCCGAGGCTTTCGCTGAAAGCGTCGTACATCCTGCGCACGCTTTCCTTGTCGGGCGGCGCCCAGCCGGAGCTTCCCCAGCCCCCGAAGGCCGCCAGCACCCGCTTCACATCGTCGTCGTAGCCCGCAGCTCGGTTCTTTTCTTGGAAGCCCATTGCGCTTCTCCTTTAGGCGGTGCGATGAGCGTCGCGACGAAGCGCAGTACCTCGGCTTCGTTGCGGCGCAGGAAAAAATGGTCCCCGGCAAACCTCCGGAACACGAACGGTGACTCGGTATAGCGTCCCCATTCGTGCATCGACTCGGGCGGATCGATGGGGTCCTGCGCTCCGCTGAGGGCGGCGATCGGCGTGCGGATCGTCCCTCCAGTGGCCAGCCATGACTCGCAGAGCTTCACGTCGGCGCGCAATGCCGGCTCGAACAGCCTCATCAGCTTTCTGTTCTCGAAAACCCCGGCCGGTGCGCCGCAGAACTCGCGCACGCGTTCGTAGAACTGCGCCTCGGGCAAGTCGTGGATCAACGGCTGGGGGCAGGCGATATGCGGGCAACGGCACGCCGACACCATCAGCAGCGTGGGCAAAGGCCCGTTCCGGACCTCGAGCCGGCGCGTCAGCTCGAAGGCGAGCCGCGCGCCGAAGCTGTGGCCGAAGAAGGCGAATGGCTCGCTCAGACAGGGAGCGATCGCGTCGCAAAGCGCGTCGAGCAGCGCCGGCCACTCGCAGAAGCTCTTCTCCATCATGCGCTCGTCGTGCCCCGGCAGGGTCGCGCCAAGCACCTCGGTACTCCCGCGCAAGGCGTTGCCCCAGTTGCGAAACAGCCCGGGGCCGCCGCCGGCATGCGGAAAGCAGAACAGGCGCGTTCGCGCCTCTGCGCGCGATGAGAAGGAACGGAACCAGCGCTCGTGCTCGGGAATCGTCGCGCGCATGGTGTCAAGCCCTCGCCGGCCGGAGCTTCTTGAAGCGCTCGCTGTACTGCAGCCCGCCTTCGTGAAACTCGATCTTCACGGGCACTTTGTAGGCCTGCAGTTTTTCCCTGCAGTACTGCCTCAGGCGCTGCGTGAATTCCTTGACGTTCTGCTGCGAAGACAGGGAGAGCCGGGCGCACAGGATCTGGCCCATGATCGGATTCTTTTCGGCGAACACCGTCACCGACGCCACGTGCGCCAGCTCCTGGATGACGCTTTCCACCTCGATCGGGTGGACTTTCTGGCCGCCGACGTTGATCGTCTCCGATTTGCGTCCGAGGATCTTCAGGTATTCGCCGTCCACTTCCACCGCGTCTCCGGTATCGAACCAGCCGTCCTCGGTGAACGGGCTCGGCGCGTTCAGGTAGCCCAGCATGGAGGAGGCCGAGCGGGTGTGCAGGATTCCGTCCAGCACGCGGAATTCCACGCCTGCTCCCTCGGGCCTGACCCAAAGGGAGCCCGAGCTTTTCGAACGGACCTTCAGCGCTCCCAGCTCGCTCAGGCCGTAGGTCTGGCGCAGCTTTATCTCGGGAAACAATGCATGCAGTCGCGCGAGGGTGCTTTCGGGCATCGGCTCGGTGCCGTAGGTGATGGTCCTCAGGCTGCTCAGATCGTAGTCCTCGTACGTCCGGCCAAGCAGCATCAGGTTGAGGAACGTCGGCGAGACCGGTAGCACCTCGATACGGTGTCGCTCGATCGCCGCGCACACCGCGTCCGGGGACCTGTCCTGGACCGTGACCACCGTCCAGCCGTTCGCGAGCGTTTTCAGCAGCGTGTCGATGCCGCCAATATGGTCGAAGAGGTAGAAGCTGAGCATCGCCGCGGGCTCGCGCCCAGCTTTAGGCACGGCGAGCAGGCGCGACAGGTCGTGCAGGACGGCCTTCGGCGTGCCGGTGGTCCCCGAGCTGAAAATGATCAAGCCGGGGTGCTGCCGCTCCTTGAGCTGCTCGCAAAGCGCATGCGGCGCAGCCGCCGGCTGCCACGCCGCGGCGACGTCGTCGTCCGCGTCGACGCGAAAGACCCACTCCGGGCCCGCGACCGCGCTGTAGACGTCCTTTCTCGCAACGGGAAGCGAGCGCGACACCGGGACCGTGATCGCCGCCCGCTTCGCCAGCGCAAGCAACAGCGCCACCGCGTTCGGGGAGAAATCCCCCTCCAACGCCACGATGGCGCCAGGCTGGACGCCTCTTGAAACGAGGTCGTCGTGCCAGAGCGCGATGCGCTGCAGCAGCCATTCGTAGGTATACCGGCGGTCCTTCCAGACGATCGCGATTCGCTCCCGGTTGTCCGCAATACCCGACAGCAGTGACTCCAGGAGTGTGAAATATTTCCTCATGGAGGCGTAGGCTAGTGGCGCCGGAAACGAATAGATATCGGAGGATTCCCTCGGAGAGATCAGGGAATTCCTGACCTGATCGGGGTTTCCCTGAGGAGACTTATCCTTCCGTCTGACTACAGGCTCAGAACGAACGCGGCACGCCGAGTACGCGCTCGCGTGCGTCCGCCTCGGCCGGTTCAGTCGATCGTGATCCCGGCGGCCTTGACGACCCGCGCCCATTTCACAAGGTCTTCCTTGAGCGCCGCGGCGAGCTGATCCGGCGGTGCGGCGACCACTTCCGCGCCCTGCGCGGCGAAGCGCTCGCGCACGTCGGCGCCCGCGAGTGCCTTCGCCATGGCGCCGTGCAGCTTCGTGGCAATGTCGCCGGGCGAGCCTTGCCCGGTGAAAAGGCCGACCCAGAAATCCGCGTTGTAGCCGGGCACCGCGTCGCCCACCGGCGGCATCTCGGGCGCTCAACCTTGCTCCAAGTGGAAGGTAAGTGCGTACGCGGTACGTCAGGGGCTTTTTCCCGCGTCGGCCCGGAACTTTTCGAGCCCGCGTCGAAGTAGTTCGAATAGCACTTGGTGATCGTCATGGCCGACTACCTGCTTCGACCAGCTGGTCGCCTTGTACAGCCGAGAGTACTTGTTGAAGATCGCAAAACTCCTGTCGAGTAGCTCCTTGACCTCGTCGGCCGAAATGTCTTCAAGCGAATCGGTCTTCCCGAGGGTGACCTTCGCACCGGTGTGGGCGTAAGCGTTCCCGCGCCAGACCAAGAGCTTCTTCACGACCGGATTCTTGTTCTGGTTCGCAAAATCGATGTCAGTGAGCAGCTCGTCTTTCGCTGGCGCTCGCACTCCCTCCGCGAGGGAATCCACGAAGGGGTTTCCCTTTAGTCGCTCCCTGAAGTGTGGCTCGTCAAAGAGATGAAGATTCGCCTTGATCGTGTCAAGGAGGTTGACGAGGCTGAGGGTCTTTGTCGTGTGGTCAAAGATTCGACAGAGCCTGAAGAGGTAGGCCTCCTTGATCGCCTGCATGGTCAGCCACCAAAACGTGTTGGATTCCCAGAGCTCCTTGCCGTACTTATCCAGCGAAGCGAGCAGGTCGACGAAGAGGCGGTAATAGATGTTGGCGTTGACGACGTCCCTCGCGAGGGCGTCGAGAAGTCTGCTGAACTCTTCCTCAGATGTGACCCGGATTTCCATCGCTCACAGTCACGTGTTCGACGAGACAATACGCTGCCTCGAAATGTTCATGAAACCAGTCTTATAGGGTACTCAATCAGTGATCGTCTCAATGCGATAGTGACGATTTTTCGCAACGAAGCCGGCAACCCAAGCGAGATCGTCTCTGTAGAAGACCAGATCTCCAGCGCAGCGAACGATTAGCCTGTTGACCTCGACGACCTCCGAGTATGACAGCCTATGGCGGCTCGACGTGAACTTTGCAAACGACAGATCAGGCGTGGTCCGAGCCAACTGAGTATCGGGGATTATTCGAACTGCGATGTCAGGGGCGAGCGGGACGAGCCAATTCACCTTTCCGCGGCTTGCTGCCTCCAACGCGACGTCGAGCTGCCGAGCGCCCGCGCATAGGCACGTTTAGCAGGTTGTAACTATTTAATCGAGGTTAAAACCTGCGCGACTACGCTGCCTGCTCGCGCGCAAGCGGCGAGCCGTCGGGCATGGTGAGACGGAACTGCGCACGCGAGCGCTCAAGCGCGTTGGTGCGCCTGACGGACTCGATGAGCGCATTTACGTCCGAGTAATCGAAAGCGACTGTCCATTGCTGCGCAAGCGAAAGGGCATGAATGAAGCCGCCCGGAGTGTCCTGGCGCGACAACTGGCGCTGGCAGTCCACGTACTCCTCATGAAAGAGCGTCGGGATGATGATGCGCGCCTCGCCCACGCGTGAAAGCTCGGCGTTCATCACGAGCCTCGCGATCCGTCCGTTTCCGTCGTTGAAGGGGTGCACCTCCGTGAGGAGGAACGAGTAGTAAATGGCGCGGGCAAGCCCTTCGGGAATGCTGCGCGCGAGCATCGAACCCTCTATGAGTGTGCCGCGCACCATGGAAGGATCGACGAACCAGGTTTCGCCCGCCCGGTTCGGCTCGAGCTTGAACTGACCGGGATTAATCTCCGGCCGCTTCTCCAGCATTTGCCCGTGGCGTCTTGAGAGTTCGACCGGAAAGTCCGCGCCGAAAGGGGGAACCGTATCGCGACCGGGAGAATGCAGCGCGAGGCGAAACACTCCGAGGATATCGTGAGAGTCCTTCGGGCGCTGCTCGACGATGCGCCCTAGGAGCGCGATGTCGCGCGCCTCCTCGATCGCGAATTCGGTGCCTTCTACGTAGTTGGAGAAGTAGGCTTCGAG
>Ga0137366_10000176_pt1 | contig 36341 bp, 31 predicted proteins | sample SagtaG_8_FD_104938 | JGI IMG/M metagenome (GOLD analysis project Ga0137366, IMG submission 104938) | Vadose zone soil microbial communities from Sagehorn Ranch, Mendocino, California, USA - Sage1_L_60_16 metaG | ecosystem: Environmental > Terrestrial > Soil > Vadose zone | place: USA...
GAACCGTTCATTTCTGATCGTGCTGCTCGCGGGGATGGCGCTGCCGGCCATGGGCCAATCGCCGAAAGAAAGGGAGTACAGGCAGCCCAACACTTTCGCGCTGACGATCAAGACGGGCGACCTTAGGCTCGTGGACGATTCCCAGACGATTTCCGGCAGCGACAGGGTCTTCGACAAGTCCGCGGGCAGCATCTTCGCGATCGAAGGCGAAGGGAGGCTGCAGCGGGAAGCCGAGAATCTCTCTCTCGGCGGCGAAGTCATCCGCTACCGGAACCTCTTCAGGCGAGCGAGCGCCCCCGGCGGAGGTTTCGAGGACACGATGTACACGCATGCGTTCCTCATCAAGTCGAAGTACTACTTCAGGCCGGGGAAAGCCCTGCAGCCCTATCTGGGTGGCGGGATCGGAACGGCGTGGGTGCACGATTTCTCGGGTCCCATCAGCGGCTTTGCCGACGGACTCGCGTACCAGGGCTTCCTCGGCATGCTGCTGCGCGCGGACAGGTTCGGGATGCGGGTGGAATACATGGCCCTTCGCGCCCGTGCGGCGGACAACAACGGCGAAAGAATAGACGCCTCCAGCAGAGGCGTTTTCGTGGGCTTGAGCTTCTTCTTCGGGCGCACATAAGCCGGAGATTTCTGGCGAAACACGTCCGATGCGGCGGTCCCTCCCTTCAAACCACCAGGCTGAGCGGCGCAGGCTCGGCGATGCCGAAGCCTTGAGCGAAGTTGACGCCGACTTTGCGCAGCGTCGGGAGGGTTTCGGCGTGTTCCACGAATTCGGCTATGGTCTGAAGCCCGAGCTTCTGGCAGTAGCCGTTGAGCTCCAGCAGTTTCGACAGGGCTTCCGGATTCCTGTGGATGTTCCGTACGACGCTTCCCGAGAGCTTGATGATCTGCGCGCCGGCGTCCTTGTAGCCCCGGGCGATCGTCTCGACGCTGGAAAAATCCGAGACTGCGATGGAGCACCCCAGTGACTTCAGGCGGGTGATCGTCTGCTTCGCCGCGTCCGGAAACCTGGCCATCTGCTGTGCCGTCACCTCGAACCACAGCCTGTTGGGCGGAATTTTCGTCTCCTTGAGCTGATCGCGCACCTGTCCGCCGAAATCCTTGTCGCGAATCGTGTCGTCGGCGAGGTTGAGGTTGAAGCGCGGAATGTGCCAATTGGGCTGGGAGCCCTGTTTTTCGGCCGCCCACCTGAGGACCTCGCGCACCACCCACCGGTCCAGCAGCGGCGTCAGATGGTTCGCCTCGAGTATCGGGAAAAAACTTCCGGGCGGCAGCAGCTTGTCCTCCTCTTCGCGAAAGCGGACGAAGATCTCCAGATATTTGTAATCCACTTTCGCCGACTCGACCGGCACGATCGGCTGGCAAAACAGCGTGAACGAACCTTTCTTCAGCGCCTCGGTGAAGTGCCCGGCGGTCCGGAACCGCGTTTCGATATCGTCGGTTTTGGACATCGCAGCCTTCCGATCTAGACTTTCCTCGAGCGCTCGCGCGCGATGCTGATCGGCGGGATCCAGGGCTTGTCCGCCCAGGCGACGCCCACGCGCGCCACCTGCGCGTCGATGAGATAGGGCCGGCCCTCCACCGTCGCCTTGCGCGCGCGCCCGAGCGCCGCCCTGAGCTCGCCGGGCGATTCGGCGACTTCCCCGTCGACGCCGAAACCCTTGGCGATCTGCGCCATGTTCATGTCCGGGCTGCCGAGGTAGTCGTGCACGAATTGCCGCTTCTGCACCATCTTTCCACCGGCGGTCTTCTCGATGACGCGGCTGTGCGGTCCGCCGTAGGCGTGGTTGTTGTAGACGACGGTGATGACCGGCAGCTCCAGGCGCGCCATGTTCCACAGCGCCGTCGGCCCGAACACGAACGATCCGTCGCCCACCAGGCAGATCACCTGCTGGTTCGGGCGCGCGAGCTTCACGCCGGCCGCGGTGCCCACCCCCGAGCCGAGGTGCGCGCCGTAGTAGAAAAAGAGCTCGCGACCGCCCTCCGGATTGAAATCGAAGCCGTGCAGCACCACCGAGCCCGCCTCGTGGACGACGATCGCGTCCTTGTCGGCAAATTGCGCGATTTCCGAGGTCACGCGGTCGGCGAGCATCGGGCTGCGGTCCCACTCGGGGTTCTTCGACACCAGGGCGCGCAGAGTCCTCGCCTTCTCGCTGAAGCGCTGCACTTCCTGCGCGCGTTCCCTCGCCTTCCTGTAAGTCGCGGAGGTCATGATTCCTTCGACCGCGAAGATCAGGTCGTCGAGACCGTAGGCGACGTCCGCGACCAGGGGAACTTCGGTGTTCATCACGTTGCCCATGCTCCAGCTGTCGATGCGCATGTCGATGAACTTCGCCTCGCGCGCGACGATCGGCTGCGGGCTGTTGTGCTGGAGCTTGTTGCCGACGTTGATGACGACGTCCGGGTTCTTCGGGAAATCGAGCGAGGCGAGCCGCGCGGCGGGCGGACTGCCGACCCAGAGCGGATGCGCCTCGGGGAAATTCGCGTAGATCTGCCGCGCCTGCGTCACCGGCATCCCGAGCAGCTCGGCGAGCTTCACCGCTTTGGCCGACGCCCTGGCGGTGGTGATCTCGTCGCCCACGATCATGAGCGGCATTTTCGCCCCGGCAAGGAGCTTCGCCGCGCGCTCGACCTCCACCGGATTGGGCCGCACGCGCATGCGCGGGTCGACTTTCTCCTGGACGACGATCTCGGCGTAGGCTTTCTCGTCGTTCAGATCCGAGTGCCAGGACGCGTAGGTGGGCCCGCGCGGCGGCGTCCAGGCGGCCTTGAAGGCGCGGCGCACGGTCTCCGGGATCATGTCGGCGCGCCGCGCAAGCCACGAATACTTCGTCATCGGCTGGACGATCTGCTCCTGGTTGGCGACTTCCTCGAAGCCGTCGCGCCCGGCGCGGCGCGTCTGGTCGGTGCGGTAGCTGTAGAAAACGAGCGGCGTCTGCTCCTTGTAGGCGTTGAACATCTGCCCCATGGCGTTGACGAGGCCCACGACCGCGGCCTGCATCACGATGGTCGGCTCGCCGGAGGCCTTCACGTAGCCGGCGGCCATCGCCGCGCCCGGACCTTCGTGCGGCGTCAGGATGTATTTGAGCTGCGGCCGGTCGACCAGCGCTTCGTAGAACTGCGCATCCTCGCTCGCCGAGTTGCCGAAGACGTATTTGACCCCGGAGGCGATCAGCTGCTCGGCGAAACACTCGGCGCCCGTTCCCTCGACCATCTTGATCGCCTCGGCGGCGATACGCTGCTCTCCTTGAGCGTGGGCGATCGGGACGAGCGATTCAAGGATGGATTCCGCCGAGGCGAGCGAAATTCCGGCGGTCGTCAGGCCTTTTAAAAACCCGCGCCGTGAAATCGAGCGCGACAGGTAGCGTGCGACGAGCTCTCTCATGGGCTCTCCCTTCAATGATCTGCGTTATTTCGCCGCCGCCGGCTGCCGCCCATATGCCGCGGCGAGGTAGTCGGCCATGGTCCTGATTTCGTCCTCGGTCCACAGGGCGCCGCGCCCGACCATGCGGTAGAGCACGCTCTCCCAGCCTCTGCGGTCCTGACTATGGTCCTGCCACATCGTCGGGGCGTGGCACTGAAAGCATTTGCCGACGAGCATTTCTTTTCCCGGCGCGTCGGGAAATCCGGGCGGTTTGGCACGCTGCGCCTGCGCCGCCGGAGCAAGGAGCAGGCTGCAGAAGAGGATCGCAAGGGCGGGCTTACAGGAAAAGGGCATAGTGACCGCCTCCTATCGTTGCCGGCAACGATAAGCCGGGCTTCGCGCAAGTGTCAATCGCGGCTCACCGCGCCACCCGGGCCGGGGCGGCATCGGGTACGAGCTGGATCCCGACCCAAAGCGCGCGGGGCGCGCCCGGTGCGTAGAAAGTCTCGTTCGTCTGCGAGCCTGCCGGGGCGAGGCTGCCGCCGGGAAAGAAGTTCTGCCGCAGCGCGCCCGCCGTCGCATAGCGCCGGTCGAAGACGTTGCTGATCCGCGCAAACAGTTGGAGGTTCTTCTCCAGTTTCCAGACGGAATTCAGGTTGAGCAGAGCGTAGCCTGAGATCTCGCCCGGGCCGAGGAAATTCACGCCGTCGGCCTGATGCCGGTTGTTGTCGTTGCCGCGCGCGAACTGCCGCGACACCGCGACCGCGCCCGCGCCGACGGAGAGTCGGTCCGTCAGATCGTAATTCGCAAAGGCGTTCAGGTGATGCAGCGGTACGCCGGGAATGCGGTCGCCGGGCGAAACCTCGATGTTGCCGGTTGTGGGGTCGGCGGTGCTGTTGGACTGCGAGAACACGGTGGCGCTCGACCGGTAAGTCGCATCAACGAGGCTGTAATTGAGGCCCCAGGCGAGCCTCCCTTGGGCGCTCTCCACGGCCGCCTCGAGCCCCTGCCGGCGCGTGCGTCCGAAGTTGGTGAAGAAGCCCGAGCTCGCCGAGGAGCTCACGAACAGGATGTCGTCGTAGCTCGTCGTGCGGAAAAGCGTCGTGCTCCATTTCAGCCCCGTTTCCGTTTTCCCGCGCACACCGGCTTCCAGCGTGCGGGCGACGACCTGCTTCAGCGGCGGGTCGGAGGTCATCGCGTTCGGCAGATTGCACGGGCTCGCCCGGTCCGAGCACCCGAGCTCGATCGGCGAGGGCGGGCGGTTGCCTTGGCTGAAGCCCGCGAAGGCCCCGAGCGACGGCCGCGGCGTGTAGGACATACCCAGCGCTGGATTCACGCGCGCATAGGCGAGATCGTTGTCCAAGCCTCGGGCCGGGGGCGGCAGGGGCGGCGAAAGCCGGTCCGTAGTGCGGATCGTCGTGCGGTTGTAGCGCGCGCTCCCCGTCAGGTGCCATTGCGGATCCGGGGAATAGGTGTCGGTGACGTACAGGCTCGCGGTGCCGCTCGCGCCGTCGAGCTTCACGATATCGGTCTCCGTGCCGGTCGGCACGGCGCTGCGGTCGGCGCCGAAGCCGCCCAGCTGATAGCTCTGTCTGAAAGCGGTGTCGCTGCGATCGAAGCCCGCTCCGGCGATAAGGATGTTGCGTTCGGCTTCGCGCTCGCCGGTCAGCGCGAGCTGCGTGGAGAAGCCGTATCCCTGCTGGTCCGTGTTCGTGCGGTTGATGGAAGAGGCGTTGGGATCGCCGTTCTCGTATGGGGTGACGCTGCTGCCGCTGCGCGGATCGGTGATCTGGTTGACGTCGCCGCTGCGGGTGGCTTTCGCGCTGTTGCGGTAATAGGCGATGCCCGACCACAGCACGTCGCCCGTCAGCCAGCGGGTGGCGTTCAGCGCGAGCAGCGTAAGCCGGTTGCGGGTGTTGTCGCTCAGCGTATAGGCCTGCTTCGGATCGGCGACATACATGCTCTGCGGCGAAAGCGCGTTGCCGCCGAGGCCGGTTTCGGCGTGGGTGAGGCTGAAATCGATGTCGGTCGTGCCGTCCTGCCAGCCGAACTTGGTGAACAATTGGCGCACGTCCGAGGGCGATTGCGCGCGCCAGCCGTCCTCGCGAAACGCGCTCGCGCTCACGAAATAGTCGAGCTCGTCTTGCGCGCCGCCGTGCTGGACCTCCGCCGCCCGCCGCCCGAACGAGCCGCCGTGGACCTGCGCCTGCGTACCCGGATACTGCGCCCCGCTCTTCGTGCGGATCGAAAGCGCGCCGCCGAGCGTGTTGAGGCCGAACAGGGGATTCGATCCGGGAATCAGATTGATCGTCGAGATCGCCGAGGTCGGGATCAGGTCCCAGTTCACCGTGTCGCCGAAAGGCTCGTTGACGCGCACGCCGTCCTGGTACACCGAGATGCCCTGGGGCGTGCCGAGCAGCGGCGAAGCGGTGAAGCCTCGGTAGCTGACGTCGGGCTGGAAGGGATTGCCCTGCATCTCGTTGACGTTCACGCCGGGGAGGCGCTGATTCATGAACTCGGGCAGAGTGATCGGCTGCTGCCGCGAGATCTCCGCGCCGGTCACCGCCTGCACGTTGGCCGGAATCTGCTCGGCCGGAACGCCGAACCCGGGAAGGGGCGTGACGCCGATCACTTCGACGGCGGGCGTCTCGAGCTGCTCCGCGGGGTTCTCGGCGCAGGCGGCGCCTCGAGCGAGCGCGAAGCCGGCCAGGGACAGGACGAGCGAAGCGCCGGTGAAATCCCGCTTTCGCATCGGGCTCCTAGTCCAGGCTCGAGATGTAGTGCGCGAGATCCTCGATGTCCTGCTCGGTGATGGTTTGGGCAACGCTGGTCATGCTGCCGGCGTCGTTGGTGCGCGTGCGCGCCTTGAAGGCCTTGAGCTGCTTGATCACGTACTCGGGGTGCTGGCCCGCGACGCGCGGAATCTCGTTCTGCCCGGAGAAGCCTCCCAGGTGACACATGGTACACAACACCTCTTCGGCCTTCTTCCTGCCGCGGGCGACGCGCGCCGCGTCGGGCCGAAAGGCAATGGGCTTCGGTTTCCGCGCGGCGAAGTACTCGGCGAGATCGAGCATGTCCTGGGTGGAGAGCTTCGCCACCGTCGGCGCCATCGCGGGTTCGCTGCGCCGGCCTTCCTTGAAGTCTTTCAGCTGAAGGTAGAGATAGCGTGCGGTCTGGCCCGCGAGGACCGGAAACTGGCCGACCGCCGGGTTGCCGTCCGCGCCGTGGCAGGCGGTGCAGGCTTCGGCCTTGCGCTTGCCCGCGGCGGGATCGGCGTGCGCCGCCGAAACAAAGGCGAAGAGAAATCCCCAGGCGAGAGCTCGCTTCATCGAATCAAGGCAAAAAAACAAAAGGCCGCCCGAGGGCGGCCTTTGATGGCCGGACCGATCAGGGCAGAGCGAATACGATCACGCTGTTGCCGCGCTTGAAATCGATCTGCGTGTTTCCGCCCGCGGCAACGGCGACATACTGTTTGTTCTTCACCATGTAGGACACCGGGGGCGCGTTGACGCCGGCTCCGGCCTGGTACTGCCAGAGCACGTTTCCGGTCGCCGCGTCCAGCGCCTTGAAGAGCCCGTTGCCCTCGCCGAAGAACACCAGACCCCCGGCGGTGGCGAGCGCGCCGCCGATCAAGGGCTGCTCGGTGTCGTACTTCCACGCCACCTTGCCGGTATCGACGTTGACCGCCGCGAGCCGCCCCCACTGCTTCTCGTTCGGTATGGCCTTGAATGCGCCGCCGAGCCAGAGCTTGCTGCCGCCCGGATAGTTTGCGGCCTCGACGTGATAAGTCATCGGCTGATGCAGGTTGAGCGCGTAGGCGAGGCGCGTCTTCGGGCTGAAGGCCATCGGCGACCACTCGACCCCGCCGTTCGCGCCCGGCAGCATGCGCGCGCCCTTCGCAGTCGGCAGCACCCACATGTTTTCCTGCGGGATCATCGCTTCCGAAAAGCGGATCAGCTTGCCCGTGCCGCGCTCGTGCACGTAGACATGGCCGGTTTTCCCGCCGTGGATGACGACATCGACCATCTTGCCGTCCTTGTCCTTGGCCTGCGTCAGGATCGGCGGGCTGACGGCGTCGAGGTCCCACACGTCGTGCGCAATGTACTGGAAGTGCCACTTGTACTTGCCGGTGTTCAGGTCGATTGCGACCAGCGAGTCGGTGTACAGGTTGTCGCCCGGGCGGTCCGTGCCGTAGAGGTCGGGCGAGGGATTGCCTGCGACGAAAAACACCGTCTTGGTCTTGCGGTCTACCGCGGGCGTCATCCATACGCCGCCGCCGAGCGTCTGGTAGAAAGCGCCGCCCTTCCCTGCTAGCTGCTTCTTTTCCGCCGCAATGTCCCGCTTCATGTTGCGGCCGGTGGCGTCGTTCTCCGCCCACACGCCTTCGTGCCCCTTGTCGGGAATCGTATAGAACGTCCACAGGAGCTTGCCGGTCTTGGCGTCGAACGCCTTGAGAAAGCCGCGGATGCCGTACTCCCCGCCGTTGGTGCCGATCAGCACCTTGCCCTCCACCACGGTCGGTGCCATGGTCTCGGAGTAGCCCTTCTCCGGATCGGCGATCTGCACCTCCCACGCGACCTTGCCGGTCTTGGCGTCGAGCGCGACGAGCTTGGCGTCGAGCGTGCCCATGTAGAGCATGCCCTCGTACGCGGCCACGCCGCGGTTGTTCGGGCCGCAGCAGAAGGTGGTGATCGGCCCCATCTTGTGCTTGTAGTGCCAGAATTCGCGTCCGGTCGCCGCGTCGATCGCGTACACGTGGTTGAACGAAGTGGTGAGGAACATCACGCCGTTCACCACCAGCGGCGAGGTTTCCATCGACTCGAGCACCGCGGTCTGGAACGTGAACTGGGCCTTGAGCTTATCCACGTTGCCCGCGCCGATCTGCGCCGCGGGGTAGTAACGGGTCTGCTCGTAATTGCTGTTCGGATGAAGGTGATTCAGGCCGTCGCCGGCGGCCGCGTCGAGCATCGCCTGGGTCACGGGCGCGAGCGCCGGCGACATCGGCGCTCCCGCGGTGGTCGTTCCGCCCTTGACCTCCTGCGCCTGAACGCCGCCGAATGCGAGCGAACACAGGCTTGCGGCAATTAAGAAACGGAGACGAGTGCGCATGAATCCTCCTTGCGATCGTTGAATGTTGTTAAGATTTGCCGAAGTGGCTTGCGTGGCGCGAACCGGGATAGATAGTTACTATAGGAACAAAGGTACGATCAGGCAAGGTGGGCAATCGTCAGGCGCGCCATCGACATGACATCCGGAGAAAGACATTGATTCGCAAGTTGGCTTTATCGCTTTGCCTGCTCGCGCCCGTTTCGGCAGGCGCCCAGGATCTTTCCCCCAACGCCCAGCTTCTTGTTGCAGCGCGGCAAGGCGACCTCGCCGCGGTGAAGCGCCTGCTGGACGGCGGTGCGGCGGTGAACTCGCGCAACCGGTTGGGCGACACGCCGCTCTTGATCGCGCTGAAGAACGGCTATGAGGACATGGCGCGGCTCGCCGTCGAAAGAGGCGCGAGCGTGAATCTCGCGAATCTTTCGAGCGTGACTCCGCTGATGGCGGCGAGTTTCTCGGGCAACACGGAGCTCGTGAAAACGCTGCTCGCAAAAGGCGCCGAACGCGCCCCGGCGGACCGGGTCGGGAAAACGGCCATGGTCTACGCCGCCGGTCTCGGGCACAGCGAGGTGGTCGAAGTGCTCCTCGCAGACGGCGAGAGCCCCCGCGCCGCGTACCTCAACGATCTCACCGCATTGATGTGGGCGGCGGCCTATGGCCACACGGGGACGGTGAAGCTGCTGCTTGAGCACGGCGCCGATGCAAGCGCGCGCGACAACCGCGGCAAGACCGCACTCGCGATGGCGATCGAGGGCCGACACAGGCAAACGGAGCAGCTGCTCCGCAAGGCCGGCGTCGCGCAATAGATCAGCGGACCGCTACGCCCCAGGGCGCTTCGCCCACCGGGATGTCGCGCAGCCGGGTCATCGCCTCGGCGTCGATCACCGACACCGAGTTGGAGCGGCCGTTGGCGACGTAGAGTTTTTTCCCGTCCGGAGTCAACGCCATGTTCCAGGGGCGCTGGCCGACTGGAACGGTCGCGGTGATTTTTCCCGAGGCGACGTCGATCGCCGAGACCGAGGCGTCACCGCCGTTCGAAACGAACACGACCCTGCCGTCGGGGCGCACCGCGATTCCATTGGAGCGTTTGCCCGCGGCAATGACGGCGATCACCTCGGCGCGCCCGCAGTCGATCGCGTAGACGCGGTCGGAATTCTCCGCCGCCACGTAGGCGCGGCTGCCGTCGGGAAGAAAGCCGATGCCGCGCGGGCGCTCTCCGACCTTGATCAACCTGACCGCGCTGCGCTTCGCGACGTCGATCACGTCGACCGCCGCGCCGTCTTCAGCGCTGACGTAGAGCCATTTGCCGTCGGGACTGAACACCGCGTGCTCGGGGTTTTGCCCGCTGACCCTCACGCTCGTCTGCTCGCGCGGCGCCGCGGCGCGGATCAGCGCGACGCTGTTGTTTTCCTCCACCGCGACGGCGATCCACGCGCCGTCAGGCGAGATTGCGACGCCCTCGGGCGATTTTCCTACGGGGATCTGCCCCGAGACCTCGCGCGCGGCGAGATCCACGACCACGAGCGAGCCGCTCGGCTGGTCGCTCACGTAGAGCCGCCGGCCGTCGGGACTGGCGGCGATGCCGCGCGGCTTGCCGCCGGTCTTGATGGTGGCCACGACCTGGTCGCTCGCCGTGTCGATCACCGACACGGTACCCGATCTCTCGTTGGGGACATAGGCGAAGGGCGCTGCCCGGGCTTGCGACAGGCACGCAAGCGCGAGAAACGATAAGGCGAGTCGTCGAAGTTCCATGTGGAATGCGAAGCGCTTGGGGAGTGGTCGCAATTGTAGTGCAATCCGGTATCATCCGGCGGGGTCGAATCTTTGCGAGAGACGTGAAACCTTTCTTGCACGCCGGGGCAGCGGTCCTGCTCGTGTGGGGGCTCAGGGCCGAGGCGCAATTCGTGGACCCCTCGCTTCGCTGGCGCACGCTCGACACCGCGCATTTCTCGGTGCATTTCGCCGAGCACTACGGCGCTCAGGCCCGGACCGTGGCGGAGGTCGCCGAGACCGTCTATCCGCGCGTCACCGGCTGGCTGAAGTGGAAACCGGAATCGCGCACGCAGATCGTGGTGCTCGATTCGCTCGATCTTTCGAACGGGTACGCTTCGCCGTACCCGTTCAACTTCATCGGGATCATCCTGTCGCCGCCCGACGAAGGCGAGCTGCTGCAAAACCGCGAGTGGCTGGAGCTCGTGCTCGCGCACGAGTTCACCCACATCGTTCACCTCGACCAGGCGCGGGGCCCGGCGGGCGTGCTGCGGCGGATCTTCGGCCGCTATCTCGTACTGCCGTTCCCTTTCACGGTGTTGTTTCCGGGCGGATTTCCGAATCTGCTGGAGCCCAACTGGATGACCGAAGGCCTCGCGGTCTATTCCGAGTCCGACTGGAACAAGGGGTACGGGCGGCTGGGGCAGAGCCATTTCGAGGGCATGATGCGCGCCGAAAGCGCACGGGGTCTGCGCTCGCTTGCCGAAGTCAATGCCGAAGGGCGCGGCTTTCCGCTCAACCGGGATTATCTCTACGGCAGCTATTTCTTCCTGTTCCTCGCCGAGCGCTACGGCCCGGACGTGATCCCCAGGTATGTCGAAACCTACAGCGGCCGCTGGTTTCCATTCCAGGTTCACAGCACGCCGCGGCTCGTCACCGGCAAGGCGATGGACGAGCTGTGGCTCGAATACCACGAATGGCTGAACGCGCGCTTCGCCGGGAAACCGGAGGAGCCCGGCAGAGGGCACGACGAAGGCGGAGAGATCATCGTCCACGACTGGTCGATCACCAGTCCTCTTCGCACGCGCGGGGGAGATCGCTGGTACGTCCAGGGAAACGGCTACACTCGTCCCAGGCTGATGCGTCAGACCTTGGGCGGCGGCGTCGAAGCGGTTCGCAACGTCGAGTCGGGTACGCGGCTTGCGGCCTTGCCCGACGGGGAGTTGCTGCTCTCGCAGCCGGAGATCTGCAATGACTACAACTATTACTACGATCTGTATCGGCTCGGCCCGGGCGGGCGCCTCGACCGGCTGACCGCTTGCGGGCGCCTTCGCTTTGCCGCGCCGCTCGAGGACGGCCGCATCGCGGCGATCCGGGTGGTGAACGGCGAGGCGGAAGTCGTCCTGCTGAATTCGCGGGGCGAGCTCGAGCGCTCGCTTTACCGCGCCGCGCCTGGCGAGGCGCTCACGGGGCTTGCCGGCAAAGGCGAGACCGTGGTCGTGACGAGCCTGCGCGACGAACGCTGGTCGCTCGTGCAAATCACCGAGGGCAGGTCCTCGGTGCTCGTCTCCGACCGGGCGGTCAAGCACTCGCCGCGCTTCGGCGACTCCACGGACGAGATCTACTTCGTCGCCGACTACGGCAACGTGAGCAACGTCTGGTCATGGCGCCGCGGCGACCGCAGCCTCGCGCGCTGGACCGGAGCGCGGAGCGGGGTTCTGGAAATCAGCGCGCCCGTCGCAGGCGAGATGCTCGTGACGACGATCGAGGCGGACGGCGGGGTGCTGCGCGCGCACAGCCTGCCGGATACACCACTAGAGATTCGGGAAGCGGTAGCGCCTGCCCCGGTCGGGCCCTCCTCGTCGGAGCGCCGCGCCGGCGAGTCTCCCAGCACCGACCGGTCTTACTCGCCGTGGGCCTCGCTCCGGCCACGGTGGTGGTTCCCGGCGCTCTATTCCGACGGCGGCGCCCTGGCGCTCGGTGTGCAGACCGACGGCCAGGACGCGCTCGGGCTGCATCAGTACGCGCTCGCGCCCATGTATGAAATCACCCAGCACCAGGCGCTCGGCAGCGCCGCTTACGTCTACGACAATCGCCACGGCCTGCTTCTCAACCGCTGGATGACGGTCAAGGCGAGCGATTCCTCGACGAACGATGTCAAGGCCTATACGATCAACGAAACGGCGCAGTGGGTATCGTTGTGGCGTCACCTGTCCCTCGGTGCACGCTACTACTGGGGACTTGGCGGCGCACTCGACAGGGAAACTTTCCACGATCTCTCTGCGGGTACATCGACACCGCGCGACGAGCGTGTCGGCGCACTGGTGGCCGGCGTGGATACGCGGCGCGAGCAGTTTCTCTCGGAAGGCCCGAGTCAGGGGCAGCAGCTGCGGTTTTTCGCCGAGACCTCGAATGGATTGCGCGGCGCCTACTCGGGCAATTTCTACAGAGGGGACTGGCGCGGCTACCTCCCCGCCGGAACAACCGTGGTTTCGCTGCGCTGGAACCAGGCGTACTCGCAGCCGCAGGCCGAGCCGATCCAGTTGGGCGGCACGGGCGCAAGCTTTTCGGAGGAAGCGTTTGCGCTGCCCGTGCTCGACCAGCGCGAATTTCCGCTGCGCGGCTACCGGAGCGGAGAAGCCGTGCTCACCGGGCATCGCGCGAGCCTGGTCACTCTGGAGTGGCGGATTCCGATTTCCGACGTCGACCGTCATTTCATGGTCCCCCCGCTCGGGGTAAACCGGATCTCGATGAGCGCCTTCACCGAGGCGGGGGCGGCCTGGGACGATCCTCCGCAGCACTGGTACAAGAGCGGGGGCATGGAGCTGCTCTATGAAGCGCGCGCAGGGTACCTCTTGGGCGCGCAACTGCGCATCGGCGTCGCCAAGGGATTCGAAGCGCCTGGCAGGACCGAAGGCTACGTGCGGCTCGGGCGCTCGTTCTGAACCCCTCAAAGCGAGAGCTTGGTCTGGACCAGGAACTGAAACGATTTGATGTTCGGATCGCGGTTCAGGGGGAAGGCGAAGTCGACGTGCAGAACGTTCCCGAAGGAAGAGCGCGCGCTCAGAATGCGCAGGCCGAAGCCGACGTCGCTCAGCCAGCGCGCGCTCGAGGGACTTTCCGCGGGGCCGCTCCAGGCCCGGCCCCAATCGTAGAACACCGCGCCCCCCACGCGGAACAGGCGGAATGGGTACCAGTCCGTATAGACGCGCTCCTCGACGTTCAGCAGCGTGCGGCGGTCGCCGGTCTGGTAGCTCCGCGGATACCCGCGCAAGCCGGTGTCGCCCCCAAGCGTCAGCTGGCTGGAAGCGTTGGAGTCCTTGAGGGCGTCGCCGGAGAGAGAGACGAACGTCAGGGTCCGGCTCTCCGCGTGGCCATAGAATCGAATCGAGCCGCTCGCCAGCTGCCGGTCGAGCGGCGCGTAGCCGGTCTGCCCGGAGACCGAGGCCGAGCCCAGCAAGACCCAGTTCGACGGAAGCCGAAAGCCGTCGCTCGCGCCGGCGGAGTAGAGCCACAGGTTTTGCGTCGAACCGAGGCCCGTCAGCGCGCGGCCGAGCTGAACCTTGGACTGGGTTCCCATCGCGAAGTACTCGGGGCGCTCGATCAGGTCCCGGTTCTTGACCTTCTCGTAGTTGTCGTGCACGAGCTCGTAGCGGAAAAAGGGAGAGACGAGCGTCTCATCGGGAGGAATCTGCAGGGGAGGCAGGGGAGTGGGAAGGTCCGGTTCGGACGTGTAGGTGTCCTTCAGGTAGCTCAAGCCCACTGAATAGCGATGCGTCCAGTGGTTCACCAGGCCCGCGGACCAGCCGCCGAACGTCTCCGCGCTGTCCTGCTTGTGGCGAAACTGGGCGACCTTCGCCCCGTTGCTGAACAGGGAGTCGATGCGAGTGTCGGTGGAGGTCGAAAACCCGGCCGCCCAGCGCGTGTCCAGAGCGTAGAACGGCCGGGCGATCGATGCCGCCCTGCTCTCGCCGTCGCTCAGCTGGGAGTGCGAGTAATCGATCGCGGTCCAGCCGTCGAAAGCGTGGGGCATCGAGACCCGGTACTGGGTTCCCTTGCGATCGGCATCGGTGAAGCGGCTGGCACCGATGAGAACGCCGGTGCCGAGGGCGTTGGTGTCCAGCACCGCCGCACCGGTCTTGTTGACGCCCCCCGCGCGGCTGGCGCTCCCTCCGGGCTCCAGCGTCCAGGTATCGAGCGTCCTGATTTCGATATCGACCACGCCGTCGCGGTAACCGACCGGCGCGATGCTGACATCGTAAAAAATCCGGTTCGAGCGCATCAGGCGCTCCGTCTCCTCGATGAGGCGCACCGAGACGCGCTCGCCGGGCTTGAACAACAGCTGGCGCCTCACGACCCAGGCTTGCGTTCGAATGTGGATCGCGTTGGCGGCGCGGTAGAGGACGCCGTTTTCCTTCTCGTCGGTGAGGTCGAAGATGTTGCGTGTGTCGACCCGCACCTCGCCGATGACCGCTCCGGCCGCCTCGAGCTCGGCGAATGACGGGATTTTCGCTGTGGAAGACGGCGCGGACTCCGCTGAGAGCGGAGCTTCCCGTTCCAGAGCGGGCTCCTGGGCCGCAGCCGGTCCGAGCGAGCAGGCGATCGCCGCGCAGCAGCCGGCGGCGAGCAACCGGGCGAGGTCGGCAGCCCCGACCCGCGTCGCTTCCATCCCTACTCCGGCTTGATGCCGGCTTCCTTGACCACCTTCGCCCACTTCTCCGTCTCGGAGGCGATGAAGCGGCCGAACTCCTCCGGGCTCATCTGCGCCGCTTCCCCGCCTTCGGTCTCGAAGCGCTTCTTCGTCTCGGCCGAGGCGAGGATCACCGCGAGCTCCTTGTGCAGCCGCTCGATGACGGGGCGCGGCGTGCCCGCGGGCGCGACGATGCCCCACCAGTTGGTGGCTTCGTAGCCGGGCACACCCGCCTCGGAGATCGTCGGCAAATCCGGCAGGGCGGGAACGCGCTTCGCGCTGCCGACGCCCAGCGGCTTCAAGCGTCCCGAACGGATATGGGGCAGCGTCTGGATGAGCGAGCCGATCGCGATCTGCGTGTTGCCCGCGATCACGTCCATCATCGCGGGCCCGCCGCCCTTGAACGGAATGTGGACGATGTCCAGGCCCGATTGCAGCTTGAACAGCGAGCTCGCAAGATGCTGGAAGCTGCCGACGCCTGCCGAGGCGTAGTTCAGCTGCCCGGGCTTTTCCCTCGCGAGCGCGAGGAGATCTTTCAGCGAACTGACCGGCAGCTTCGTGGTGACGGCGAGCACCACGGGCCCGGTGCCGAGCAGAGCGACCGGAGCAAAGGCGTTGATCGGATCGTAGGGCAGCTTGTACATCGAGGCGCCGAACGCGTGGGCGACCGAGATGAGGAGCAGCGTATGGCCGTCGGGCAGCGATCGCGCCACCGCTTCCGTGCCGATGATGCCGCCCGCGCCGCCTTGGTTGTCCACGACTACTTGCTTACCCAGGCGCTCGGAAAGCTGGAAGGCGATCATGCGCCCCACGACGTCGTTGCTGCCGCCGGGCGGAAACGGAATGATCATCCGCACCGGCTTGCTCGGGTAGGTTTGCGTCGCTGCATTCGTCGTATGCAGCGCGATGGCAGATAGCGCGAGAAACAGCACCGCGGATTTCAGTGTTTGCGGCATCTCTCCTCCGAGCTTCAGCGTGCCCCCAATTCGATCAGCGTGGTCGTCTCGAGGTTCTCGCCCAGCCAGACCTTGAGCGCCGCCTCGCGGCGGCCGATGTATTCGATGCGCCCGTCGTGCTGCGTCATCGGCAGGTCATGGCCGGGGATGAGAATACTGCCGGTCCGTTTCTGCCACAGTTGCCAGATCCGCTCGATCGACGATTTGCTGAGCGCAGCGTCGTAAGTGGCTTCGCCCTCGCGCGAGAGCAGCTCCGCGCGGTTTTTCGCGGCGTCGCCGGTGAAGATCGCGTCGCGCTCCTTTCCCTCGAGGACGTAGACGAGGTGGCCGGGCGTGTGGCCCGGCGCGGGGTGCGCCTTCAGTCCCGGGATGCATTCCTGCCCGGCCGCGACCGGGTGCAGCGAGGGCCAGCTTTCCAGCTCGCGAATGTAGAGCTCGGGCACCGGCGTCTCGCCCCAGGGCTCGGCCATCGACCAGGCGAGCTCTCTCGCGCCGATGATGATCCGCGCCTGGCGGAACAGGATCCAGTTGAGCGAGTGGTCGTAGTGCGAATGCGTGAGGATGACGTCGGTCACGTCGGCGGGTTCCAGCCCGCGCTTTGCGAGCTGCGCTATGAGGCCCTTCCTCATGTTGAAGCTGCCGACATCCACCAGCGCGACATGTCCGTGGCCGCGGATCAGCGCGATCGTGCTCCAGCCCAGGCCTCCGTGGCACACCATCCTGCCGGGGAAGCCCTGGATCAGGACATCGATCTCGTAACCGTCGATCTTGGCCGCTTCCATCTTCACTCCGCTCGAATGTTGGCTTCCCGGACCAGCCTGCCCCATTTCTCGGAATCGGCGCGCATCGCTCTCCCGAACTGCTCGGGGGTGTTGCCGATCGCGGTCGCACCCATCGCGGAAAGTTTTTCCGACACCCCCGCGTCCTGCAGCACCTTGACGACGTCCGCGTGGATCTTCCCGATGATCGCGCGGGGCACCCCGGCGGGCGCGACCAGGCCAAACCAGTTGGTGAGCTCGTACCCGGGAAGCGATTCGGCGACGGTCGGTACGTCGGGAAGAAGCGGCGAGCGCGCGGCGCCGAGCACAGCGAGCGCGACGAGGCGTTTGTCGCGTACATAAGGCAGCGCCTGCACCAGGCTGTCGAAGGTGAGCGACACCTGCCCTCCGAGCAGATCCTGGAAGCTCGGCGCGCTGCCTTTGTACGGGACATGAACGAGGTTCACCTTCGCCATGCTCTTGAAGAGCTCCCCTGCAAGGTGCGGCGCGCCGCCCGGCCCCGAGGACGAATAATTGATTTTCCCGGGACGGGATTGTGCGAGCGCGATCAGCTCGGCGGCGTTGCGGGCAGGCAGCGAGGGATGCGCAACGAGCACGAAATGCACCGCGACGACCTGCGTGACCGGAGCGAAATCGCGCAAGGGATCCACGGGCATCTTCGCGATCAGATGCGGGTTGACCGCGAGGTTGCCCAGCGTTCCCATGAGGAGCGTGTGGCCGTCCGGCGCCGAGCGCGCGGCGAATTCCGTGCCGATCACGCCGCTCGCCCCGGCGCGGTTGTCGACGATCACCTGCTGACCCCAGGCTTCGGCGAGTTTCGGCGCGAGTAGGCGCGCGACGATGTCGACACCCCCGCCCGCCGGGAAGGCGACGACGATGCGCACGGGCTTCGCGGGGAATGCTTGCGCAAGCGCGCTCGCGCTCATTGCAACGGCGAGCAGCGCGACGATCGCGATCCTCTTCATGTCGGGCGCTCAGGAATCCAGGGGCTGGGCCGAAACGTCGAGCCTCGCAACACCGGCGCGCGCGGCTTCATCCTGCAGCGGGTCGATCTCGGCGGCGCTGTACGGGATGCCGCTCCTGCGGCGCTTTTCTTCCTCGCGCGCCTCGAGCTCCCCGGGGAGCAGGATCTCGTCGAAGCCATCGGCCTTCGGGCAGGCGCGCACGCGCTCGACCAGCGTGTCCATGCGAGCGCGGTAGTCTTTCTTCGACACGAACAGGTCCGGCCTCATCGCGAGGAAGAAGTGTCCCACGTTCTGGGCCCGGTCGAACACCTTGTATTGATCGCTGACGTCACCGGCAAAGGCCGCGCCCGAGAGCACGCCCCCGAAGATGTCCATCAGCATCGAGAGGCCCGATCCCTTCGGGCCTCCGATCGGCAGCACCACGCCCTTCAGGGCCTCGGTCGGATCGGTGGTGGGGCGCCCTTGCGCGTCGAGCGCGCAGCCGAGAGGAATCTTCTCGCCGCGCTTCTCCGCGAGGCGGATCTTGCCGCGCGCGGCGACCGCCGGCGACATGTCGAGCACGAAGGACGCGAGCTCTCCGCCGGGGGCGCCCGCCGCAAGCGGGCTGGTGCCGAGCAGGGCTTCGCGCCCGCCCCAGGGCGGCATCGCGCGCGAGGCGTTGGTGAAGACCAGCGCGACGAATCCCGCGTCGAGCGCCTGCAGCACGTAAGACGCCGCCATGCCGAAGTGAGTACTCCTTCTTGCAGCAGCGACCCCGATCCCCGATTTCCGGGCCAGTGATATCGCCTCGGCCATGGCGCGTGTGCCGATCACGAATCCGAAGCCGTTCTGGCCGTCGAGCGCCGCCGCTGCGGGCCCCACCCGTTTCGGAAAAAGCTTGGGCTTGGGATTGATGAGGCCGCGGCGAACGCGGTCGAGATAGCCCGGCAGGCGCGTGAGGCCGTGCGTATCCACGCCGCGCAGGTCGGCGCGCACCAGGCACGCGGCGACGGTCGCGGCATCCTTTTTCGGTACCCCGTGCGCAGCGAGCAGCGCCTTCGCAAAGGCGTCGGCCTCGTCGTGCTCGACGAATACGCGCTCGCTCATCGCAGCGCGATCTCGTGCACCTGCTTCGCTCGCGCGGTGGACTCGGCGAGCAGAAATGCAAGGTCGGTGCCGGTCGAAACGTAGCGGGCCCCCATCTTCACGAACTCGGCGGCGAGCTTGGGGCGGGTCGCGAGGCCGCCCACGCCGACGTGCTTGCCGTGCTTGTGGCACGCGGCGATCGTGCGCGCGTAGGCTTCGCGCACGCGCTCATGCTCAAATTGTCCCGGGAGGCCCATGTCGGCGAGGAGGTCGTTCGTGCCCATCAGCACCATGTCCACGCCTTCGACGGCGGCGATCTCCTCGGCCTTGTCGATCGCGTCGGCAGTCTCGAACTGCACGACCACCATGGTCGCCTCGTTCATCGCCGCGTTCGCCTCCGCAGCCGGAAACGGGCGGTAGTGCAGATGCGGCAGTCCGCCTCCGGTGGAGCGCTCGCCGAAAGGGGGAAATTTCGCCGAGGCGACGACCCCGCGCGCTGCTTCCGCCGAACGAATGTGCGGCGCGATCACGCCGAGCGCGCCGCCGTCCAGCACCCGCGATACGTGCTCGGGCCGGGTGCTCGGCACGCGCACGAAGGGTGCGACGCCGATCTCGAGCGCAGCGACGCAGATCTGGCTCGTCGTCTCGAGCGACAGGCTCGAGTGCTCGATGTCCACGTAGATGGAATCGAAGCCGGCTGTCTTCGCGATGCGCGCGATCTCGATCGAGCGCGCGAGACGCACGGTCATGGAAGCGACGACCTCGCCGCGCGCGAGCTTCTCTTTGACGTTGTTGCGCACGATTTCGCTGGGGCGTGCGGACATGGCGTTTCTCCCGGGCAGCTGCTCGCTATTGTATGCTCGCGCGCACGGGGGAATCCGTGGTCCGGCCGGACCGGGGCGCGATGCGCTACCATAGCGCAATCCGCGGCGGGACGGTGCTCGACGGCGGCGGCGCTGCGGCGGGCCGGCCGACGTCGCGAAAATTGGTTAGACTGACCGCATCCAAAAGGAGGAGACAAGCCATGGCACCTCTACACATGCTCGCAGCATGCGCATTTGCCCTGATGACGGCATTCCCCGTGGCGAGCGCCCTGGCGGCGGCCGGCGGCAACCAGGCCGCGAGCGCAGGCGACGCGACCGGCAGCAGTCAGCGCATGGATAGCGGGAGCGCCCTGGTGCAGCTCGACGGCGAGCCGCTCGCGACCGACATCAAGACGAAACCGCCCCAGGGAAAGAAAATCGACTTCGACAGCAGCAGCGTCAAGTCGTACCGCGCCCAGCTCTCGGCGCTGCGCAACAGCTTCAAGGCGTGGCTGCGCGCAAACGCCCCGCGAGCGCAGGTTACGGGGGAGTTCGACCTGGCGCTGAACGCCGTGGCGGTGCGCCTGAACGGCGAGGCGCTCACTACGCTTGCCGCGGCTCCGATGGTGCGGCGCGTGGAGTACCAGGGAATGTATTACCCGACGATTGCGGACCCGGACCTGTCGATCATCAGCGCGCTGGACGCGTGGAACAGGGGCGGTGGCGCCGCCCGTGCCGGCGAAGGGGTGAAGGTGGCCGTGGTGGACTCGGGCATCGACATCAAGCACCCCTGCTTCGACGACGCGGGGTACGGGGGACAGACGCAGGTCGGGGATTCCAGGTTCACCAACAACAAGGTCATCGCAGCGAAAGTGTTCAACAACAAGACGCCGAGCCGCGGGTTCACCGCCGAGGCGATCGACTCCCACGGCACGCACGTCTCCGGGACGATCGGCTGCAACCACGACACGCCGGCGACGGTGAGCGGAGTGACGATCCCGTACGGCATCTCGGGCGTAGCGCCGCGCGCGCTGCTCGGCAACTACAACGTCTTCCCGGCCGATGAAGCGAATGCCCGTTCCGAAGACATCCTCAATGCCCTCGAGGCGGCCTACGCTGACGGCTTCGACGTCGCCAACATGAGCCTGGGCGGGGGCGCTCGGGGAATTCAGGACCTGCTCACGGTTGCGGTGGACAATCTCGACCAGGCCAACATGGTCGTCGCGGTTGCCGCCGGCAACTCCGGGCCCGGCCACTTCACCGTCCAATCGCCCGGGTCGGCAGCCCGGGCATTGACTGCCGGCGCGACCACCGTTCCGCATTTCGTCGGCGCCCCGGTTTCCGTACCGGGCAGCACGTTCGGAGCGGCAAGCGGGGAGTTCGCGGTAGTCAAGAGCGACCTCACGGCTCCGCTGGGAGTCGTCTTGACCGGGACCGCGCTCAGCACCGCCTGCACGGCTCTTACCGGAGGCAGCCTGACAGGGAAGATCGCGCTCATCGCGCGCGGCACCTGTACGTTCTCGGCAAAGATCCGCAATGCGCAGAACGCCGGGGCTTCCGCGGTGCTCGTCGCGAACAACGTCCAGGGCGACCCGGTGGCGATGGCCAGCGACGGAACCAGCGCCCAGCCGACGGTGCCCGCCTACATGGTCTCGCTGAGCGCCGGTCCCGCGCTGAAGGGTTTCAACGGCCAGGCGGCCACCATCAGCGCGGCGCTCGAATACTTCCTGACGACCAGCGTGGATTTCCAGGCCGGGTTCAGCAGCCAGGGTCCGACCGACGTGGACTTCCGGGTCAAGCCCGACGTGATGGCGCCGGGCGTCAACGTTCTCAGCTCGATACCGGTGTCCTTCTGCGGCGGCAATCCGTGCTTCGCGTTCTTCCAGGGGACGTCGATGGCGACGCCGCATCTCGCGGGCTCGGCGGCAGTCGTTCGGCAGCAGCATCCGAGCTGGTCGGCGGCGCAAATCCGCTCGGCGGTGGTCAACACGGCGGACCAGGGCGTCGTGAAAACCTTCAATACGGGTGTGATCACCAGCGACCCGAACGTGATCGGGTCCGGCCGGGAGAATCTCCTTGCCGCCGTCGAGTCCCAGGTGGCGATCGATCCGGTCAGCGTCAGCTTCGGCGCCGTGCCGTCCGGCTCCGGCCAGTCGAAGACCTTCGCCCTGACGCTCACGAACTTGAGTGCCGCCAAGCTCGATCTCGAGCTGAGCGTCAGTTCGGCGTCCGGGGCGGGAGTCAGCTACGCGGTCACTCCCACCGCGAGCGTCGCCGCGGGCGGCTCGACGGTCGTCGTCCTAGCGATGTCGGCGGACAAAGGCGCGGGCTTCGGTGACCACAACGCAGTGCTCTCCATCAGCAGCGGAGGCGCCGCGATCGGCCACGCGGGCGTCTACACCTTGATCAAATAGGGAGCCCACCCATGAACAGCCTCGCCGCGCTCGCCGGCCGCATACTGATCGCGCTGATTTTTCTCCAGTCCGGAATCTACAAGTTCATGTACTACGCCCCGACCCTGGGTTACATTACCAAGGCCGGTCTGCCGTTTCCCGAGGTGCTTCTCATCGCCTCGGGCATCATCGAAATTGTCGCCGCGCTGGCGATCATCGCCGGATGGAATGCCCGCTGGGCCGCGGCGGCGTTGGTCTTGTGGATGATCCCGGTCACCTTGGTGTTTCACAATCCCGCGGGCGGCCAGGAACAGATGGCTCACTTCATGAAGAACGTCGCCATCATGGGCGGGCTCCTCGTGCTGTGGGCGTCCGGCCCGGGCGCCTTGAGCCTCAGGCGTTCCGGCTAGGGGTAACCGCTCCGGTCTCGCGGCGTCGCCGGCCGAAGAAAAAGGCGAGCGCGCCGCTCGCGCTTTGACTTATTTCTTCGTGAACACCGCTTTCGGGATCATGCAGTGCACGCCCTTGCGCACGTCCACCACCTGCGAGACACGGCAATCGCCCACCATCGAGACGAGCGAGTAGGCCTCGTAGCGCGTGAGCGGCACTCTCTTCTGCGCCGCGAGGAAGTCCACCGCCTCGCGCACCGCGTTCACCATCGCCTTGTTGAGGTCTTCGTCGAATCCGACCGAGATCCAGTGGGTCCGCGTCTCGATGCGCGGCCACTCGAGCTTCATGTCCTTGCGCACGATCGGCTGAATCAGGATCTCCTTGAAGGAGCACTCGAGCGCGGTGAGGTTCACCTCGCCGTTGCCCTGGCGGCAGTGCGAGTCGCCGGTCCAGATGAGCCCGCCTTTGAGGAACACCGGGAAGAAGACGGTCGAGCCTTCCTGCATCTCGTTGATGTCCATGTTCGAGCCGTTCTTCCACGGGCGCAGCGTCGACACCGGCGCCATCGGGTTGTCCTTCACGCCGCCTTTGCGCGGCGAGGGGTCGTTGGGGTCGATGCCGACGGCGAGCGTGCCCGGGAAGGGCTTCAAGTCGATGGTGATCCCCGGCTTGAACTTGGCGGTGCGCGTTTTCAGGTCGAGCGGCATGAAGCGCACGAAGCCGTCCGGCATCTCCGGAGCGAGCGCGCCTATGGTCGGGAAATCCTTGCCCGGAAGATTGAAGTTCACGGCGAAAGGCTTGGGCACGATCTTGCGGATGCGCACTTCGAGCACGTCGCCGGGCTCTGCGCCCTCGACGTAGATGGGGCCGGTCATCGAGTGCGGGCCGCCGCCGGGATTGGCCTTGCGCAGCGCGACGATCTCGTCCATCGTGATCCCGGGCTTCACCTTGTCGTGCGAGTGCATCATGGTCTCGATCGAGACCGTGTCGCCGGAATTGATCTTGAGCTTGGGCGGTTCGTTCGGATCGAGCCAGCCCCACTGCACCGTCTCGAGGGTCGCGGCGAGCGTGTGGTGCTTGCCGCCTTTTTGTTGCGCCGAGACCGTGCTGCTCGCCGCGAGCGCGAAAGCGGCGATGAAAATCGTAAACAGGATGGAACGCTGTGGCATGGGATCCCTCCGTGTTTGTTTTGAAATCGTATCCTCGGTCCAGCCCGCGGGAACGTCAAGCCCCGCGCCGCACGGCGCTACTCCGGCTCGATCTTCAGTTCCCGCACGACGCGGCTCCAGAGCGCGCGCTCGCCCTTCAGGAACGCGTCGATCTCCTCGGGCGGGCCGGTGCCCTCGGTATAGATGCCGAGCGCGCGGAGCCGCTGCTCCATCTCTCCGTCCAGGAGGATGCGGTTGAATTCCAGGTTCATGCGCTGGATCGCCTGGCGCGGCGTTCCGGTCGGCGCGACCACCGCGAACCAGCCGCTGAATTCGAGTCCGGGCAAGGTCTCGGAAAAAGTCGGCACGTCAGGCAGCTCCGGAAGGCGGCGGGGCGAGCTCACCGCCAGCGCGCGAAGCTGGCCGCGCTGCACGACGGCGGCGATCGCCGCAATCCCCTGGATGCTGAGCTGGGTGCGGCCGGCGACCGCGTCCTGCACGCCCTGGGCGCCTTTGTGCGGAACGTGCAGCAGGCTGATGCCGGCGCGGATCTCGAGCATTTCGCCGAGCATCCCGGGGAGCGTTCTCTGGCCGGGGCTCGCAAAGGCTAGCTTGTCCGGGTTGGCTTTCGCGAGCGTGATGAGCTCCGCGAGCGACTTCACATTCAGCTCCGGACTGGCGATGAGCGCGAGCGGGCTCGATCCCACCATCGCAACGCTCGCGAAATCGTCCTCCGGGCTGTAGGGAAGGATCTTCGCCATGTACTGGTTGATGGCGAGCACCGAGGCCGGGGCGAACAAATAGGTGTAGCCGTCCGCCTGAGCGCGCGCGACCGCGTGCGCGCCCAGGGTTCCGGCGCCCGCGCGGTTCTCGACGAGGACCTGCTGGCCCAGCGCCTGCGACAGCCGCCCGGAAATGACGCGCGCGACGATGTCGGGCGTGCCGCCCGCAGCCTGTGGCACGATCATCCTGACCGGGCGCGAAGGCCAGCTTTGCGCGCTCGCGATGCCCGGCGTCAGAGCGGCGGCGGCGAGCAGCGAAAGAAATGCACAGCGCATGGTCTTGTCGTGTGAAAGCCCCGAACATCGCCATGCTAGCATTCCGCGGTGCGATCGGAGAATGAATGAAGCGCATCGCAACCTCGCTGGCGGCATTCGCCGCGTCGCTCGCGGCCGCGGCCGCGCTCGCTCAATATCCGTCGAAGCCGATCCGCCTGATCGTTCCCTTCGCCGCGGGCGGCGGTAACGACAACGTCGCGCGTCTCGTAGGCAAGCACCTGTCCGACAGCCTCGGCCAGCAGCTCGTCATCGACAACCGGCCCGGGGCGGGAGGCGTGCTGGGCGCTGAGCTCGCGGCGAAAGCAGCGCCCGACGGCTACACGCTGTTTCTGGGCGGCGTGGGCAGCCACGCCGTGAACCCGAATCTGAACGACCGGCTTCCCTACGACCCGATCAGGGACTTCGCGCCGGTGGCGCTGCTCGCTCAAGCGCCGCTCGTGCTGGTGGTGCATCCTTCGGTTCCGGCCGAGTCTTTTAAGGCCTTCGTCGCGCTCGCGCGCTCCAAACCGGGGCAGCTCAACTACGCCTCGAACGGCAACGGCAGCTCGTCCCATCTCGCCGCGGTGATGTTCGATTCCATGACGGGCGCGGCCATGGTCCACGTGCCGTACAAAGGACTGTCGCCGGCGCTCACCGACCTGTTGAGCGGTCGGGTGCAGCTCATGTTCAGCAGCGTGGTCGCGATCCTGCCTCACATCAGGGCGGAAAAATTGAGAGGCCTCGCGGTGACGGGGGGAAAGCGCCTGCCTTCGATGCCGGGTCTTCCGACGATCGCGGAATCGGGCCTGCCCGGCTACGAGGCGAGCTCCTGGTACGGCGTGCTCGCGCCCGCGGGGACGCCGCGGGAAATCGTCCTGAAACTGAACGCGGAGCTGGTCAAGGCGCTGGCGCAGCCCGAGGTGAGGACGAGCCTGCTCGCGGAGGGCGCGGAGCCGATCGGTGGCACCCCGGAGCAATTCGCCGCCCACATCAGCTCGGAAAAGGAGCGCCTGGGCAGATTGATCAGGGACGCGAAGATCCGTCTGGAATGAGCAAGAGCTCCAACCCGTACACGCGCGACGTCGCCGCATTCGTCTCCGGGCTCCGGTACGAAGCGATCCCGCACGAAGTGCGCGAGCGCGCGAAGCTCCTCGTCCTCGATTCGCTCGGCTGCGCGCTCTACGGAGCGCATCTCGAATGGTGCAGGATCCTGCAACGCACCCTCAAAAAGCTGGACAGCTCCACCGCGTGCGGCGTATGGGGAACCGCGCAACGGCTCTCGGCGCCGCACGCGGCGCTCGCGAACGGCACGCAGGTCCAGGGGTTCGAGCTGGACGACGTGCATCGGGAAGGCGTGCTGCACGTGGGCGCGGTGGTGCTGCCGGCGCTCGCCGCGGTCGCCGAGCTGCGCCGTGGGATGAGGGGGCGCGAGTTCCTGACCGCCGCGGTCGCCGGCTACGAAGTCGGCCCGCGCGTGGGGCTGTGCATGGGGCAGGAGCATATCGGGCAGGGGTGGCATTCGGGGGCGACGCTGGGCGTTTTCTCGGCGGGGGCGGGCGCGGCGCGCGGCCTGAAGCTCGACGCGGACAAGACGGTCCATGCGCTCGGCATCGCCGGCACGCAGGCGGCGGGGTTGATGGCGGCGCAATACGGCGCGATGGTGAAGCGCATGCACGCGGGCCGCTCCTCGCAAAGCGGGCTCTACGGCGCCCTGCTCGCGGAAGCCGGCTTCACCGGGATCCCCGACGTGTTCGAGAGCGGGTACGGCGGCTTCTGCACGACCTTTTCGCGCTCGCAGGATCGTTTCAAGCTCGCCGAGCTGACGGCGGGGTTCGGCAGCGTCTGGCAGACGATGGGCGTCGCGCTGAAGTTCTATTCCTGCGTCGGCAGCAATCACACCACGCTCGACGCGCTGCGCGAGATGCGCTCGGAGCGGGCGTTCGGCGCGGAGGACGTGAGGAAAATCCTGGTGCACGCCTCGCAGGTCACCGTGGATCACGCCGGCTGGAAATACCGGCCGGAAAGCCTGGCTTCGGCGCAGATGAATCTCGCTTTCTGCGCCGCAACGTTCCTCCTCGAGGGCGATTGCTTCGTCGATCAGTTCAGCGACGCCGTCGTCGCCGATTCCCGTCGCATGGCGCTCGCCGAGAAAATCGAAGTCCGGCCCGATCCGGAAATCAGCGCGAAGGGCGCGAAATACCGCCACAGCGTGCGGGTGGAGGTGATTCTCAACGACGGCGTGTGCCTGGAGCGCACCGTGGAAACGCCGCGCGGCAGCGAGCCCAATTTCGCGAGCGAGGCGCAGATCGTGGCCAAGTTCGAAAAACTGGCGGCTCACGCGCTCAAGCGGAGTCAGGCGGCGCAACTGCGCGATGCGGTGCTCGGAATGGAGAAGCTGCGCGACGCCGCGCGCCTCGCGCAGTTGATGACGGTCAGGAGGAAGAAATGAGCCGATTCTCCGCCGGGCTTCTTGCACTGGGAATGTTTTTGCCGATGGCAGTCGCCCAGGCTGAATATCCAGCCAAGCCGATCCGCATGATCGTGCCCTGGCCGGCGGGCGGCACCGTGGACGGCGTCGCGCGGGTCATCGGACCGAGTTTCTCCTCCGGCCTGGGCCGTCCGATCGTCGTGGAGAACAAGGCGGGCGCGGGCGGCTCGATCGGGCAGGGGGAGGCTGCAAAGGCGCCGGCGGACGGGAACACCGTGCTCCTCGTGTTCGACACGCACGCCGTCAATCACCTTCTCTACAAGAACCTCGGCTACGACCCGTTCAAGTCCTTCGAGCACGTGAGCCTGCTCGTCACCTCGCCTCAGGTCCTGGTCGGCGCGGCGAACTTCGCGCCGAACACCGTGCCGGAGCTCGTGGCGCTAGCAAAAGCCGACCCCGGAAAAGTGACTTACGCCACGGTGGGCGCGGGCAGCTCGAACCACCTGAACGCCTTGCTGCTTTCGAACCGCACCGGAATCGAGATGACCCACGTGCCGTACAAGGGCGGCGCGCCGATGATGATCGATCTGGTCGGCGGCCAGGTGAACGTCATGTTCGTGTCCGCGCCGCAGGCGATTCCGCAGGTGAAGGCGGGCCGCATCAAGGCGCTCGCGATCGGAGCCGCGCGCCGCATCCCCCAGCTGCCCGACACGCCGACCGTCGCCGAGACGCTCCCCGGGTTCGCGGCGCAGTCCTGGGTGGGGATGCTCGTGCCGGCCGGAACGCCGAAGGAGATCGTCGCACGGCTGGACGCCGAAGCAAGGAAAGCGCTCGCCGATCCGGAAGTGCGCGGCAAGCTCTCAGCGCAGGGCTTCGACGTCGTGGGAAGCAGCCCGGACGAATTCCTCGCGTTTGCCCGCGCGGAATCGGAAAAGTGGGCGAAAGTGATCCGCGACTACCAGATCCGCGTGGAGTAAGTAGCGGCCCCTTCGCCCATCTATTGCGCTTACTTGAGGCGTCTCCAAATCACATCATTGCCGGCTCCCCCTGCCGACGGCGTTGCAACGGTGTACGTCAGCTCGTCCTTGACGATCTTGAAAGGCCGCTTCTGAACGGTGCCGTTCCAGTTCGGGTACGTGCTACCTTCGATGTTGAAGGTCAGGGCCTTATCCGCTTGGTTCACCGAGTACCTGCCGAAATGGGTGATGCTTCCCGCCACGACCGCCTTGTTTTCCTCCGCGGTACCCTTGACGCGGCTGTCGGAAGCGAATTTCGGCAGGTCGGAACGGGTGATCGTGAGCGAATAATGTCCGCTCGCATCGAAAATCAGCATTCCTTTCGGAGAGGAACCGTACGAATCTCCGACCTTTACGATCGTCCACGACCCGACGAGGCTCTTGGCCGATTGGGCGGCCGCGTCGCCGGTCTGCAGCGTAACTCCGAGAAACAGAACCGGCGCCGCGATGATGTTGAATGCGCGAATGTGGTTCATGGATATTCTCCCTTGTTGGATTCCCTCCGGGCATGAGGGTGATGTGTGTTGCACCCGTGGACGATCATACTCCCCGCCCTGCGCTTGCGGCGGCCGGGGGCGAAGCGATTAGAATAGGCGCCGGCTCCCCTTCAGAAAGGAGACCGCAATGCTCCGAGGCACGAATTGGGTTCCCCAAGGCGTCATTCCCGCGGTGCTGCTGCCGTTCCATGAGGACCTGTCGATCGACGAGCCTTCCTTCCGCGCGCATCTGCGCGACATTGCCTCGGTGGAAGGTCTCTCCGCAATCACCATCAACGCGCACTCGACGGAGGTAGCTTCCTGCACGTTCGACGAGCAGAAGCGCGTCCTGGCGATCACTCAAGACGAAATCGGCGAGCGGCTCCCGATCGTGCACGGCGTGTACGCGGAAGGCAGCCTCGAGGCGGCGCGCATCGCGAAGATGGCGGCGGAGGGCGGCGCGGCGGCGCTCCTCGTTTTCCCGCCCGGGCCTTTCACGATGGGACAGCGTCCGGAAATGGCGGTCGAGCACTTCCGGCGCGTCGCCGGCGCCGCCGATGTTCCGATCATCGCCTTCCAGTACCCGATTGTCGGCGGCCAGGGCTATCCGCTCGCGACCTTGTTGAAGATCATCGAGGCGGTGCCGCAGGTTGCGGCGATCAAGGACTGGTGCGCGAGCCCCCAGCAGCACGAGCGCCAGATCCGCGCGCTGCAGTCGCTGAACCCGCCGGTAAACGTTTTGACCACGCACAGCTCCTGGCTGATGAGCTCGCTCGCTCTCGGCGCGAACGGATTGCTTTCCGGAAGCGGATCGGTGATCGCCGACCTGCAATCGAGACTTTTCCGGGCGGTCCGGGCGAACGATCTCGCCACCGCGCGCGAGATCAACGATCGCATCTGGCCGACAGCCGAGGTGTTCTACTCCGAGCCCTGGGTGGACATGCACAACCGCATGAAGGAAGCTCTCGTCATGCTCGGAAAGCTGCCGCGCGCGGTGGTGCGCCCGCCGCTCGTCAGGATTCCGCAGGCCGAAATCGACCGAATCCGCAAGGCGCTCGTCGCCGCGGGCCTGCTCGACCGGGCCGTGAAAAACCGGGGACAGACCACGGTTTTTTCAACGTCCGCCCGGAAAGGGGGTCTGTCCCCGGTTTCATGAAGATCGAATGCGTCCTCGAGTGCGCCAACCATCTCGGCGAGGGCCCGGTCTGGGACGTCGAGGAAGGCCGGCTCTACTGGGTTGACGGGACCGGCCGGCGTGTCGGCAAGCCTTCGATCTGGAGGCTCGATCCGAAGAGCGGCAAGACGGATAACTGGGCGCTCAAGCACGACGTGGGCGCGCTCGCGCTCAGGCGCAAGGGCGGCGCGGTGCTCGCGCTCGACGACGGCTTTTATCTCTTCGACTTCCAATCCGGCAAGCTCGACGCGGTCCAGCTCGTCCACGCCGGCCAGCCGCGCACGCGCCTGAACGACGGCAAGTGTGACCGGAGCGGGCGCTTCTTCGCAGGCGGCATGGACGACAAGGAAGAGCTGAAGCTCTGCGGGCTGTGGCGCCTCGATCCCGATCTCTCCGTCACGCTGGTCGACGACGGCATCATCTGCTCGAACGGCCCGTGCTGGAGCCCCGACGACAAGACGTTCTACTTCGCCGACACCTTCCAGGGCGAGATCTGGGCCTACGACTACGACCTCGCGACCGGGACGCCTTCGAACAAACGGCTTTTCGCCTCGTTCAAGAACGATCCGGGAGTCGCCGACGGCTCGACCGTCGATGCGGAGGGCTGCGTGTGGAACGCGCAGCTGATCGCGGGCGACCTCGTGCGCTATGCGCCCGACGGCAGCGTCGAGCGGCGCATCGGCATGCCGGTGAGGAACATCACCAGCGTCGTCTTCGGCGGGGAGAAGCTCGACGAGATCTACGTGACCTCGATGGCGCGCGTGAAGCACCCCGCGGCGCACCGCAGGTTCGCAAAGGAAGCGAAGCCGCAGTTCCTCGCGGGGAATCTCTTTCGCATCACCGGCCTCGGCATCCGCGGCGTTGCCGAGCCGCGCTTCGCGGGATGAGTCAATCCGCCCTTAGATTATTCTTTCGTATGATCTCGCCCCAGCGCGCGTAGTCGCGCCGCACGATGTCGTTGAAGGCGTCGCCGGACACCCCGGAAGGCTCTACCCCCAGCTCGCGGAAGCGGTTCGCCACCGCAGGGATCTGCAGCACCGCGCGAATGTCCGCGGCGAGCTTGTCGAGCACCGGCTTCGGCGTTCCGCCGGTGGTGAATATCCCGTGCCAGCCGGGGATCCCGAGTCCCGGAAAGAGCGAATCGAAAGGAACCGCGCCCGGCAGTTGCTCGAGCGGCGCGCCGCCCGTGACCAGGAGCGCGCGCAGCTTCCCTGCCTTGACGTGCGGGATCACCGCGACGGTCACGTCGAGCATGATCGGGGGCTCTCCGGAGAGGACCGCCTGGAGCGCGGGCGCGGCGCCTTTGTAGGGCACGTGGGTGAGACTGATGCCCGCCGCGCTCTTCAGCAGCTCGACGTAGAGATGCTGCCCCGAGCCGTTTCCCGCGCTCGCGTAGTTGAGCCGCCCCGGCTCCTTCTTGGCACTTGCGATCAGTTCCTGGATCGATGCGATCCCGCTCGCCGGATTGACAACGAAGGCATAAGTGAGGAGCGTGGTCTGCGTCACGCCGACCAGATCCTTCAACACATCGTAGGGCACCTTCTGGAGGTGCGGCAGCGTGACGAGCGGAGTCGAGCTGATGATCATGAGCGTGTAGCCGTCCGGAGCGCTCTTCGCGACGTACTCGGGACCGATCGTGCTTCCGGGCTTGTTCTCGACGATGACCGGCTGTCCCCAGCGGTCCTGAAGTTCCTTTCCGATCAGCCGGCCCGCGATGTCGAGCGGCCCTCCCGGGGGAAACGGGACGACCAGGCGTACCGGCTTGGAGGGAAAGTCCTGCGCCGCCGCACTCGCGGCGAGCGCGAACAGGAGAACTGCCGCGGTCCGTCTCATGATTCCTCCATCGGAACGAAGACTATCAGAGCCGGGACTATAATGGCCCGGCTCCACTGAGGTGAGACCATGAGCGAAACAGCGGCCCTTGGATCCAGAGCCGGCGCGGTGAGCGCCGGGCTCCACTACACCATCGACACCGGCGTGAAACCGGTGAACGAGACCTTCGGCCCGGGCAACATTCGCCGCCGCCAGTCGGGCGAAACCGAGGAGCGGGCGGTGACGATCCGCGACGGCCGGTCGCTCGCGGACGAATTCGACCTCGAGGTCACGGGCTTCGAATTCGTCGAGCACCGGACACAGGTGCGCGATTTCTTCGACGCCGATGAATTGAAGCGCGTCTACTATCCCGAGGTCAAGGCGCTCGTGAAAAAGGTTTCCGGCGCCGCGCGGGTCGTCGTTTTCGATCACACGCTGCGCTCGGGCGACGAGGCGGAGCGCGAGGCGAAACTGGTGCGCGAGCCGGTGCTCTACGTTCACAACGACTACACGGAATGGTCGGGGCCGCAGCGCGTGCGCGAGCTCCTGCCCGACGAGGCGGAAGATCTGCTGCGCCGCCGCTTCGCCATCATCCAGGTGTGGCGGGCGACGACTGAGCCGATCCAGGCGAACCCGCTCGCCATCGCCGACGCGCGCAGCCTCGCCCCCGAGGATTTGATCCGCGCCGAGCGCCGCTATCCGCACCGCGTCGGCGAGACCTACCGCATCGCCTACAACCCGGATCACCGCTGGTTCTATTTTCCGCAGATGCGGCGCGACGAGGCGCTCATCTTCAAGGTATACGAATCGGCGAAGGACGGGCGCGCGCGATTCACGGCGCACAGCTCGTTCGACAACCCGAACACTCCCGAGGGCGCGCCGCCGCGCCGGAGCATCGAGGCGCGGACGCTCGCCTTCTTCTCCTAGCTGGTCTTCACGCCTTCGTCCGCGATGTAGTCGCGGATCACGGCGTAGATGCCGGGATCGGCCTTGAAGCCGAGCGCCAGCGCGCGGGGCGTTGCGAAGCGCACCGGCCAGGTCTTCACGATCGCCTCGATGCGCGCGTCGGGTTTCCACGATACGCGCTTGGCCACGTGGGACCCTGCGATCTTCCCCATAGCCGCGATCATCTCGGCGACCGTCACCGTGATCCCGGGCAGATTCACCACGCGGTTAGAACCCCAAGCTGAGGCTGGAAGCTCGTGCGCCAGGATGAAAGCCTCGACCACCCTCCGCGGTGAAAGCAGCCACACTCCGGTTTCGGGCCCGACCGGGCATTCGTAGGCGACGCCGTTGAGCGGCTCGCGGACCACCGCACTTGCGAACGAGGAGGCGGCGGCGTTCGGCTTGCCGGGGCGCACGACGATCGTAGGCAGGCGCAGCGACCTTCCGTCGATGAAACCCTTGCGTGAATAATCGCTCACCGCGTACTCGCCGATCACTTTCTGCGAGCCGTACGAGGTCTGCGGCGCGGGCGTGGTCGAGTCGTCGAGCACTTCCGGCAGCTCGCCGCCGAAGGCCGCGACCGAGCTCGCGAACACGAAGCGCGGGGGCCGCGCGGCCGTGTCGCAAATGCGGCGCGCCTGCTCCAGGACGCAGCGGATGCCGCCGAGATTCACGCGCATGCCGAGGTCGAAGTCGGACTCGGCGGCGCCGGAGACCACCGCGGCGAGATGAAAGATCGAAGTCGTGTCCGCAGCGATCGCGCGCGCAGCGAACTCCGGGTCGGAGATGTCGCCGGCGAGCGTTTCCAGCCGCGGGTCCTTCGGCAAATCGGCGGGAAAGGCCTGATCGACGAGCGTGAGGCGCGCGATCTTCTCCGCGGCGAGCGTGCGGCGTGCGAGCAGGGCCTTGGCGAGCTTGAAGCCGATGAAGCCGCCGCCTCCGGTGATGACGATTTTCATAGGCGCAATCCTAGAAAAACTGCCGCGGCAGCCACAGCACGATCTCGGGAACGTAAGTGCACACTACAAGCGCGGCCAGAAGCGGCACGAGCCAGGGCAGTATCGCCATCGTGGTGCGTTCCACCGACAGCCTCGCGGTTCGCGACAGGACGAACAGCACCGTGCCGAGCGGCGGGTGCAGCAGGCCGATCATGAGATTGAGCACCATCACCAGGCCGAAGTGAACGAGGTCGATGCCGAGGGTCTTGCAGATCGGGACAAGGATGGGCACGAGCAGCGTGATCGCCGCCACCGGCTCGAGGAAACACCCTATGAAGAGCATCAGGAGGTTCGCGAGCAGCAGGAAGACCCAGGGCGTGTGGGTAAAGGCGAGCACCCACGCGGCGACCGCATCGGTCACGCGCGTCACCGTCAGGAGCCAGCCGAAGATCGACGCAGCCGCGACGATGAGCAGCACGGTGGCGGTCGTCTCGATCGTGTCCATCGATATTTTCAAGAGCATCTTCAGGTCGAGGGTGCGGTACCAGACGAGTCCGAGGACGAGGGCATAGGCCGAAGCGATGATCGCGCCTTCGGTCGGCGTGAACACGCCGAAGGTCATTCCGCCCAGCAGAATCACCGGGGTCATCAGCGCGAGGAAGGCGTCGGCAAAGGTGGTGCCCAGCGCGGACCAGGAAAACGTCGTGTCGCGCCCGTAGTTGCGCCGGTATGCGTACCAGGTCACGGTCGCCATCATGAACAGACCCATGACGATCCCCGGGATCACGCCGGCGAGAAAGAGCTGTCCTATGGAAACGCCCGCCATCATGCCGTAGATGACGAAGGGCAGGGAAGGCGGAATGATGGGGCCGAGCGTCGCCGAGGCGGCGGTCACGCCGACGGAGAAGTCGATCGGGTAGCCGTGGTCCTTCATCGCCTTGATCTCGATCGTCCCCAGGCCCGCTGCGTCGGCGATCGCGGTTCCGGACATGCCGGCGAAGATCATCGAGCCGACGATGTTCACGTGCCCGAGTCCGCCCTTCAGCCAACCGACGAGCGCCAGGGCGAAGTTGTAGATGCGGTTGGTGATCCCCGCCGAGTTCATCAGGTTGCCGGCGAGGATGAAGAAGGGCACCGCGAGCAAGGGGAACGAGTCGATGCCACCGTACATGCGGTGGATGACGACGAAGTCTGGAACGGTGCCGGAGATCATCACGTAGGCGAGCGATGCGACGATCATCGAGAGCGCCACCGGCAAACCGGCGAGCATGAGAACGATGAAACCGACGAGCAGGACGGCGGTCACGCCTTGTCCTCCTGGAAGACATCCGGGCGCTCGAGGACGCTGTAGCCTTGCCGCCAATGCTTCCAGCCGATCTGCAGCGAGCGGCCGAACATGAGCGCAAGCCCGATGAGCATGGCGCCGAACACGAGGCCTATTGGAAGCTCGACGATCGCCATGCGCTGGGTACCGATCCGGTCGATGAGAAGCCAGGTCAGCCACACCGCGTAGCCGAAAAAGGCGGCGCGCACCAGGTCGACGAAGACGGAGAGCGCGCGGCCGACTGAGCGCGGGAGGAAGCGGTAGACGAAGTCGACCTGGATGTGAGTGTTCCGCCGCACCCCCATCGCTCCGCCGAGAAAGGTGACCGCGACCAGGAGGTAGCGCGCGATCTCCTCGGTCCAGCCCGCGGCGTCGTTCAAAACGTAGCGCGTGAAGACCTGGTAGAAGACCACGGCCGCGAGCGCCCAGAACACGGCGAGAACGATCCAGTCCTCCGAGCCGTAGATCGCGAGGCGGACTTCCTCGTCGGTGACGTGGAAGCGGCCGTCCGCGCCGAGGACGTGTTCGTCGGCAGGTTTTGGCGTTGTCATTCTGAGGGCGCAGCCCGAAGAATCTGCTGTTGCTTCAAAAAGCAGATCCTTCGCGGAGTTCACCCTTGAGCGAAGCGAAGGGCTCAGGATGACAACGACTGACCTACCGGATCGCCTGCAGCTGGTCGTAGGTCTCGCGCGGCCAGGGCAGGGCGTTGCCGTCCGGGAGCTTGCCGCTCTGGTAGTACTTCTGCACCGCTTCCATGAACGGCCGGCGGTCGACCTTCACCACGGTCTTGCCGCGCTTTGCGAACTCTCCGGCGAGGCGCGCCTCGATGGCTATGATCTCGCCGGTCGCGCGCGCCGCGGCCTCCTTGTATACCGCTTCGAAGATCTTCCGGTCGGACTCCGAGAGCTTCGCCCACAGCGGCCCGCCGATGATGGTGAGCAGCGCGTCGGTGATGTGCGCGGTGAGGTTGATGTGCGACTGCACCTCGTAGAACTTCTTCGCGTCTATGGTGGGCAGGGGATTTTCCTGTGCCTCCACCGTGCCGTTCTGCAGCGCGAGATAGACCTCGGCAAAGGCGATCGGAGTGGGGTTGGCGCCGACCGCGCGCGGGAAGAGCGTATACAGCGGTGCGTCCGGCACGCGGATCTTGAGGCCCTTCATGTCCTCGGGGCGGTTCAGCGCCTTGTTGGCGGTGGTCTGGCGGTTGCCGTAGTAGGTGATCGCCACGACCGTGTTGCCGCCCGAGGCCTTCTGGTAGCCTGCGGAGAGCGAACGGAAGAGAGGCGAGTCGGCGTATTTCTTCCAGTGGTCGAAGTCGCGGAACATGAAAGGCGCGCCGCCGATCGAGATCGGCCCGTGGCTGCGCCCCGCGAAAAGCTGCCCGGTGTAGATCATGTCCACCGTGGCGAGCGTCAGGCTCTGGTTGATCTGCGTCTCGTTGCCCAGGGACGAGGCCGGGAACACGTCGACGGTGTAGCGGTTGGCGGTGCGCTTCGCGATCTCGCCCGCTGCCCACAGCGCGGCGCTGTGGTACGGCTCGCTCGTTTCGTACACGTGCGCGAATTTGAGCTTCTGCTGCGCGAGCGCGGCGGACGGCGCGGCGAGGGCGAGGACGAGGACGAGAGCGAGCCTGCGTGTGGCGAGCATGGGTTCCTCCATGGATTTGGCGGCTACGAGGGTATCAAAGTTTGACCAGGCTGGGCAGCCAGAGCGAGATGGCCGGCACGTAGGTGATGATCAGCAGCGCCGCGCACATCGCGCCGTAGAACGGCCAGAGCTCTTTCGAGACCTGCTCGATCGTCACCTTGCCGATGGC
>Ga0137366_10000180_pt1 | contig 36214 bp, 59 predicted proteins | sample SagtaG_8_FD_104938 | JGI IMG/M metagenome (GOLD analysis project Ga0137366, IMG submission 104938) | Vadose zone soil microbial communities from Sagehorn Ranch, Mendocino, California, USA - Sage1_L_60_16 metaG | ecosystem: Environmental > Terrestrial > Soil > Vadose zone | place: USA...
ACTCGCGGCGAGAAATTTTCTGAATGGCTGTTGCGGTCTCGTCTATGCCCGATTTCGGGTTGGCGATGGATGCCTACACGCTCGCTGCGTTCTCGGAGTTCTGCGGTGAGCTCGTGTTGGAGAACGGGGAGCCGTTCGTGTTGGAGCCGTTCCAGCGGCGGATGCTCGAGGATTACTTCGCTGGCGCGGTGGAGTCGGTCATCATCATCTCGAAGAAGAACGGGAAGACGACTTTGCTGGGGGCGTTGGCGCTGTTTCATTTGGAGCGGTGGCCGGAGGCGGAGTGTGTGATCGGCGCGTCATCCCGGGACCAGGCGCGGATCTTGTTTAAGCAGGCGGCGGGGCTTGTTCGGCGGTCGGGGATGTCCGATCGCTTCGATGTGAAGTCGGGGTATGGGGAGATCCGGTTGCGTGGTGGGACGAAAGACGGGCCACGGGTCCGGGTGTTGGCTGCGGACGCGGGCACAGCGGACGGGGTGATTCCAACGCTGGCGCTCGTCGACGAGTTGCACCGGCATCCGTCGGCTGAGTTGTACGGCGTGTTCATGGATGGGCTCGGCCCGCGGGGCGGGCGGATGCTGACGATCTCCACGGCCGGCGCGACACAGGATTCCCCGTTGGGGTTGCTGCGGGCGAAGGCGCATTCGCTTCCAGGGTTCAGCCGGGACGAGGACGCGAAGACGAATTACGCACGGTCGGAGGACGGGACGTTCGTGCTGCACGAATGGTGTCTATCGGCGGATGACGACGTGGACGATTTGGCGGTGGTGGTGAAGGCGAATCCGGCTTCGTGGCATACGGAGGAGACTTTGCGGCGGCGGCATGACTCGCCGTCGATGACGCCGTGGCAGTGGCGGCGATTCGCGTGCGGGATCTGGACGGAAGGTGAGGAGCCATGGTTGAACCCAGCGACCTGGGATGCGCTCGCCGACCCGGACATGGAAATCAGTACGGGTGAGCCGGTGTGGCTGGGAGTCGACATTGGTGTCCGTCATGATTCGACAGCGGTTGCGATCGTTGCGGGTCGGGGTGGCGGGAAGGTCGCCGCGAGGGCGATCATCATGCGGCCACCCGCCAGCGGCGCGCTCCCTCTCGAGACGGTGGAGCAGACCCTTCGGGAACTCTGCGAGACCTACAACGTCCAGCAGGTCGCGTTCGACCCGTGGGCTTTCCGCCGATCCGCCGAACTCCTCACGAGCGAGGGGCTGCCGATGGTCGAGTTCCCCCAGTCGCCCGAGCGAATGGCGAACGCGTCCGCGAACCTGTATCGGCTGATCGACTCTGGGCAGCTTGTCCACGACGGTGACCCGTACTTGCGGGCGCATGTGGTAGCTGGGGTGACGAAAGAAACCGAGCGTGGCTGGCGACTCGTGAAAGACCCGAAGCTGAGTCGCCCGATCGACGCGCTGATTGCACTCGCGATGGCGGCTCTGCCGGCAGTGAACGAGGCGCCCGAGGCGATGGTATGGCTCGTATGAGATTCCCATGGAAAAAGCGCTCCATGGTGCTTGAGCGGTCTGGGGATCCGCTCAGCCTCGACCAATGGGCGTCGTGGTTCTCGTACAACAGCAACGCCTACCCGATCACTGGGGTGAACACGTGGTACGGCGATAACAAGCAGGAGGAGCCAGATCCATCCTTCGTCGGTTACGTGCAGCAGGCATATAAGGCAAATGGCGTCGTCTTCGCCTGCGAGCTAGTTCGGTTGTCGCTGTTTAGTCAGGCGCGCTTCCAGTTCCGCCGACTCCGCAACGGGCGCCCCGGCGATCTTTTCGGCAACCAGGATTTGCAGATCCTGGAGAAGCCATGGCGGAACGGAACCACGGGGGACCTCTTGGCGCGGATGGAGCAGGACGCGAGTTTCGCAGGCAACTTTTACGCCACCACGCGGCCGAGCGGGATCAAGCGGATGCGGCCGGACTGGGTGACGATCGTCCTTGGCTCCGACACCAATCCTGACGTCGCGGGCGACGACCTCGATGCCGAAATAGTCGGCTATCTCTATCACCCCGGGGGCCGGATGAGCGGCGAGGACCCGGTTCCGTTGCTGCCCGAGGTTGTCTGTCATTACGCGCCGATTCCAGACCCGATCGCCTGCTACCGAGGCATGTCCTGGCTGACCCCCGTCATCCGCGAGGTCATGGCCGATCAGGCGATGACGTCGCACCGCCAAACCTTCTTCGAGCATGCCGCCACACCGAATCTCGCTATCAAGCTCAATCCGGACCTACAGGTCGAGGCGGCGAAGCGGTGGATGGAGATGTTTCGGGAGCAGCACGAGGGCGTCGCGAACGCCTACAAGACGATGTTCCTTGGTGGCGGCGCGGATGTGACAGTGGTCGGTGCGAACCTGGAACAGATCGACTTTAAGAAGGTGCAGGGTGCAGGCGAGACACGGATCGCGGCGGACGCCGGTGTGCCCCCGGTGATCGTGGGGTTGAGCGAAGGACTGGACGCGGCCACATACTCGAACTACTCCCAAGCTCGTAGACGCCTAGTGGATGGGACGATGGTGTGGTTGTGGCAGAACGCGTCCGCGTCCTTGGCGCCGCTCGTGACCGTCCCGTCGGACGCGGAGCTTTGGTACGACGATCGGCACATCCCGTTTCTGCGTGAGGACGAAAAGGACCGCGCCGAGATCCAACAGGCCCAGTCGTCCGCGATGAAGACCCTCATCGACGCCGGCTGGGATGCCGACACCGCCCGGGACGCCATCCTGAACGACGATTTCTCACGGTTGGCCCATACCGGTCTGTTCTCGGTGCAGCTCCAGCCGGCCGGTAGCCAGCCACCTTTGAACGGAAACGGCAACAAACCCGCAATGAGAGCTCTGGCGGAGGCTCTCACGGATCTGGCCCGGGACGACTGACCCTGATGCCGTGGCATGTCGACAAGTCGAGCGAATGCCCGGCCGGTAAGCCCTGGGCGGTCATCAAGGACGCGGACGGAACGGTGGAGGGCTGCCACCCGTCCAAAGCCAAAGCAGGGAAGCAGATGGCGGCCCTCTATGCCAACGAACCAGGAGCGAAACGAATGAGCGAGAACGACGAGAACATCGAAGCGATGGGCACCGGTGAATTCGTTTACCGGGCGACGGAACCGGAGGGGATGAGGTTCCGCGAGGAGGGCGACGGAGCCCCTGTCCTTGAGGGACGGATGATGCCTTACGGCGAGTGGACAGAGGTGGATTCCTCTGTGGAGGGGCATTTTTTGGAACGGTTCGCCCCTGGCTCGCTCGCGAAAACCCTGAACGAGCGTGCAGCCCGGATCAGGATCCTATTTGAGCATGGCCTCGACTTTCTCGGGCGGCAACCGATTGCCGCGTTTGAAGGGTTCCGCGACGAGGATGACGGAGCCCATTACGAGGCGAGCCTTCTCCGCGGTGTCCCCGACCTGCTCGTCGAGGGACTCCGCCGTGGGGTCTATGGCAGCTCGATCCGCTATCGCCCGGTCAAATGGGAGCGGCTCCGCTCCCCCGGTGAGAGCGACCATAACCCAGAGGGATTGCCGGAACATACGATCAGAGAGGCGTTCATCAAAGAGTTCTCTGTGGTGACATTCCCGCAGTACGAGGGGGCAACAGCGGGAGTACGGTCAATCACCGACGACATCACAGGCAAGCAACTTCTGAAGGATCCGGGGAAGCTTCTCGAGCTGATCCGGACGACGACTGAGCCGCAGCACTCGGGGCGTGAGGAGCAGGAGGAACCTGCTCCGCAGCGGAGCCGCAGCACTCAGCCAAGCCACGACTACCTAAACCCAGGAAAGGGGGAAACACCGTGGCGGCTGTAGGAACAGACGAGCTCCGAGCAGAGATCAAGGAGCTCATCGAACGCCGAGAGGCGATCGACACCGAGTACGCGGGGAAGCGCTTCCCGCAGGAAGTACGGGACAAGTTCAACGTCATCTGCGACGAGATCAAGGAGAAGGAGGAGACCCTCGACGAGATCCTCCGGCGTGAGCAGATCATCGAGGAGACGGCGAAGAAGACCGGCAACACCGAGGCCCTTGAGATGCCGAACATTTCACGGCCCGGTGCTGTGAAGGGCGACGACATCTATAACCTCGGCTCGGTCCGCCGTAGCTTCGATGACCCCGCTGTTGAGGGTGCGGAGCTGCGCGACCGTGCGCGACGGGCGATTGAGCGGGCCCGGTTCCCGCACGAGAAGGCCAAGCACGAAGAGGTGCAGGGTCATATCGAGGGGCTGGTTGAGCGGATCGACGACGAGCAGGGGTCGTTCTCGCGATACCTGCTGATGACCGGCTCGCCGGGCTACAAGACGGCGTTTACGAAGTACCTGGCCGGGCAGCCGCGGTCACAGAGCGAGGAGCAGATGCTGTTCCGTGCTGCGTCTCTGACGACGACGTCCGGTGGTTTCGCGGTGCCGTTCGTGCTCGACCCTTCTGTGATCCAGACCGGGTCGGGTGCGATCAACCCGTACCGGGCGATCTCAAGCGTGACCGTTCAGAACGTCGATGAGTGGCGCGGCGTGAGCTCCGCCGGCATCACGGCGTCGTTCCAGGCCGAGGCAGCAGCGGTAACCGATGCGTCGCCGACCTTGGCGCAGCCGACGGTGTCGACGGAGATGGCACGTGCGTTCGTGCCGTTCTCGATCGAGATCGGGCAGGACTGGGCGTCGTTCAGCTCGGAGATGGCCGGGATGATCCAGGACTCCAAGGACGTCCTGGAAGCAACGAAGTTCGCGGTTGGATCCGGCACCAATGAGCCGTTCGGTGTCATCACCGGCGCCACCACCGTGTTCACCGCCTCCAACACCAACTCGCTTGTGGTGGCGGACGTCTACGGTGTCCACAATGCGTTGGGTCCGCGGTTCCGCCGCGGGGCGTCGTGGACGCTCAACAACGCGGTCGCCGACCGCATTCGCCAGCTGGATACAGCCGGGGGCGCAAACCTGTGGATCGACAACCTGCAGCAGCGTTCTGCGGCAATCCCGGATAGCTTCTCGGATGGTCGCATGGGAGCGGGTCTGCTCGGCAAGCCAGCCTATGAGGCAACCGCACAGTCAGGGACGTTCACGACCGGCCAGTTGATCGGTGTGGTCGGGGACTTCTCGTACTACAAGATCGTCGACCGGGTCGGGTTGACGATCGAGACGATCCCGCATCTGTTCGGTGCGGCGCAGGGAAACCTCCCGACGATGCAGCGCGGTCTGATCGCGTACTGGCGCGTGGGCGCGAAGGTGCTTGACGCAAATGCCTTCCGCACGCTGAAGCTGGCGTGAGCCCGATGGCTGAGAAGAAGAAGCCAGCAGAAGAGGCACCTGATACCCCGTCGGGGAAGGCGCTCGAGAAGGTCGGCCCGGCACCGGAGCTCAAGCACAACAACGTAGAACAAGTGCTCGAGCACGGCGAGAAGTACCAGGCCGAAAAGAAGAAGCACAGGTGGGGATGAGTCCTGCAATCGAACAGGCCCGTCGCCTAAGTTGGGCGGTGGGCCTGTTCGAGGGCGAGGGTTGGTGAACGCAATGGTCGATACGCCCTAGGCAGACAGCTCGTTGCTTAAACGAAAGAAGAAGCACCGCTGGGGCTAACCTCGGTGGAACCATGGGGCCCGGCTGGTCGCGGCGGCCGGGCCCCCCGCGAAAAGGAGACAGACATGCCACGCAAACCGAGCGGGATGGTCGTCGCACGCGAAGCGATCGTCATCAACGTCGGCGGAAGGCCACCCGAGTACGACCGGGTGCAGGTCATCAACAAGCGCACTGGCGAGCCGGCGGTCATCAACAAGGACGAACCCAGGGATCCTGGTGACCTCGGTGTCCCCTACGCGTTCAAGGAGGGGCAGAAGGTCAAGAGGTCACATCCGGCGGTGAAGGAATGCCCGGGCGCGTTCGTTCCGGAGGACGACGCGGAGCCCGTCGAAGCGTGAACGAGAACGCAGTCACAATCACAGTCACCTGCCCGGTCGCCAAGGACGAGGTCGAACGTGACCGCGCTGACTTCTGGGAGGCCGTTAAACGTCTGTTCTGCGAGGCGCTGGACGATCTCAGGGTGAAGGATCGCGCGTGAGCGGCGCGAACGGGGGTCGACCGATGCGGCAGGGCGTGATGATCGGTGTCACCTCCGGCGAGCTATCGCGATTCTCGGCGTTCACGACGTCACTGATCAGCGTGATGGCGACCATGCCGCCCGGATCCGGGCTCGTCTGGGCGAAAGGCGTCGACGTGTCCGGCAACTGCAACCAGCTCTGCCGGAAGACATTGGCCGGCGAGTATGAGTGGCTGTGGGTGATGGGCGATGACCATGCGTTTCCGCAGGACACGTTGGTCCGGCTGATCGCCCACGACGTAGATGTGATCGTGCCGCACTGCTTGAAGCGGTATCCGCCGTGGAAACCGGTCGTGTTTTCGCACCAGAACGAGGATGGCGCCTACGTCGTCGCGGATCTGCCGCGGAGCGGACTGGTGGAAATCCATGCAGCCGGGTCGGCGGGGATGCTGATTCGCCGCGATGTGCTTGAGGCGGTCGGTGATCCGTGGTTCACCCCCTCCCCGGATGCCCACGGGCTGAACGAGGATCTCCATTTTTGCCAGAAGGTGCGGGAGGCAGGGTTCCGGCTCTGGTGTGACCCGGAGATCACGCTCGGCCATATCGCGTTGCACACGGTGTCGCCGGAGTGGCAGGACGGGCAGTGGCACCCGGCGGTTCTGCACGATGACACGGTGTCGATGCTGTACCGGCGACCCGATGTTCCGGTGGCGGTTTCGGCGTGAGTGCGGAGCGTGTTGCTCCGCTCGTCCCGGCCGATTTGCTTGAGGCCCGGATCGCGGACTACCGGAAGACGGAGGCGGTGCTGACGATGCGGCTGATCCGCTACGGCGAAGCATTAAAGGCCGCCGGCGTCGAACCCCCTGATGACACGGAGGACGAACTGCTGCAGATGTGGCGGAACGCGCAGGCCGTGCTGACGACCGCAAGCGAGTTCGTTGCTCATCTCGGCTCCGCGAAGGAACTCCTCGCCTAAATGCGGAAGCTGCTCCTCCTGGCCGCCCTGTTCACGGCGGGGCTGCTGCTTGCCACTGGGACCACCCCTGCCGAGGCTGTGAGGACATGCGCGACGGTTACACGCACGGTGGTTTCGACGGTCATCAGCACCGTGACCGTCACCGTCACGAATCCTGGGACCACGACGGCTCCTACTACGATTACCACCCCGCCGCCACCGAACGCATGGCCGGCCCAGTGGCGGTTCGCCTACTCAAACCGGGCCGATCAGGCGTTGATGCCGTCGTATGGGTACAACCTGATCGACGTTTCCACGGTGAGCGAGGCGTTGGCGGTGCCGGCGGGGACGCAGGCGCAGGTGTGGCTGTACGACTACGACAACGCCACCTGTACGTGGGAGAAGGACGACGCCTATGTCATCGACATCGTGTCGCAGCTCGCGAGCTCGGACAAGGTGGCCGGCTTCTACTTCTCGAACGAACCGCACCCATGGGACTGCCCGAGCGCGCCGGCGCAGCATAAAGCGCGCTCTGATCTGATTCATTCGTTGGCGCCGTCGAAGTACACGCTGATCGGGTTGGACTCGAACGACCGGCCGCATTTCGACGCGTACGGGAGCGAGTGGGTCGGCACGGCTGACTATGTGAACTACAACCCGTACATCTGCTACGAGCGGGACACCTCCACCTGTGACTTCGCGTGGCTCGACCATGTCCTCGCGGTCGCGCAGTCGCTGCCGCAGCCGTACTTCGTTGCGTTGCAGGCGTTCCGTGAGGCTGGGGAGTGGCGCTGGCCTACCGCGTCGGAGGAGTCGCAGATGCTCGAGCGGCTCAAAGACCCCGCGCTCACCGGGTTGCATGGGTACCTGACGTTCTCATGGAACTGGCAGAACGACCCGCTAACGGCTCACCCGGAGGTTTTGAATGAGATTCAGGCGTACAACCGTGGGCGGCCGAGTCCTTGCTGTTCAGGCGGCGGCGGATCTACGACTAGCACGACTACTCCTACGACGACGACAACTCCGCCTCCTCCTTCTACTGATCCGGTCCTGGTCGGAGCAGGTGACTCGTGCGGGTCAGCGGCGAGCTGCACACCGACCGCCGACCTGATCCAGACCCTGAACCCAACGGCGGTGTTCACGGTCGGCGACAACGCCTACGAGGACGGCACTCTCACCGAGTACAACGCCTACTACGACCCGAACTGGGGACGCTTCAAGAGCATCACCCACCCGGCCACGGGCAACCACGACTACCACACCACGGGGGCGGCCGGGTACTTCAGCTACTACGGCGCCCAAGCCCCAGCCCCGTATTACAGCTATGACCTCGGCACCTGGCACATCATTGTGCTCGCCTCAGACTCAGGCATCACCCCCTCCTCGGGGTCCGCTGAAGAAACATGGTTGAGGCAGGATCTCGCCGCCTATCCCAACGCTTGCACCCTCGCCTACTGGCATGAGCCACGCTGGAGCTCCGGCAGCGTCCACGGCAACTCATCCACCTGGGACACCGTCTGGACGGACCTCTACAACGCCCACGTCGACGTCGTGCTGAACGGCCATGACCACACCTACCAGCGGTACGGGCTCCTCAACCCGGCTGGGCAGAGCGACCCGAACGGCATCCAGGAGTTCGTCGCTGGTACCGGCGGGTGGGGCCACTACGACTTCACCACGACCAGTCCGATGCCGACGATTCGTGACAACACCAGCTACGGCGTTCTCAAGCTGACGTTGCACTCGGCCAGCTATGACTTCGAGTTCGTCCCGATCACGGGTGCTTCGTTCCATGACCAGGGCTCAGGGACCTGCCGGTAGATGGCGCTCCCACTGTTGAATAACGCCGAGTCAGGCACGGACACGGCTACCGTCACAACCGGTAACAGCGGCGGGCCGAACGCGGACGCGTTCACCGGTGTCACCATCGGCGCGAGCGCGACCCTCACCTATGACAGTGTCCACGCCGCCCACGGCACGTTGGGTTTCAAGATCGCGATCGGCGCGACGAACCAGCCCACACATGTGATCTGGAACACGGTCGGCGGCGTCACCGAACTGTGGGGGGCCGTGTACACATACATGACCGCGAACCCGAGCTCGACGATCCGCGGGATAGCGTTCTTCAGCGGCGGCAGCCTACTCGGCAATCTTGGCGCCCCGAACAACACGGGGTTGATGCAGTGGAAGTTCCCGGGGGACACGTCGGTGGGGACGCTGAACGATACAGCGTTCACGCTGAACCAGTGGAACCGAATGGAGTTCCACGTGATCTTCAACGCCACCACCGGGAGCGGCGAGGCGCAGTGGTTCGCCGGTGACGCCTCGACGCGAACGGGGACACAGGCGACGTTCACCGCCACGAACACGGGTGCGTCGTGCGACGAGATCCGGATCGGCATGAACGCTGCGTCAACGACGATCAACTACACATGGTGGCACGACGATCTGAACGTTAACGCGGTTGGGTTCCCGGGGCCGGGTCCATACTCTTCCTCTCCATTCCGTGCCCCGGATACGTTCACTCAGACTCCGCTCATGCCGCAAGGAAGGAACCTCTAATGGCCCGACAGTACCTGCAGGACGGCCCGTACCTCGACGCGCCGATCGCGTCACCGCTCGCCGCCGATGTGGCTACGACGGCGGTGCTGATGTGGAACCCGTTGCAATACACGAAGTTCTACGGTGACGAAGCGCGGCCCTCAAGGGTGTACTGCGTGAAGGCTGGCGGGATCCTGACGACCGCGACGACCGGGGCGTTGACGATCTCACCGGGGATCACGACCACGAACGCGATCGGCACAACACTCGGAGCCTCGGGCGCACAGACCGTTCCTGGCACCGCCTTGACGGCTGTCGCGTGGTGGCTGGATAGTGCCTGGGTCTGCCGAACAATCGGTGCTCCCGGCGGAAACAACGCGACGATGATGGGCGAAGGGTTGTTCCACACGATGGGTGTTGTCGGTACAGCCGGGGCCGGCCCGCTTACGGTGACGTTCGGCGGTACTTCGGCGGTGTTCGACCAGTCGGTCGCGAACGCAATCGCTTTCACGAAAACCCTCAGCGTCGCCGGCTCGTTTACTGTCCACTGGTGCCTCGGCTATTGGATGAACTGACTTGCGGCTGAACCTTCCTGGCCCCGGGCCGTTGGTCGCCCAGCCTCGCTCCGACCTCACTTTCCAGCAGGCCGTCGCGTTCATCGCTTCCCTGCATCTCTACTTGCAGGCCGTCAACCGCTCGAGCGTCTACTAACTCGTGTTCACCCCAAGACCAACAGGCGCGACGTTGCGCCGGATGCAGGACGCCCTCATCCGGCCGCACCCCGCCACGGAACGCTTCGACCCAGGCTTCCCGGTCGCGATGCGCTGCAGCAAATGCGGCAAGGTCGGCTACGGGCCACGCGACCAGATGCAGGACGCGCTACGGGAACACATGGAGTCCGAATGCCCAGCCCGCCACAAGGACGGGCCGCAGATCACCCAGATCCTGTCACCAAGGCTCTAAGGAGGAGCGATGGCTAAGAGTTACCAAGTAGTCAACGGGGCCGCTCCAGGCGCGGCAGCCCCGGTCGCGGTCAACGCAACCGCGGTCAAAACGATGCTTCAGTTCTCCACGTCGGCGGCCCGTGAGGCACGCGTGACGGAATGGTGGTGGGAAGGCGACAACTCCGCCGCCGCGACACCCGTCAAGGTTGAACTGCTACGCCACGGAACCGCACCATGCACAACCGTGACGGCGTATGTGGCGGCGGACATTATGAAGTACGAGCCGAACTCCGTCGCCCCGGCGATCACGCTCGGAACATCCAACAGTGGGTACACGGCGACGGCTGAGGTAACGCCGGCAACCAACCCGAACTCGATCGCCCACTTCGTTCCGCCCACCTCGGGGATCTACATCCAGTATCCCCTCGGCCGTGAACCGGAGGTGGCGATCTCGACGTTCCTGCGAATCCGCAACACCCCCGCCGCGTCCGTCAACGTGTACTGCGGACTGGTCTGGGAAGAGTAATGGCCGGCAACTGCAAAAACTGCGGGGCCGTCATCCCATCCGGCCGGAAGGGCACGTTCTGCTCCGACTCCTGCAAGAGCGCGGCCGGGAAACCATGAGCAGGTTTTGGGACATCCCATCCATGTCGGACGGGCTTCAGGCCCGCTGCCCTTACTGCAACTGGGCCCAGAACGGGGAAGACTGGAATCTCCTAGCCGAACAATTCCGCAGCCATCTGGAGATCGACCACGGGGTTCCGGTCATAGCACCACAGCCTTGATGAATGGCGCGGCTCCTTCGATCTACAGCACAGTCTGTTCTCCGCAAGCCGGCTGTAGTTGCACCAGCGATCACGTTCTCACCGGTTCGGGTGCGGCTGGCTCCGGCACCGGGGCAGGCGCGGAAGCCACACTCGAGGCTTGGTTCACCGACCGTCGTCGCCGCGTCGGTCACGTTCCGGCCGATCGCGTCGAAGCTAGCCAGGCCACCACGATCCTCGCAGCACACACTCAGCAGGCTTCAACCACCGGCGGTTTTCGGTGCGGTAGCGACACCGTTCCTGGCCGCCCCGGTTACGGTCAGGATTACCCGGGCGAAGCCGCCGCCGCGTACCGACTTCCGGCTCGCCCCACCCGCGGTTGTGGCGGGGGCGATCACGTTCCGACCGCTCGCAGTGTCGATAGCGGAGTGGAAGGCTCCGCGGCTCACACGCAGCACGGTCAGGCCGCCGACGGTTGTCACAGCGGCCGGGGTCCTCGCACCGTTCGCCCCGGTCACGATCAGGTTGGCGCGGCCGTTGGCATCACGCCGGAATACCTACAAGCTGCGTGGGCCGGCGATCCTTGGAGCGAGTGTCGTCTTCGGCCCGCTCGAAGTGCGGTTGGCCCGGACGCCCCCTCAGGCGCGGAAGACCACCAGTCGGCTCCAACCCCCGGCGAGCCTCGCCGTCGTCGTACAGGCGCTCCTAGCGCCGATCACGACCCGTCTAGCCCGAGTCAAGCGCATCCCGCGCGCACAAACCAGGCTCAGACCGCCAGCGGTCGTTGGTGCATCGGTCACGTTTCGGCCACTGGCTATCAAACTCGTCCGGCGGCCACGGCAAGCCGGCGCCGCGAAGAGCATCGTCGGCAAGCTCATCAGTGGGCTCGCGCAGGCCATCCCGTCGTTCTGGCTCGAGGGCGACCAGGCAAGCGCAACCTTCGACGGCGACCAGGCGGCAGGGTCGATGGATGACCTAATGACCGTCGCCGTGATGGATGCCGACTCGGGCGAGGCGAGCATGGACACCAGTGCGGGGGCGCAAGGGATCCTGTTCGATTACGGTGCCCGTTACTACGGCGGCGGGAGCTACAGGGGCTAATGGCGAGGCTGCCCACCATCAATGGTGATAACGGCGCATGGGGGACCGTGCTCAACGAGTTCCTTAGCGTGGCCCACGGCACGGACGGGAATATCAAGAGCGCCCCCGCTACCGCCCGGATTCGTCCGAAGCGGATCGCGACGACCATGTTCACGAGGTTCCAGGCTGGGCACGGCTTCTTCTTAAGCGGACCGGGTACGTTCACAGATCCCGAGACGTCATCCTTTGTGCATGGCTCGCAGTCCGTGAAGGTCACCACGGACGGCGCAGGTGGGGTGGCTTTCATCAAGAAGAACTCGATCTCCCCGACTCTCGACCTGACGGGGAAGATGGTCCGAGTATGGGTGCGCCTGCCCGTTACCTCTGACATCACGAACATCGCGACGATAACGCTCTATGTCTCAAGTGACAACGTCGCGTCGAACTACTATCAGAAGGAATTCGGGAACCTCGGGACCCCGACACAACGGCACTTCATCAGTGCGGACAACGACTGGACGGGCGTCACCTTCTCGTTCGGGGAATTTACAGTTGTTGGTTCGCCGAACCGGGCGGCTATCAACTCGTTCTGGCTTCGCGTGCAGGATCAGAACGGGCAAGCGATCCAAGTGCAGTTCGGCGGCATCGAGCTGGTCCCCGGGCCCGCGGCAGGGATAGTGTCGCTGACGTTCGACGACGGCTGGGCCACCCAGTACACCAACGCGCGGGCCAAGCTCTCGCAGTACCGCTACCCGGCCACGACGTACATCATCCGGGACCTCGTGGACACGACCGGCTACATGTCACTCGGGCAGATCCAGGCGCTGCACGACCTGCACGGCTGGGACGTCAGCGCCCACGCGGACACCGTGGCGAACCACAACCTGTCCAGTGGCTTCGCGTCGCTGTCGGCCACGGAGATAGAGGCCGAGATGCTGGAGATCCAGGCGTGGCTCATGCAGGCCGGCTTCAACGGGTCGAACCACCTCGCGCTGCCGAAGGGCGAGCACAACTCCACGGTCTACAAGTACGCGCGGAGGTACTTCCTCAGCACCCGCACGACCTACAGCCTCTCGCGGGAGACCTACCCGCCGGCGGACTGGAACAAGCTCCGGGTCTTCAACACGGACAACACCACCACGTTCGTGCAAGTGCAGACCGCTATTACGCGGGCTGTGGCGAACAAGGAATGGCTGATCCTCGTGTTCCACGACATCACCAGCGGTGCGGCTAGTGCGAGTACGCAGATGACGTCCACGATCTTTAACCAGATAGTGGATGAGATCGCGACCCAGGGACTCGCGGTCCGCACGGTAGGCGATGTGGCCGAGAACGGCATGTAATGGCGGCCTCCCAGATCCTCAAAAACACCGTCGCCACGTTGGAGGTGACGTTCTCGGTCGGTAACGCGGACGGAGCCGTTACCGTCACTATCCTCCGCGCGGACGGGTCAACGCTCGTCGCCGGGGGCGCCACCACCCAAACAGGCGGCGCCGGCCGATATGTGTATTCCCTCGCCGCCCAATCGGAACTTGACTCGCTCACCGCCACATGGACGGGCACCTTCGGCGGGGCGGCACAGTCGGTGCAGACGTTCGCGGAGGTCGTCGGTGGCTACCTGTTCCCGCTCGCGGACCTACGGGCGTTCGGTGACAAGGTCTTGGCGAACGCGACGACCTACCCGGACGCCGATCTGCGCGCGGCGCGGGAGAGGATCACCGACATGTTCCAGGACATCTGCGGTGTGTCGTTCATCCCCCGATATGAGCGTGAAGTCATCGACGGCACCGGCTCAACCAGGTTGTGGCTGAAGCGGAAGCGTGTCTCGAGGATCATCGCCGCCTCCGCGAACGGAACAGCGATCACGGGTGCTGACCTAACCGCGCTGAAGCCGTACCCGACCGGACGTGTCGAACGGCCCGTGGTTTGGCCCTGGCCGTCCCTGAGCAGCCTGCAGAACGTCACGGTCGCCTACGAGCATGGCTGGCCCTCACCGCCTGCCGATATCGCGCGGGTGGGGATGGTGATGGCGCGGTATGACCTCGTATCGAGCGACATCAGCGACCGGATGATCAGTTTCGACAATGACCTCGGATCCGTCCGCCTCTCTGTCCCCGGCCGGAACTTCCCGACGGGGATCCCGATCGTCGATGCGACCCTCGCACGGTACGACGAGACCGACCTGATCCCAGCCTGAATGGCCGCCAGCTCGACAGCCGCCGCCTTCGTGGTGGCCTTGAAGGCTGCCCTCGTAACGAGGTTCGCCGCCGGGGCACTCAGCTCAGTCTTGGTGGAGTTGGTGCTTGGGGGGGACAACACCGAGGTCGACCGTGTCGTCCTATTGCGAGCTCCGACCCCAGTGGCGGGCGGGCAGGAATACGTGGCGATGGGGAACCGCCGTGAGGACGCCTACAAGTTCATGGGCGCGATCCAGACATACGCGACCGACCCGAACACTGACGTCGCGTTCCAAGCTTCCTGGGATCGGGCTGCTCTGATTCTCGACGAGATCATCCTTCAGCTTCGCGACAACCAAACCCTGGCAGTGGACACAGTAAAGAAGGGGATGGTGACGGACATCTCTTACCGGCCGTTCCCGAGCGACAAGGGCGGCTGGGTGACCCGCTGCGAATACACGATCGAGTACGGATCCATCGTCAGTTAAGGAGGAAAGGGAATGGCGCTACTGACCGTGCAGAACATCACCCGGGCCGGGGTGACACCCGCATATACGGCCGTTGCCGCGTCCGACACGTTCCTACCGGACGCGAACACGTTCATCCACGTGAAGAACGCCGGCGGCTCACCCGATTCGTGTGTGATCGCGGTTCTTCAGGGGGACCCGCCCGGCGGTCTAACGATCGCTGACAACACGGTGTCGGTGACGAACGGGCAGGAGCGGATGATAGGCCCGCTCCCAGCGAACTTCTTTGCCGACCCCACGACCGGCTTGGCGACCGTCACCCACAGCTTCACGACCACAGTGACGGCTGGCGTCTTCAAGCTCATCCAGCCGTGAGCCGCTACAGAAACCTGTTGCCGTTGCTCATCCACACCGAGGACGGCAGCTACGCACAGGGGGAGGAGTTCGAGAAGGATTTCTCACCGGAGGATGAGCTGGAGAACCTCAACTCCGGCCTATTGGAACTCCTGCCCCGCAAGTACCGGGTCATCGGCGGAAGCGACGTGGACGGGCATGAGCCTGGAAGCGAGTTCGAGGCCGCCATCCCCCTGGCCCGGGAGGCCCAGCTAGTCAACCACATCGAGCGGGTCGAAACGCCAGTGGCAAAACCAAAGCGCAAGAAGAAGGAGGAGTAGATGGCTATCAGTGTCCTCACAGACGCACTGGTGATCATCAACGGTGTGACCCTGTCCGACCACGCATCGAAGGTGACGGTGGAGGACAACAGGGACTCGGTTGACATCACCGCGATGGGCGCAACCAGCAAAGCGGTTACGAAGGGGCTGGGTGACGCGAAGATGACGATCCAGTTGTTCCAGGACTTCGCGGCCGGCAAGGTACACGCGACCCTGCAGCCGTTGCTCGGCTCGTCGACGCCGGTCACGATCGAGGTCAGGCCAACATCGGGGGCACGGTCAGCGACGAACCCGGCAGCCGTCATGTCCGGACTGTTGATGAACTACAACTTCATTGACGGCGGGGTTGGTGCCGCCTCCGAGATCTCGGCGGAGTTCGTGAACGGCGCCCAGGCTGGGATCACATATCCGAGCGCCTGATCCGCGTGGCTCATCGTTTCCTGGTGGCCGCCGCAAGGCGGTTTTTTCATGTCTGAATCCATCGTCATCAAAACCGAGGGGATCGGCCAGTTACTCCGTGCCCTTAACAAGGTCGACAAAGACCTTCGCTCCACCGTCCGCGGAGGTCTGGTGGCGGTCGCGGGGATGGTCGCGGTTGAGGCACGGCAGGTCGCAGAGCAGAAGGGGCTCCGCCAGTCCGGTGATTTGATCGCGGGGATCCGGCCGGGGTTCCGCAGCTCTTACGCGTACGTGGCGGACACGGCTAGGCACCGTGGTTACAACTACCCGGCCAGGATCGAGTTCGAGAAGAAGTACGGGGACCGCTCATTCCTCGGCCAAGCCATCGAACACAAACACGCCGAGGCGATGCTCGGGGTCGAAGCGGTTCTCGACACGCTGATCAGCGACGCCTTCTAACGAAAGGAACAAGGGTGGCGAAGATCTCGATCGACGGGCGCTCCTACGAGATGCCCGACAACTTCACCTACCGGGAGATGAACCGCATTAAGCGGCTCACTGGTCTCCGCGCCGGCGAGTTGTTCCCGGCGTTGGAGGCTGGGGATACGGATGTCGCGATGGCGTTCGCGATCACCGCCGCCGACCGGGCCGGTCAGCTCGTGAACGAAGAGCAGTTCTTCGACCTCGAGCTCGACAAGATCCAGCTGGACTTCAGGGATGAGGAAGTGAATGGTGGCCCCCCGGCCGAAGCGACGGCGCAGGAGACTCCGGCCGTCGCAGAACCCGCCGCATAGAACCCGCCGTCTACACCGCCCTCTATGAAATCAATCCCCGGCAGGAGTGGACGTTAGTGATGGACGCGCGATTTCACCTGAAACCCTGGCAGATGCAGGATCTTACGCCGTTCGAGCTGGAGGCGTACAAGATCGGCACCGCGACCGCGGGGCAGGAGCCGACACCACTTGGCTAAGAACATCGAAGTCAAGATCCTCGGCGACGCTAAGCCGCTGCAGCGGTCCCTGAACGGTGCCTCCCGGAACGTCAAGGAGTTCGAGGGGCATCTTGGCAAGGCGAGCCGCGGTGCTGCTTCCGCTAGCGGTGCGTTCAGCCATCTAGGGCGTTCTATTGCGTTCGCGTCCGGGGCGTTCCTCGGCGCCGCTGGCTTCACGACTGTGGTGAAGGGCTCGGTTGAGGCTGCCATGAGCCTCGAGAAGGAGATGGCGAAGACCCGTGCGGTGTTCGGGTCGAACAGCAAGGCTGTCGAGACGTGGTCGAAGACGACGGCGCACGCGTTCGGGATTAGTAGTGCGGAGGCGTTGAAGTCTGCGAACCAGTTCGGGCAGATGCTGAAGGTGATGGGTGTCGGCAAGGGTGTCGCGCTCGACATGTCGAAGTCGCTGACGGAGCTGTCTGCGAAGCTCGCGTTGTTCGCAGGGAAGACGCAGGAGGAAGCCGCCGCCGCCCTGGCCGGTGGATTGACGGGCCGGACCCGTGCCCTGAAGGCGTATGGGATCGTGATCGACCAGACCACGATCAAGGCTGAGGCGATGCGTCTCGGCATGGTGAAGTCGGCGGTGAGTAGCCGTGCGGTTGAGGAGGCGCAGACACGGCTTGCGATCGCGTCCGCTAAGGCTGCTGAGGCGCACAAGAAATACGGGGAGAACACGACCCAGGTCGCCTCTGCTGATCTTGCGGTGAAGAAGGCGCATGACGCGCTGGCGAAAGCGACAGCGGGGGTTACGGGGTCGTTGTCGGCGGCGCAGAAGGCTCAGGCGACGTATTCGCTGATTCAGGGGCAGTCGAAGGCGGCGAGCGAGACGTGGCGTCGGGAGCAGGGTTCCGCTGAGGTTCAGATGAAGAAGCTGAAGGCGGAGATCCACGACACCGAGGTCACGATCGGGAACGCACTTTTGCCGACGGTGTTGAAGATCACGACGAAAATGGCGGACTGGCTGGGAAGCACGGAGCACCAGAAGAAGATCCAGGAGGACCTAAACAAAACGGTCGACACCGCGACAGCCCTGCTCGGCGGGTTGAAGGACGCGATACAGCTGCTGGCGGTTCCGGCGAAGGCTCTCAACAACGCGCTCGGCGGCACAAAACATTCGTTCGAGCTGCTGTTCGCATTGGGGATCGTGGGGAAGCTGCGGGCGATGTCCGTCGCGTTGGGGCTGGTGAAGACGGAGGCCGCTGGGGCGGCGCTCGCGACGGGGACGGGCAAGCTGGGGCTGCTGTCGAACCTGCGAGCGCTCGCGAAGATCGGCGCGATAACGATCGCGATCGACGTCTTCCTCCACTTGCACCACGGCAAGGGGTCGTGGCTCAGCAAGTCGGCGCGCTCGATGTTCGGGGGCGGCAGCCACCATCTCGGGCTGCTCGGCGACTGGCTTTTCGGGAGCGGCAACGCCAACCAGTTCGGCGCGTCCGGGAACACCGGGCCGAGCCGACAGATGGGCGGCCCCAAGGGCGCTCCGACCGTTACTGGTGGGACCGCTATCCAGCGTGGTCTCGTTTCCACGGCGCAGGGATCGTTGGGTGTCCCCTACCAGTACGGTGGCGCACCGTCGCTAAGCAAACCCACTGATTGCTCCGGATTAATGGTGGCGGTGTTCCGCAAGAACGGGATTTCTCTGCCGCGCACATCGCAGGCGCAGTTCTCATCGGCACCGATCAAAAACGCGAAACCCCTACTGCCAGGCGACCTCGTCTTCGCCGAAGGCATCCATCCCGGGCATGTCGGTTTGTACATCGGCAAAGGGATGGTGCTCGAGGATCCGCATACCGGGGATCACGTAAAGATCGTGCCGTTGTCAGCATTCGGCTGGAACGGTATGTCGGCGCGCTGGTGGGGCGGCAACGCCAAGATCAGCGGCGGCGGCGCCAAAGGGGGCGCCACAGCAGCATCCGCGTCTACCGGCGGTGACACTGGCGGTGCCACAGGTGCTCTCACCGTAGGAACGTCCAAGGCGACGGCCCCGGTATGGAAGGGCGCCACCGTCGCCACGATCATCAGCGCCAAAGCGTCTGTCACGGCGAGGCTGACGGAGGCGAACAAGGTGATCGGCGGGATGGCCGGCCCGATGGACGCCATCGAAAAAGCCGCCGAGGACCATCTGAAGAAACTCAAGGCGCATCTGCATCCGCACATGACCCCGGCTGATCTTGCGAGGACGAAAGCGGAGATCGCTAAGTGGGGGAAGGTGCTCTCCGACGAGATCGCGGCGCAGACGAAGGCGGCGCAACGGGCGTTCGACGCGGCCTCGAAGAAGATGTTCCGCGCGTTCGACGAGGCGACCGCCGATCACGAGCGGAAGTTCAACCGCGAAACCGAGGATCACCTGCGGCAGATGGCGGCGGACTTCACGAAGGTGATGGCCGCGTTCGACAAGGAGACCGCCCGGGGGTTGGCCGCGAGGGCGGCGCCAGCGTTGACACCGACGGAGGCGTTGCTGCAGGCGCGGGCTGCGGCACGGGCGAACGCCGATCTGCAGAAGGCGCTGAGTGACGCTTTGGCGTCCGGGGATCCGCAGGCGATCGCCGACGCGCAATACGACATTGAGACGGCGGCGCTCGAGCGGCAGGCGGCAGCCGAACGCGCCGCGGCGGACGCTAAGGCTGACGCGGACCAGTCGGCGTACTCGGATCAGCGGCAGGCGCTCGCGGAGTCATTGACGGAGCAGGAGCGGCTCCGGGAGCAGGACTACCAGGATGGCCGTGACGCCGATTTGCGGCATTGGGAGGACATGCGCGACGACCAGCGCGACGCGTTGCAGCAGCAGCTGGATGACTGGAACGAGATGCTGACAAACAAAAAGAAGTCGTGGAACGACTTCTGGAAGTGGATCAAGGACAACCCGGAGGGTGGCCCAATCACCACGGGTTCCGCGACGAACGGGAAAGCCACTCCGCGGCCCGGCAGGGTGTTCGAGCCGAGGGCGAGTGGTGGGTCTGTGGTTTCGGGTAGCAGGTATCTCGTTGGTGAGCGTGGCCCTGAGATGTTCAGCCCGTCGCGGTCCGGGTTCATCATTCCGGCCGGTCAGGGTGGCGGCGATACCTACAACTTCACCTTCCCGAACTACGTCGGCAGTAAGAACGAGCTGGTGGACACGGTGACACGGGAGCTGTACCGGATCCAGAAGCGAAACACGACCTTGGGGTTCACGTAGATGGCTGAGACTTTTGCGAACAACGCTGTCGGGACCCTGAACGCGGCGATCACGACTACGGGCGCGACCTCATTTGTTTTGCAGGCGGGACAGGGTGCAGCGTTTCCAGCGACGGGGAATTTCCGTGTGTTGATCGACAGCGAGTTGATGCTCGTCGGCGCACGCTCTGGGGACACTTGCAGTTCGGTCACGCGGGGTATCGAGGGAACGGCGGCGGCGACACATCTGATTAACGCGGCGGTGACGCATGAGTTGACGGCTGGGGCGCTAGCACAGTTTATTCAGCCGAACTATGCGACAACGCTACCGGGTAGCCCAACAGATGGGCAGGTGGCGATTCTAGTCGATTCGGTCACGCTTCCGACGTATCAATGGATGTTTCGCTGGAACGCTGGCTCGTCGAATACCGACAAGTGGGAGTTCGCCGGCGGGACGAAGGCTTACGCAGAAATCACTGCGAGCGAGTCCACGGCTTCCACGACCTACGTGGCGTTAACGACCGCGGGGCCATCGTTTGCGCTTCCCCGCGCTGGAGTCTACCTGGTGGAGATAGGGGTCTACGCTGCGGGATCGGTCGTCGCGATTGTTGCGATGAGCTATGACATCGGTGCGACAGGTGCGGTCGACACGGACTCGGTTCAAGCTAACAACACCGCCAGCACCAGCGCCGCGCGGACACGCCTCAAGACCGGCTTGACTGCGGTGACGCTGACCGCCAAGTACCGGGTGAGCACCGGGACAGGGACGTTTGCGAACCGCTGGATCGCAGTGACACCAGTACGGGTGAGCTGAATGCCACTCACCGCGAAGCTCGGCACCACCGACTCGCGGCCGGGCAACATCGTCCTCGGTCTCGGCTCCGCCCGCTTCATCCCCACCCTCACCGCGGCGACCCCGGCAACGCTGGTGGTGGAGGTGGCGTTCCCGAACAACCCGATCGACCTCGCCGGCTACCAGAACACGGTTTTGGCGGACAACCCAACCTCGTACTGGCGGATGAATAACACCACTTCCCTGGGTGATCTTGCCGGGGCCGGTAACACGATGACTCTCGACGCAACCCCAACACTAGTGGCGGGGGCGTTGGCGGGGGATTCGGATCAGGCATTGCTGTTTAACGGGACGACGCAGGACGGGACGGTGCCGGACGCCCCCTCAATGTCTCCGACGGGGGTGATGTCGCTGGAGCTGTGGTTGCAGTTCTCCGCCGCACCCGGCACGACGCGAACCGTTGTTGGGAAAACACGCTCCTACTGGCTCGAGCTTCGCACCGACAGGAAGTTGCAGTTCTCAGTGAGGAGCGGCTCGACTGTCACTACCCTGGTTTCCGCGTCGGTGTTGTCAACCGCGACCTGGTACCACATCGCATGTGTGTATGACGGCTCCAACCTGAAGATCTATTTGAACCAGGTGCAGGACGCGACCACCACGTATAGCTCGGGGATCAGCGCGACCACGTTTCCGTTGACGGTCGCCCGCACCGATGACAGCACCGCTTCGCCGGGGTGGCGGGGCGCGTCGGGGCCGGTCGCGACCAGCGGTTTGGGAACGTCGATTGCGATCAGCACACCGGCGGGCACCGTCACCGGCGACTATCTGGTGGCCGCGATCCGCCCGAACAACGGCAACAGCTGTACCCCCCCGGCGGGGTGGACGCTGCTGGGCACGAGCCCCGGGTCGAGCGGCAGCTTCCAGCTGTTCATGTACGGGAAGATCGCGACCGGAGCGGACGCGGCTGGTGGCGCAACCTACACGTGGACGATCGGCAGCGCCATCTCAGAGATCACCGGCATGATCGCCGCGTTCTCGGCTGTCGGCGCGACCGGTGTAACCGCATCCGCTGGTAACTCCAGCACCTCGATCTCTGCCGGTTTGACGCCGGCGTATAGCAACACGCTGGTGGCAGCGTTCTTCGCCGCTTCCTCCGTGAGAACCTGGACGGAAACCCCGGGGACCGAGCGCGCCGACGCGCAAGGCATGGCGCTGGAAACAACCGCTGTCGGGGTGATCGCGGCACAGACAGAGACGGGCACTCCGGACGCGACCGGCCCGAACGAGATGTTCGCGCTCGAGCTGGTTGGGGTGGTGGGTGCGACGTCGTTCACGGGGATGCAGGCCGACGAGATCTCGCTCTGGAATGTCGGTCTATCGGCGGGGCAGGTGGCGGCGCATTATGCGGCCGCCGCGGTTGTACCGACCACGCTCACCTGGACCGACATCAGCGCCGACGTGCGGGAATGCCACATCAGCCGGGGCCGCCAGTACGAACTCGACCAAGTCCAGGCTGGCACCGCCACCCTCGTCCTGAAAGACCAGGTGCGCGCCTACGACCCGGCTAACACATTGAGCCCCTACGCCCCGAACGTCGTCCCACTCCGCCAGATCCGGGTCCGGGCGTTCTTCAACAGCGTCTACTACCCGCTGTTCCGGGGGTTCGTGGAACGGTGGGAAAGCAAATGGTCAACCGACTACGTGCAGAACTACGCCGAGATTGACCTGACCGCTGTCGACGGGTTCGAGCCGTTGTCGCTGGTGAGCCTAGTGGGGACGATCCCCGCGGGGAGCTCGGGGCTCGCGACAGGGTCGTTGTTGAGCCGCGCCAATTGGCCTGCCGCCTCACGCGTTCTCGACTCGGGCGCGTTTGCGGTGGCGTCGATCGTGATGGATGGCTCCACCTCGATCCTCAGCTATCTGCAGGACATCGCTAATGGCGAAGGCGGACTCTTTTTCATTGATGCGTCCGGGAACGCTGTCTTTCACGATAAGAATCATCGCTCCACGAACACGTTGTCGACGGTGTCGCAGGGGACGTTCTCGGATGTGCCGGAGGGGGCACTGCCGTATACAGAGTTGGTGCCGTCGTTCGACAAGGACCACATCACCAACGATTGGCATGTGACCGACTCCAGCGGCGGCGACCACCAAGCGTCAGATCAAACCTCGATTAACAAGTATTTCCGCCGCACACAATCACGCTCCTCGTTCCTGTCCAGCGGCGATGCGACAACCGTGGCCGCGGCGTTGTTGGCAAGAACGAAAGACCCCGGTTACCGGTTCGACCAGATCGAGGTCACCCCGAACACCACTCTGGAGGTGTGGTTGCAGGCGTTGCAGCGTGAGATCAGCGACCGGATCACGGTGCATCGGCAGCCCGTTGGGATCGTGCCGGGGTCGCAGATCGCGAAGGACTGCTGGGTAGAGCGGGTCGAGTGGACGATCGCTGCGGGGCAGCCGTGGCGGGTCCGCTGGCAACTAAGCCCAGCGACATGACGGTTCAGGAAATCACCGACCTGCTGACGGCGGACGTAAAGGCGTACACCGATGCTGCCACCCAAGCCGAGCGGCAGACAGCCTTGGTGCAATGGATGAATGATGTGAGTCGCGCCATCGTTGAGTCCTACACGAACATCGCCTCAGCGACGATGTTGCTTCGGAGGATTCAGCGCAGGTTGATCGACCGGGGCGTGATCTGGAACCCCGTCTTGCGCGACCAGCTCGGCGAGGAATAACTGAGAAGCATCTGGGATAACGAGCATCCGCGCGGCATCCGCCACTACCAGAAACGAGGGATCCCAATGACCTACAAGAGCCCCCCGAGGGGGACGGGGCCATGAGCCGTGTACGACAGCCGCCGATCATCACGACCGACAAGTGGGGCGCGATGCCAGCGAAGGCCCCGGTGATCTGGCTGGGACGACCTGACCGGGTGATCTTCCACCATACCGCTGGCCACCACGCTGAGATTTCGAACACGAAGGACGAATCGCGCGCCGAGGCGATCCGGTACGCCCGCGACATTCAGGCGTTCCACATGGGGCCAGACCGCGGCTGGAACGACAGCGGCCACAACTTCCTCGTCTGCCGAAACGGCCTGATCCTCGTCGGGCGGCACCAGTCGTACACGGCCATCAGGAAGGGACGGATGGTGCTCTCTGCACACTGCCCCGGCCAGAATGACCAGCCCGGGATCGAACACGAGCACAACGGGTCGGAGCAGATGACGAAGGCGCAGTTCGCGGCGTCGGCGCGGCTGATCGCATGGATCATCGACTGCTGCAAGATGCGGGGCGCCGGCGTGATTCACCCTCACCACGAGTTCTTCCCGACGAGCTGCCCCGGGGTGCTCGAGCGGGAATTCCCGGCGCTGAAGACCGCGGTGGCGCAGATCATCCGGGAAGCGACACCTGGGATATGAGTGGCGCGGTACGCCCTGTGTGGGGCCGGTGAATGCGAGGAGGAGGTATGGGTGGATGGACCCAGCTACTCGAAAAGAAAGTAGGCGACTCAGGCGTGCGCGGGCCGCTGAATGAAACGGCGATTCGATTACTGGTTCCCGACATTGACACGTTACGCGGGGGCTGGGTTGATGGTATATGCCGCCCTAATCGACAAGGGGGCGAACCCCGCCTTGATCCCCGCGGCTACCGGGATGATCTTCCTGAAAACCGTTTACAACGGCGGGGAGAAGAAGTGAGGCGACCCCGCGTGTGGGACATTGTGTGTCGCCACATCTGGCGTTGCCGGGTCGTCTATTACATCGCGCTCATCACAACGATCTCGCTGGTCCTTCAGATCGTCTGGGGGCGGTGATGCGGGTTGTTGGCGCGTTCCTCGCTGTTGTCATCGCCTCAGTGGTGATGGGTGTCCTGTTGAAGCAGCAGATCGACCAGCGCGGCGAAATCATCAAGCTGAAGCGGCAGGTTGTCCACGTAACCCGGGTGATCGAGGGGAAGCGAGGTCCTGCCGGGGTGGGGAACATCGGCGCGCGTGGCAAGCGTGGAGCGGCTGGCCCGCGAGGGAAGAAGGGGGCGCCGGGCTCGCGCGGTGCCCGAGGCGCCAGAGGCACTCGAGGCGCTCGAGGCTCCCGCGGTGCCCGGGGAGCCGATGGGCCAGCCGGCGTAGCCGGTGCGGCAGGGCCTCGCGGCCCCGCAGGCCCGCAGGGGCCACCAGGCCCACGAGGACCAGCATCGCCACCCGGTTCTCCCGGACCCCCAGGATCTCCAGGACCCCCATCGAGGCCACCATGCAAACCGAGGCCACACAAACCATGCCCATGAAAATCGTGAAGATCCGCCGCGGGGAAATCGTCGTTGCGTTTGTGCTTGTGACAGCGTCGTTCACGGTTGGGCTGTGGCTCGTCAGCGGGGCGAGCGACCGCGCGAGCCGTGCGGCCGTGGGTGTATGCCGTGTTTCAGACCGGAACACCGCGACGCTTCGGCAACTCCTCACTCTTGCCCAGCACAACGCGCAGGTGTCGTTACGAGCCGACCCAGAGCGTCTTCGGGCGTCGCGAGAGTTCTACCGGCAGGCGCTCAACCTGCTGAAGCCCGTCGACTGCGCCGAACTCACAGGAGGTTGACATGAAGGACATTTTTGACTCCAGGCTGTTCGTGTTCCTCAGCCTCGTCGGCGTTCTCGTCGCTTATGTCGTGTTGAGCCTGAACGGCAGCGACGTCGCGTCAATCCCGAACCTGCTGTACATCCTGGTGGGCGCTCTCGCCGGGGTGACCGTTCCGAAACCGTGAGAAGGCGTCGGGGATGGCCGACGACGACACGACTGAGCGGGAAGACGTCCGTGAGTGGCGGATCACAGTTCTCCGCCAGCTCGGTTATAACTGGGGTCAGCGGCAGCACCTTGCTGACCTGATCGAAGCCGGTGAGTTCGACCTCGAGCAGGTGCGGCATCTCGCGGAGAAGGGAGCGACTCTTGAGGAGGCGTGGTGGGTGCTCTGCTAACCGTGAGAAGGCCCCACCTTTCAGCGGGGCCTTCGGCCGCGACTAGAGGCAGGAGCTTGTGTCGCCCAAAGGGGCCGACACCGAAGGTTCCCTCTCGGACGATTCCGAGAGGGACGAACAACGGACCTTGGAGGAGGTGACTCGGTGAAAGTGCCGAGGCCGCGTCCGCTCTAGATAGACCCTAGAGCAACGGACAGGGAGGGGTTCGCCGTAGCAGCGGCGACCCCTCCCGAGGCCGCTTTCGTCAGCACTAGTCGCCTTTAAGCGTACCACACTGACCGGCGTGGGCCTTCTCGAACAGGCCGAGGGGGTCCCGACGAAGCGCGGCTCGTACCGCAAAACGCGCGAGCGGGCAGAGGATAGAGAGGGGTGCCCCCGAACGTGGATGGACGCCGGGGGCACGCTTGGTGAAGTGCTACTTGTCCAGGTCCTCGCCGTACCGTCGATCGGCCATGATCTGAGCGACCAAGCGAATGGACGCCTCCGAGGCCGTCTGGGTTCTAATCGTCGCGATGATGAACAAGCCCTTCCCGACGAAATAGGCGCCGATCCCATGCAGAAGCACGTTGAAGACGCTGTTCGATGCCTGCGTTTCGTTGAGAAGCATGTAGGCACCCGCAGCGATACAGACGAGTCCCGCGATCGTCCCGAGAGTTTTCACCGCGTCTCTTCAAGAGGGGGTGACATGAACCGATTTGCTCTCATCACGCTGATCCTGCTCGCCCTCGTGGCCGCAGACATCGTGATCAACCCGGGCTCGCTGATCATCGCCTGATATCCCTCAAACGGGGGATACGCGCTTGACAAACGACCGCGCTAGGATGGCCCCTACTCCGTCGTGTGCTCTGCGGCCAGACGGGTTCAGGGGAAACAATCAAGGAGGAACCCGTGGCCGAGACCACGCCACTTGCCGCAGACTGCGCCGACATCACTCTTGACCTCCGCCGCCTTCAATGGCAGCTGCGCGTTGCGTTAAGACAGCTACGAGCCGAGACATCTCACCAACGAGTTCTCGTTGCTCAGCTAGCAGCCCGGCTAGATCCGCCAGCGTGTCCCGCACCTCTAGCAGTACCGCTTCATCTGGTCGCGGGCGATCAGTGACGTATTCCCGGAACAGGTCTGGGCCGATCGTCTCCCCGTAGATCTCGGAGGCGTAGGTAGCGAGTTTCTGCCGGTTCTCCCGACCGGGCCTCGCATGATGGTTCAGCCAACGGTTCACCGTCTCCCTCGGTGTTCCGAGGGTCGCCGCTAGCCCTTCCTGGTCTGTTTCGGCTGCCCCGATCAGCGTGGCGATTCGCTCGCTGAGTGGGAGCGCCGCGAGCTCCTCCCGCTGAGTCACGTGACTACCCTCTAGGAAAAGACGAACGGATACAAGTGACTCACCCTTGACAAACCGAGTCACGTGACTTACTCTCCCGTCACGTGAGTACTGCCCCTGTCACAGAGCACCGCTATCACGAGAACGGCGAGAAGATCCGCCGCGCCCGGGAAAGAGTCCCGAGCCCTCGTGATGGCGGACGCCCGATCAGCCAAGAGGACTTCGCCCCGATCCTCGGTGCGAGCCGTCGGCATCTGATCCGCCTCGAGAACGGCGAGCAGCGCCCGAGCGGCTCCCTGCGGGACCGGATCGTTGAGATCACCGGCACCGAGGAGCAGATCGAGGCCGACGACGACGAGGAGGAGGAAGACGCGTTGGAAGCCTGGCTCCTCCGATCAGTCTGCAAGCTCAGGGAGCAGGCGGCGTGATCCTCACCCTCGCCGCCTTCACAGCCGCCCTCTCGCTCGTCGCGGGGAAGCCCGTCACGCTCACCATCATTCCCGGGTCCCCGCAACAGTTCGCGTCGACCGCCGACCTCGGCGGGACCCGTATCGACATCGGTGAGGGTGCCCTCACGGACGCACGACACGGCAACGGGCCGGGGCTCCTCATCGCCCTCCATGAGGTTGGTCATCTCACGGGGATCAGCAATGAGGCGCAGGCGACCTGCTACGGACTCGCTCGTCTCCGCCCGTTCCTGCGTCGGTATTTCCACATGGGGGCGCGGCGGGTGGAGCGGCAGTTCATGGATGCCCGGGCGTTCATGCGGACGGCGCTCGGTGCTAGCTACCAGTGCGGGAGCGTCCGATGAGTCTCTACGAGAAGAACATCGAGCGCGAAGCACACATCGCCTACCTTTGTCTCAACAACGAAGTCGACTGGCAGTGGCGCGGGCGACATGGACGAGCTCAGTACGCGCATCCGCGAAAGGGCGAGTCGGCGGTCGTCCATCTCCCACAGATCCGCGGGCAGATGACCTACTTCGTCGCCCTTCACGAACTCGGCCACGTCCTCTCGTCTGGCAACCGATATCTCCGCACACTGGAGTCTGAAGCTGATGCGTGGCAGTGGGCACTTGCGAATACCGAAGAGGAGCCGACGAAGGCGACACTCAAGGGCATTCGGCGGCGCCTGAGTAGCTACGTCGCCAAGGCCATCCGCTCACCCAGGATGCATCTGCCGGATGAGGACAGTGATTTCGAGCGGTTCTGGCGGTGGCTGAGCGAGGCTGCGCGTGACTATTAAGGCGCCGACCCAGTGCGACCGGATCCTGTGGATCCTAAACGACGGCGCCGAACACGACGCCCGCGAGTTCTACGGGTTCTGTGTCCTGCACAGCCGAATCTCCGAGCTGCGGAAGCGCGGCCATGAGATCGTGTATCGCCGCGACGGGGACAAGCATCTGTATCGGCTTGTGGCGTTGCGTGAGCCCGATGGGGGTCGACGTGAGACTCCCCCCTCGTCGGGCTCACGGAGCGCCCCTTTGCATGAGCGAACTGACGCCAGTCCTCTGGGGCAGGCCGGCGCGTTCGCTCATGGAGAGGGAGCGGCTCTCTCCCCTCACCTCGGCCGTTCTCTCTCCGACCCTGACCAACTTTCATTGGAGGCAGCATGAAGAAGATCTTTGTACTTGTCGCGATCCTCGTCGCACTGGCGGCGGCAGGTGGCACCTACTGGGGTAGCAGCGCTCCTGATGCGTACTGGGGCAGCAAGGCCGCCAGTCCTGTCGCCGCGTCATGGGTTGGCCCCGATCCCGACGGCTGGTCATGGACTGGCCCCGACACGTACTGGGGCAGCTAATGACCGTCCTTGACCGGATCCTCACGTACGAGCTTGCTGAGAAGCAGGAACAGCTCGAGAGCTACCGAGATGACCACGTGCGGTATTTGGAGATGGTCGACGGGGTCGACGCGAAGATCGCGCTGCTCGTGGAGGAGATCAAGGCGCTGGAAGAGGCGCACTGCGAGTGACCGACGCTCCGCAGCGGTTCGAGTTCGCCGTGACGTGGCGCGGCATCTGCGAAGGGCCAGATCACGCCCGCCGATGGCTGGACAGGTTCATCTACACGAACCTGTCCGGGGCCACGATCGTCACCTCGACCATCGAGCCCGTGGTGCCGGTCGAGGATCACGAGCAGGACCACGGGGCCGCCGGGCACTTCGACGAGCCTGGTAGCGGAGGAACGAACCCGTGAACAACGGCCCGTCCGTGTACATCCCGACCGCAACCTTCCTCCCAGTCCTTGAGGAGCTGATCGCCGACGCCGGGAGCCAGTCTGCACTAGCCCGACAGATCGAGGGGTCCGGGACGATGAGCCTTCACGCCGCCGCCCGGAAAATCTACTCGATCCTCCACGGCGAGTACCCAACAGTGTCAGTCGCTGTCGCCGACCGCATCATCACCGGGGCGGGCCGCACCGACCTATGGCATCTGAGTGGACTCAGCGACGCTGTTGTTGAGCGTGACGAGGAGTTTAAGCGGGAGGCTCAGCGGCGGTCGTGGCGTGAGGGCTATCACCGCCGGAAGGTGACGGTCGCGTGACCAGCTGCCTCTACGACATCACCGCGGAGCGGTACCACGCCGACGACCTATCAGAGCAGCCATCTTTATCGGCATCGATCGCGCACCTTCTGTGTAGCGCGTCGCCGGCGCATGCCCGGGCGGCGCATCCCAGGCTTAACCCCGAGCACAGAAGGGAGGAGAAGGAACGATACGACATCGGCACCGCCGCCCATGCCATCCTGCTCGAAGGCGAAGCGGCTGTCGAAGTGGTCGTTGCGTCTGATTGGCGCACAAGGGACGCTCGTGAGCAGCGGGATGCCGCGCGTGCGGCTGAGAGGATTCCGTTGCTCGCGAGCGTCTTCGACGAGGTGCAGGCGATGGTCGCGGCTGTGCGGGAGCAGCTTGCTGAGCATCATGCGGAGCCACCGTTGTTCACTGATGGGCAGGCGGAGCAGACGCTTGTGTGGGAGGAGCCCGGTGGTGTCATGTGTCGCGCCCGCCTGGACTGGCTGCGCCATGACCGCACAGCGGTCGACGATTTGAAGACGACGTCGCGGAGCGCGAACCCGGAGGCGTATAGCCGGGCGCTGTTCAGCGTCGGCGGGGACGTGCAGGCGGCGTTCTACGTACGGGCTGTCCAGGAACTCACGGGCGAGACCCCGGAGTTCCGGTGGGTCGTCGTGGAGACGCAGCCGCCGTTCGCGCTGTCCGTCGTCGCACCCGGCCCGGATGTGCTCTCGATCGGGGCGAGCAAGGTGCGTTACGCGATCGAGACGTGGCGGCGGTGCCTCGCGTCCGACTCGTGGCCGGGCTACCCCTCCGAGATCTGCTGGGCGACATTGCCGCCGTATGAGGAGGCGCGGTGGCTTGAGAAGGAACTCCGGGAGATGGCGGCGTGAAAGAGAGCTGTGCTTAACAGATGGTCGCGACGCTCTCACGTCCTCAGTACCACTGTCAGAACAGACGGTCAGACATGAGCGTCTGGGTCTACGCCTTTGGCGAAAAGACCGGGGCGGACATCAAGATCGGCCACACGAAGGAGAGAACGCTTCGGAAACGCCTCCGGGATGTCAATAAGGAGCAGACGACCTCGGAGGAGTACGTCCCCCTCGTCGCCGTCCATGCCACGACAAAGGACGAGGATTACATCAAGACGAGGTTTGCGGTACACCGTCGACCCGACAAGGGGGGCCGGACGGAATACTTCTATCCGGCCGAGCCTATCGTGCATTACATCAACTGGCTGCGTTCTCAATGGTGGTCATCGCTGTCAATCGACGACGATCGCATGGACGCGCACATGGCGGACGCAGAACATTGGCTCCCGGATGGGAATGGCCGCGCGATTGCACCACCACCTTGGGACCCGTTGAAAATCATCCAAGACTACGAGGACCCCTCCGATGTGCTCTACAACACGCCTTGGTCGTGGATGGCCAGTCAGAAGGCGGGCGTCCAAGATTTCTTCACCCCTCCTGGCCCGGATATGCCAGAGCCCAACATCATCGGCGCGGCGCGCGAGGCCATGGGCGGGATTGATCTCGATGCGGCCTCCCATCCTCTCGCGAACCGCACCCACAAGATCCCCGACTATTTCCACACCGGACGTAGTGCGTTCCACAACGACTGGTATGGCCGGGTCTGGCTGAACCCGCCATACGGCAATAACGCGCCCTGGTTCGAGCGGATCCTCCACTTCGTCGAAGCCGGGACCGTGGAGCAGCTCTGCATGTTGAGCCCGATGTGGGTGTTCCAGACGGCAATCGCGCGGCCAGTGATGCAGCTTGCAAGTGGCCTGATCCTTCTCAACCCGACACCAAAGTTTTGGGGCAACGCGGACCCGAACAAGACCGGGAAGAACTTCCCGCACGGTGTCATCTACATCGGACCATACGCGAAGCGGTTCAATCGAGCCTTCGCCCCCTATGGCTTCCCGACACGGCCCGCGTGGGAGGACATAGAGGAGGAGTTCATCCCCGAAGGCGAGGCCGCATGAGCTTCACCTTCCGCCCAGCCCGACGCGAGAACGTGCCGCTCCTCATCGGGGTAGCCGGAGGCACCGGCAGCGGCAAGACGTACTCGGCGCTCCTCCTCGCCCGCGGCATCGCGGGCGGCCAACCGTTCGCCATCGTTGACACCGAGAACGGCCGGGCGAAGCACTACGCCGACCTGTTCCCCGAGATGCGTCACGGCGAGATCCACGCACCGTTCCGGCCGGGGAAGTACGCCGACGCGATCCAGGCGGGTGCCGCCGAGTACCCTGTCGTCGTCGTTGACTCCATGAGCCACGAGTGGGCTGGTGATGGTGGCTGTCTCGACTGGCACGACGAGATCATGGCAGGCGACCAGAAGAAGAACCTGGCCGCGTGGATCGAGCCGAAGCGAGCGCACAAGGCGATGGTGACCCGGCTGCTTCAGGTGAGCGCGCACGTCATTCTGTGCTTCCGGGCTGAGCCGAAGGTCGAGGCGGTCCGTGAGGGCGGTCAGACGAAGATCGTGCCGAAGGCGTCGCTTACCGGTCTGAACGGGTGGCTGCCGATCAGCGAGAAGATGCTCCCGTATGAGTTGACGGCGTCGTTCCTGCTGATGGCGGACACGCCGGGTGTGCCGAAGCCGATCAAGCTACAGGAGCAGCATCGGGCGCTTGTGCCGCTCGACACGCCGTTGGCGGAGGAGACGGGCCGGCGCCTCGCAGAGTGGGCGCGTGGTGGGGCGGTGTCAGAGCCGGACGGAGGAACTGACCCCTCCTCGGGAACGTCCGGCTCTGAGATCGCCTCGCTAACCGAGCGGCTCACCGGTCTCCTCGTCGACGCCGGCAAGGCGAACATGGTGGGCCGGATCGCGACGAACCGGGAGCGTCACCGCGAGGACCCTGAGAAGCATGAGGCGTGGCTTCGGCAGCAGGTGGAGAAGGCGGCGGCTGCGATGCCTGACGGTCAGACCGCGCTGACCGTGCCGGCGGAGGTTCGGCACCGGATGGAGCAGGGCGTCTAGTGGCTGCGTCGTTCAAGTCCGGCCTCGACGCGATCGTGCTGATCTCGAGGCTCGAGGGGTGCCTCTATCCGCTCACCCAGTTGATGAGCCAACTCGATGACATTGAGGGGGAGGATCCGGCGTTGCGACCGGAGCTGAACGGGATCCGTGAGCAGCTTGTTGAGGTGACCGGGGGGTTGCGTCGGGCGGTCGGGTTTGTTCATGCCCGCTACGACGTCGGGAACGAGGCCGCGTGAGGGTTGACGTTCAGGAGCGGTTCTGCGCTGCCGCCGCGGAGATGCTTGCGGTGGAGGGCACCTACTGCGCCCGGGTCTCGAAGTTCCTTGTCGATGCGCAGGCTGGCGAATGGTCAGAGCCGGTTCGGTTCCGGTTCGAGCCGAGCGATGACGGCACCGTCGAACTGATCTTTAAGCGTGAGGACGCCGCGTGATCTTCTACGTGATCGGCACCTCCGCCGCCGCATGGGTTGCCGACACGTTCGCCGAGCCCGACCCGGATGAAGATCTCGTCTGGGTAGAACGGCAGATCGAGCGCGTCGAGAACATCGAGCCCGTAAGTGAGGACGCCGCATATCAGAAGCGCGAGTACCTGGCACGGCTCCGCAGGATCCGGCGGGAGCTACTCCGGGAGGGACGATGAGGTTCGAACTCGGCGTGCTACTCGGGTGGCTGCTCCTTCTCATCGCCTGCTTGGCGTTCTGGCTGATGGTTGTGGCCGCCATCGTGAGGTTCACATGAGATACCGCACGATCGTCGCCGACCCACCGTGGGAGATCCCGGACTTTACTGGCTGGCAGGGAGACACTCGCCCCCGGTCTGCGCCTTATGCGTTCATGTCGCTCACGGAAATCTGCGGCATCCCGGTGCGCGAATGGGCAGAGCGCAACTCAGTACTCCTGCTCTGGACGATCAACGCCTATGTACCAGAAGCGTACGAAGTGGCATGGGCGTGGGGATTCCGCCCGTCGAAGCTTCTGACTTGGGCTAAGACACCACAAGGTCTGGGTCCCGGGGGAACCTTTGCCTCGACCACAGAGTTCGTTCTGTTCGCCACTCGAGGCCTTGTGGGGGCGAAACAGCGCGTCGATAGCTCCTGGTTCCTTTGGCCGAAGGGAGAGCACTCCGCGAAGCCAGAGGCGTTCCTCGACCTCGTGGAAACAACCTTTGACGGCCCCTACTTGGAAATGTTCGCGCGTCGTCAGCGGCTTGGCTGGGACACCTGGGGCAACGAAGCCCTCAACCACGTGGAGCTCACAGCATGAGCGCCGCCCTCGTCGCCCTTGAATCCGAGCCCCTCACCCCCCGCGAACACCAGATGCTCCAACACGCCGCGAACGGCTACTCAAGCCGGGAAACCGCCCGGGTGATGTGGCTCACCCCCCGCACCGTCAAGTTCCACCGCAGCAACGCGATCCGGAAGATGGACGCCCGAAACATCACCGAAGCCGTCGCACGGGCGATCCGGGAAGGACTCCTGTGACGGACTACTTCAGCGTTGAGCAGTTGCGAGAGTTCGAGGAACTATTCGCCTCGCCTGAATGCAGCCGAACCGTGGCCCTTGTTGGTCGCGCTCTGTTGCGCGAATACCAACTCGTCCTCGTGCGGACCAAGAAACTGGAGGAGTTGCTAGAAGAGGGGCGCATTTACGTCCAGCATCTACTCGACACATCGACAGATGTGGAGATAGCAGAATATGTGGCGGCGCTGGAGGAACGGAATGACTCGCTAGAGAAGGCGCTCGAGAATCTATGCGGTGATGTCTACCTCTACGGTTTGCGTGAAATCACTGAGCAACAGCTGCGGGAGTCGTCAGGCAAGGCTCAGGATGTGCTGAGAGTCGCCCGGGAAGGGCTTCTGTGAGCGCCGCCGCCGCGAACGTCGTAGGCTTCGACCCCCTGCGCGACAAGAGCTACCAGCAGACCAGGCTGGGCCGCTCCGTGGCCGACTTCCTAGCCTGGCTTGAGACCGGTGGGGCCGCGGAAAGAACGCTCGACCAATACGAGCGGGACCTCGCACGCGGCTGCCTCATGTTCCCCGATAAAAGCATCGAGGACTTCGAGGACGCCGACATGCTCCACGTCGCCCGATCGTTCCAGCCGAAAGAGCGACGGGTCAGGGTCGCGGCGTACAAGTCGTTCTTCAAGTGGGCGGTCGCGTCGCGGCTCCGGGTGTCGAATCCGTGTGACGCTCTGCCGCGGATCAAGCCGCAGCCGAAGAAGGTGTTCGACCTGTTCGCCGAACCAGAGATCACCGCGCTGTGCGGGCTGCCGGTCCGCGACGGTGCCCTGTTTGCGCTGATGTTCGAGACCGGGGCGCGCAAGGCCGACTGCCGCCACTTCCGGTTTCGCAACTGGCTGCCGGACGCGACCCCCGACGCGCCGTACGGGATGCTCGTCTTCCACGAAGGGAAGGGCGGGAAGGATCGGCAGGGTCCGGCACGGGAGGTCGTCGCGCGGAAACTGTCAGAGCGCGCGCTCGTCGAGGGGCTGGCGCCACCAGATCATCTCGGGTACTCGCGTCCCGGCGGCGGCCACAGCATCAGCCGAAAGACCCCGATCGGCGACACGTCGTTCAACACATGGTGGGTGCGATGCCTCGCCGAAGCCGGTGTCCGCTACCGCAATCCTCACCTGACACGGCATACGTTCGCGACGAACTACCTCCGCGGCCGTGGCCGGCTCGAGACGCTGCAGCTCGTGTTGGGACACGAGTCGATCCAGACGACAGCGGACCTGTATGGGCACCTCGATATGCGGGACGTCGCGGTGGATATGCGTCTCGTCTCTACGGAATCCGACCGGAGCTAGGGCGTGGTACCCGATCTTCGAGTAGAGGCCGAGCGCATCCTCGGAAACCCGGACCTATGGGCTTTGCACGGTTTCGCGGATTCCGTAATCGAGTTGGCGGCCGAGGTTGGGCGGCTTGAGGGCGAACTGAAAGCGGCGCTAGAGATGCTTGCGAGTACCGAGGACGTCGAATGGCGACCCGAGGTACGAGACTTTCTGCGGGCCAGGGGTGCGAAATCCGACCGGACCGAGACGTGATAAATCCCTGCACACAGGCACGCAGAGGCGCCGACCAGAATCGAACTGGTGTATGCGACCTGAGCGCGGAAACCCTGTACGGAGGCGCGACGTGGACCTACTTCATCCAAGTCGACTTCGATGGGCCGATCAAGATCGGCACCGCGGCCGACCCGCAAGAGCGCCTTCAGACACTACAGACGGCGAACCCGCACGAGCTCCACCTCGTCCTCACCGTCTGGGCGCCGGCCGATCTCGAGCGTGACCTTCACGCCAGGCTGAGCGCGCACCGGATCCGCGGCGAGTGGTTCCGGCCACACGCGGAGGTCTGGAATGCGGTCGCGGACTGTCACGACGAGTACGTGATCGGTCGGCTGCTCGAGGAGGCTGCGGCGTGAGCGTTATTGCTTCTTGTAACACACGCGGGGATCTATACCGCATGAACAAGCCATCCATCCGGCTATGG
>Ga0137366_10000181_pt1 | contig 36170 bp, 31 predicted proteins | sample SagtaG_8_FD_104938 | JGI IMG/M metagenome (GOLD analysis project Ga0137366, IMG submission 104938) | Vadose zone soil microbial communities from Sagehorn Ranch, Mendocino, California, USA - Sage1_L_60_16 metaG | ecosystem: Environmental > Terrestrial > Soil > Vadose zone | place: USA...
CGGCCATCCAGGCGCCGATGCCAAGCAGAGCGCCCGTTAGGAATAACAGAAAACGCGGAAACCGTGGCCGCCGCCGGCTAATCAGCAGCTCAAGCATCCAGAGTATGAATGCCGCGAGCAGCAACCAGTTAATAGTCCGGATGCTTGCCGGTGTGGTGCCGCCGTAGGCCCACGGAGCGTAAGCGAGAGCGGCGAAGAAAATCCACCGTGATGGGTGGCGGAAGAGCCCAGAAGTCACAGGTCAGACATCAGAGGTCAGATAGTCCGAAACAAGAAACGACTCAGGTTTCCTGATCATGCCGCCAAGCATCCGATCAACCTCAGCATGAGCGGCGAGCTGTTCGTGTTGCTCGCCGAGATGTAGCCACAATCCTGCGCAAAATCCACCGACGAGTCGGTTTCGCTGTTTTCGCCATCGCAATCGCTCAGCTTGCTTAGAAAATGCGCTTCATATCGGCGCTTTGCCCATGCCTCGCGGAGATTTAAACAGACCGATCGCGACGAACGTCGGATCTGGCTGGTCAGCGCAAACTTTTCCTCGGACGGAAAGCGCTGGGTGAGCTCGAAGATGTCCATGGCGAGTTTGTATGCCAATTTATAAACGGTGAGATCTTTGGCTGATTGGATCCTCATTCTGCAACTCCTCAGTTTCTGATTTCAGACCGCTGACCTCTCACTTCTGATTTCTGACTTCCGCCTAGCGCCCTTTGCCAAAAAGCATGGTGTGCACGGTTTTCAGCACGATCATCGCGTCGAGCTTTAGCGAGTAATGCCGGATGTAATAGAGATCGTATTTGAGCTTCTCGACGGCGTCCCGGTCGCTCTCGCCGTAAGGATAATTGACTTGAGCCCAGCCGGTGATCCCCGGTTTTACGAGATGCCGGAAATGATAAAACGGAATTGACCGCTCATAGCGTTCAGCGCATTTGTTCCACTCCGCGCGTGGACCGATCAGGCTCATGTCGCCCTTGAAGACATTCCAAAGTTGAGGAAGCTCGTCGAGCCGCAATTTGCGCAGCCAACGCCCGAGGGGAGTGATCCGCGGATCGCCTTCGCGCGTGTAAATATCTTCGTTCTCCTTCGTGGAGCCCAGGCGCATCGTTCGGAACTTAAAAACAACAAGAGGTTTCTCGTCCCGGCCGATCCGTTCTTGTTGAAAAAAAATCGGACATCCCTCTCTGATCCAGATGAGCAAGGCGATCAGCGCGAAAAGCGGAGCGCAAATGATCAGCGTAACCGCTGACACGATGAGATCGAACAGGCGCTTCAAGTAATGATATGGCGAAGTGCGGGCGAGCTGAAAGCCAGTCTGGAGCGGCCAAACCGGGTCGACAATGTCCAGGGGCACATAGCGCCAATGGGTTTCGTAAAAAGATTCCAAAGTGTAGACCCGCGTCTGGTGGAACTGCGCTCGGACAAGGCGCTCCAAGAGTTGGGTACTCAGCGAGTTGGCTTTCTCGGCCAGAATTATGCCGCTATAACGCTCGCCCAAATCATTGAGCTTGCCGGCGAGGTTTCCTTGCACAACCGGGGACCCTTCACCAGCGATCGGCTGGCCTACGTGCTCATCCCTCAGATCCACAAAATCAAGCTGCTGCCCGTTTGGTGAATTCCTATAGGCTTCATAAAAACACGCTGCCGCTGCGCCGCTGCCGATGACGAGAAAAGTGCGGCTGGCAGTGCTGGCGACCACGTAATTTCGGATCCAGCGGCGATAAAGCAAAGACACGGGCAGGAAAAGCAGGAAACTCAAAAGCAGCATACCGCGACTCGGTTTCATCGTTTGATCGAAGGTCGCGGCCGAATAGATCAGCATCGCGCTAATCGCACCCGCGGCCGCAATCGCAAGAATATGCTCCGTCGTGTAGATCAAGCCCCTCATTTCGGTGTTCCGGCTGTAACCACCGACGATGTAAAGGGCTTGCAGAATGACGGCAAGCACCACGCAGTCAACCAGCATGAACTCGAACGGACTGACAAAAAATTCGTCGCGACGAATGTAACTCACAATCCCGTAAAGCACGACCCAGCAAAGGATGTCGCATGCCATGTAGAGCAGGCCAACAATCCAATCGTGGCCGCGAACAATGCTAAGCGTTCTTCGCGATTTGTTATCGGCGCCGCCTGAAGTTGGCGCAGATTCTGCCCAAACCGGCGGCTCAATCACATCGTCCATCAATAATTTCGAGTTAGTGAGATTTTGCGATTGTCGAACAAACATAGGGGTGCGCGCCAAGTCGGTAGCTTACGACGATTGGACGTGATTTGTCATTAGAATTCCGGCCCTGGCATTTCCTTGAGCTCAATCAAACAGCACGCAATCCGGTGCAGCCGAGCGTCCAAGCAGCCAGTTATACACGGCAAACATCTGCGATGCGATTTGTGACCAGGAGAAATTCGCTACCACGAGATCGCGACCCCGGCCACCCATTTCTTGAAGGGCCGGCTCGTCCAATGCGAACAACGCTCCCAGCCCTTCAGCGGCCCCTTCGACTGTCGCGTTCATCCGGATCGCCGCCCGCTTTTCGAAACCTTCGGGAAGATTGCACTCTGGCGTCATCAGCACTGGACGCGCGTGCGACCACGCTTCCAGAACAACAAGAGGCTGTCCTTCACTCAGTGACGGCAATACGAAAGCATCTGCATTCTGGTAAGCAGTTTCGCGCGCTTCTCCAAAGAGTGGGCCCGCAAATTGCACTGAATCGGTAATCTTCAATTCGCGAGCAAGTTGTTCCAATTCCGCGCGATGCCCCCCTTGGTCCCACCCAGCGATCACCAGAACCCAGCCTCTCTCGCGTTTGAACACTTCCTTCCATCCCCGAAGAAGCATGCTCAGTCCCTTTTTTGGATGCAGGCGCCCAAGATAAAGTAAAACTTTGCGGGCACTGACCATCTCGGCCGCCCACGGCGGCATCCGATCAGGTGGGTTGCTTTCGCGTACTTCAACTCCGTTCGGAATAACACAAATAGGATTTCTCAGGCCAAACGCTCGGATCGCTGAGGCTTCTGCCTGGTTAACGGCGTGGACACAGGCGGCATTCTCCACGTGGCGTCGCTCAAAAACAAAAGCTGCCAGGATTTTCTTCCAGCGCGAATTGTGTAAGGCCCACGGATCGAGCATTCCGTGTGTCGAAACGACGTAAGGGCGCGGCGTGACGCCACCGTTGGATTTGGACCAGCGAAGGGTTGCTACCGAAAGATATGTCCAAATACCATGGGTGTGGACAAGGTCGGGTGTCAGAGATGCAAGCTGACGCAACAGTTCCGGAGCATACCGAAAGCTGGCATGTTTCGGTGCTACGAGGTGAACGGACAGATCTCCCCATCGTGCCCGATCTTCCGTCGAGAATTCATCCTCAACGCTTACGACATCGACGTGAATATCGTGCTCGTTTTCCAGAAATCGGGAGAGACTTCGTACAGAATCCATCAAACCTCCTGCGCGCCGCGATATGTAAGGCGCGAGCATCGATACTTTGAGGCTCATCGACGAATCAGCGTTTTGACTAGAAGAGATGAAAATGGGCCGGCGCGAGGTCTCGAGGCAGCTTTCGCAACATCGATCGCGTGTTGTGCGCCCGTCGCAAAATGTGCCGGTGTAAAACCGGCGACGATGCGTCGGCTTTCTTGTTGCATTTCTTCCCGGCGCCCGTTGGGGAGACGCCACATGTCCAGCATCAATTTACTGAGGCTTTTCACAGATGCGGGATCAAACGTAAATCCGTTTTTACCTTCAGCCACTAGATCAGGCACACAACCGCACCGATTAGAAACGATTACAGGCAAGCCCGTTGCCATGGCTTCATTGACCACAAGACCCCACTGTTCTGTTATACTGGCATGCACGAACACATCAGCGAGCGCATAGTAGGCTGGCAATTCTCGATATTGAATGAACCCTGGTAAATGCACGTGACCATGCAAGTTGAGGTCAGAGATCAGGCGGCAGAGATCAGCCTTCAGCGGACCGTCACCGAGAACGACTAGGTCCCATCGATCAAGGCTGACCTCCCTCTGACCTCTGATTTCTGACATTTGTCGATAACGTGCATACGCCCGAATGAGCGACAGCAGATTTTTCTTCGGAACAAACCGGGCGGATGCGAGAAAATAATTCTCGGGCAACGCATACTTGATTCGGGCCTCTGACGCCTGATCTCTGACCTCTTCTGCCTTCTGGCGGAAATACTCGTTGTCCACTACGTCATAGCCAGTGAAGACCCGATTGCGGGGTAATCCGAGAGCAATCAAATATTCCATTTGTAGCTGTCCACCGGCCAGTCCAGCGGAAAACAGCGAAACAACCATCCGCTTAATTGACTCTGCCAAGGCGTATCTCTTCTCATCAAATGCATTGCTCTCGGACATCACCACGGCCGGCCGTTGACTTTGCAGACACCATTCCAAAGCGATTAACGAAGCCGGAGTCGCCCAGCCAGGAATCATCGCCACTGCGGGATCTGCTTCACGAAGAGCCTTGGTCATTTTTTGCCGAAGTAGCGCGCTCTTTGGACGACGATCATCCGATATGTCATCGAACAATGTTACGCGATCGAATTCCCGCGGTTCCTCTATCCTCTCCCACTCGTACTCGGCCGTGACCGCACAGGTTTCGACCGCTACGACACGAAAAAGGCGGGCGGCGGCTTGGAGCCGGGCCCAATGGTAAGGCCCTAACCGGTCAAAAAGGATTGCGATCGGCTCATTTTTCACACCAAACTGCGCTCGCCGGTTCTGCCACGTTCCATTCGAACTGGCACGCCCACCGCAAATTGCTGCCGGTATGGGATTCGTGCAAAAAAATCATGCCGCCGAAGCCAGAGAAGCAGGAAACAGGGCCAGAAAGACATTCCGAACCACGCATAAATGCCGGGGAGATCACCGCCTCGCAGCAATGGAACTATTGCGGCAGCAAGCATGCCCCGAAGCAAAAGCCCTCCCAGAGGAACGATGCGCGTGCTGAAAGAAACGAGGCGGCCAAAACCGAATCCGTAGATGATTGACAAAATGACAACGCCAATCAGTCCACCTTCCTGGTAAAACGAACCAAAGAGACTTGGGGAGATTCCAAGCATAAAGGGACTGTCTGCTGTGATAATACCAAGCTTGTTCATATAACCGCCGACTGGCTTGTCCGGCCACCAGGCGCGTGGGATGGGACGCTCGAAGATTTCCAGATGTTCGCCGCCATAACTGTAATCTAGGATCTGGGGATAGACCTGCCGGAGAAGCGCAAAGCCATCGAGCATGTTGGCATCCTCAGCAAAGGCAAATCTTTCCCATGCGCTTTGTTCAAGTTCCTGTGTTGAATCTTCAGCGTTGCGTAGCGCGCCTGCCACCGCGAACAAGGCAACAGCGCCGACGAGTCCGATGACCAGCACCTGAGCTCGACGCACGAAAGATTGGCCCGAAGCCAAGATAATTGTGACCGCAACGCACCAGCCGAGAAACTGGAAACGCATCCCGGGTTGGAATGTGACAAAAATAATCGCGGCAAACAGAAGCGCAGCTCCAAATGTTTCGCCTCCCGAGCGGAAGGCTCGGCTTTTCCAAAGCGCACCTATAAGAATGGCAACGCCCACCAAGCTCAACGAGAAGAGACTCAAATAGCTACTGACTTCAAACCCCATCGACTTCCCGGACGCGGTCTGCATCGCAACCGACCGCCGCGTCCATAAGGAGATGAAAATGCAGATCACACCCAGCGCGACGACGCGCGGTTTGAGCCAATCCAGCAATTGTGGTGAGGCGAGCAGACGTGGGACATCAATCCGGCGCTTTTGCGCCAACATGTAGATAGAAAGCAACACGGTTTGACCGAGAGTCCCAATGGCTTGCACCTCCAAAGCACTTCTAGAATCCAGTTGATCGAAGCCGAAATTGGTAAGGTTCACCGGTGAAGCCCATCCCTGGAGCAGAGCCCAAAATCGAAACGTAAAGACGTAGAAAAGAACAGCGCTGATCAACAGCGGGATTTCGTCGCGTCTTCTCGCAACCCAGAGCACCCCAAGCACAATCCACGCGATCTGGCACAGGCTTAGCGCTATGAGAAGGGCAAAGGAACTCATATCTGATCCACTAAAATTACTGTCGCCTGACGAATGGACGACTTACATCGCAAGCGCGCATAATTCGGCACCTAAACATGATAAGCTAAAACGCTCGGCTACCGTAGCATTCTCTGAGTATTGCGCGAGCTTATCTGGATTGTCTAAACAGAATCGGAGCGCTTCTTCGATCGCCTCGGCCGTCGGCTCGTCCAAGAGCAGACCGTTTACCCGGTCAATAACCACGTCGCCGCACCGCCGGGATGCGATCACCGGCAGGCGGTGGGCGAGTGCTTCAAGTTGGGTCAACGCAAAACCATCCGACAACGTTGGCAAAATAAACACATCCGCTTGTTCATAATAGTTTCGAACGCTGTTTCGCGCGACCGGTCCTACCCATCGGATTTTTTGGTTCGAACGCAAGTCTTCAGGAATGATGATCTGAATAGGACCAACCATCAGGAACTCTACCGGTTGAGACTGAAATAATCGTGTGACGTTTAAGAGTCGAGCGATTCCTTTTCTTAGAGTGATCTGGCCTAAAAAAAGGACACGAAGCGGGCGTCCAGCAGTAAATCGTTTGGGATATGCTTTTGGCGAAACGGATGGCACGTTAACCTCAAGTGCCAACGGAACAATCGATAACTTCGCTTTTGGAATTCCCGTCCCCGCCAGCCCATCAAAAGACCACTGCGAATTCACGATGATCCGGTCTGCGGCCACACATTCTTCTCGCCAGGACTTCCAGTAATCCGTCGGGGCACGTCTCCAATTGGGCGCGAACGAAACTTCTCTTTCGGCTTCGGCGGCTACGATCTCTTCTTCAAAAGGTCCTGGATCAATTTGACCGAGAACAGTCTTCCAGCCACGTAGTTTGGCGAAGCGGAAAATTTCTTGTGCTGTATAACTGTATGCAAAAACGACGGGCTGAGAGCCGAGAACCGAGAACCGAGAACTGGAAAGGTAAGCGACGACCTTTCGCTCGAACCAGTGGTTGCGAGCGACGATTAAAGGCCAACCTGAAATCCGTTTCAATCGAGCGGCCAGCTCGAAGGCGAGCAAACGACTGGTCCAGGCTCGCACCGGAGCTTTGGTCAGATCGGGATGAAACCGCTCGCCCAAGCCGAATGCAGCAAGCGGGTTGCCTGGCGGCGCCCAGGCATCCGTTAACAACTGGTCGAGTGAGCCCTGACGAAATAGCGCCCGTGGAATTGCATAGTGCTCTCTCGCGCCGAGTTGAGAACAAATCCACATTAGCGACTTTCAGGGCAAGTGAAGCCAGCGTTTGTAAGCCGCCCACGAAACAGGCCTGCGCCTTCGAAGACTATACGGAAGCCCGGTCAAGGCTTGGCCCCACCACAACGGTTCGCGAACCACCCATGACCAGCCGCGTTTGCAGGCATAACGAAACTGCGAAAAAACGCGCCAGGCAGCTATTCCGACTGCAAACGGGAAAGGACATCGCATCACAGTGCTCCAGAATTCGTTGCGTGCGTGACGATGATGAATGCGGATTTCATCGCGTGCCTGCCCGGAATAGTGGTGACGGATGGTGACGATTGGGGAAAAAAGCACCTCGTACCCCGCCGCCACACACTGAAGCGCGTAGTCTGGCTCTTCATACATGTGAAAGAAACGGGATTCAAAGCCCCGGAGTCGGAGATAAGTGGAACGGCGCAACACCGCACCGGAGTTGGGAAACGAGCGCGTCAAATGTTCCGAGCCGAAGTTGGTTTGCGCGAGTGTCTCTGGATACTCATCTGTGCGCTGGGGAAAATGGAGCACTGCCAGTTCGGGCCGCTGTTCAAACAACGGCACGACGCGCGCTATACAATCTGACTGCTCTGGATAACTATCATCATCTAAAGCCAGGACTGAATCGCCCCGCGCTGCGCGCATCATCCGATCACGCGACGCCACCGAACCGAGGCCAATTTCATTCACGAACACCCGCGCTTTGGGCAACTCCTCTTTTACCGCTGCAACCACGTCTTCTGTGCAGCCGTCCGTCGTGATGAGGACCTCCAGCGGCGGCGGATTTAATTGCTGCAAAGCATGCCAGGTCCGGCGTAACTCCCCGATGCGGTTCCTGGTTGTGATCATCACGGAAAGATTCATGGACACGACAATGTCAGACGCACGATCTCGGTGAGTTGATCCTACAGCGGTTTTCCCGAACTGTGAGGAATGCTTCCTCAGGTACAAACATGAGCAACCATCCCGAGTTTGCGATTGGTCGTGGACAGGATCAACGAAAGAGTCATCCTTTGAACAAGGCCGTTGCGTAACGCCTGACCCGGCCTTCTTTGCCCAGGAGAACTCTTGCCTCCTCATTCATAATAGCCAGCCAAGCTCCAAGATTAGACCGCCGACGACGATGATGCTCCAGGCGAGCGACAGTGAATGGACGGGAATATGCCTTCGGATCGGAAAGTAAGGGCTTGCGGCCGCAAAAGTGCGCCACCCGCGGACGGCGAATCTCTGTCGGGAAATGCCAGGCGGCGCCAGCACAGTCTTTCATCAGTTCTTCTTTCCCATGATGTACCGATATGTGCTGCAAGTCGGACATCGCGCTCTTGATTTCGCCGCGTTGCGTCATCGAGTGAACAAAATAGTTTAGGAGCGGCTGGTCGGAGAAATCACCAAACAATCCGGGCATTTCCTTCCCCCACAACTCCGCGTCGATCCATTTGTCAAAGGGGATAACATCTCGTTTGCATGCGAAGACGCCGGCAGAAAAGTAGGCCTTTCCACGCCAATCAAACTCGGCATCAAAGCGCCTCAGCTTTTGCGGGTCAAAGTAAAAATGCGGCAGCCACGCTGGGATTTCCGTGGCCTCTGGTGGAATTGAAATTTCGCTCCAAAAAATTTGAAAATCGACATCCATTCGGATTTCGGCGGTAAAGTCGCCCCAAACAATCGCGTCCGAATCCAGCCAAACGTAAAATTCAAAGGGTCCTTCCCACATTGCAGCGTGCTTAGCGCGTGGGTTCCCGCTCATAAGCTCGCGCATTTTGTTCGAAGGCAGTTCTGAAACACGGAGAACAATCAGCCCATATTCGCTTTCCAAATCCGAAACATCAAAACTCCCGTCCACGACCAAACAAATAGGAATTTCAGGACAAAAATGCTTCATGCTGACGAGCGTCGCTTGGACCATGAACTTGTCCTTGGCGTGGCAGCCGGTTACAAAACCGAATGGCGCTTGCACCTTCACATTGTCAGGACTGATTCCTTGCCTCCTGCCTCTTCACGCGACGAAACGCACTCTCGACAGATTTCTGCAAATAAGCTGGAGAAGGAACTTGGTTGGTTGCGAATGCGTACCGTCTCACCGCCAGCCGCGCCAAGGCTCTCGCGAAGCTGCGTTGAATTTTGCAGTCTCATGATAGCTTCGATCACCGCCGCACCATCTTGCGGCGCACACAGGATGGCACCCTGTCCGTCAGGCGCAGCTTCAGGAATTCCACCCACGCGAAAGGCCACGACTGGTGTTCCGCACGCCATCGATTCCACCCCTGTTAATCCGTAGGTCTCCATCAACGAAGCGCTGACAAAAACATCAGCGGCCGCAAAGAGCCGCGCCAGATCTTGTCGCTCGCGAATGCCACCCGCAAACCGCACGTTCAAGCCCTTTGGAACCGCGACAGCGCCTTCGCCGAACGCCAAAACGATCACGCCCTCGACATCCGGTAAATGCGACAGTTGCTCGAACAGCCACGGGACATTTTTGTTTTCATCGGCCAGGGACGCGCCACCGGTAACGATGACAAACGCGCCTGCCGGCAAGTCGAGGTGCTTGCGGCACAGGTTCTTGTCTAGCGGTCTAAAGACAGTCGCGTCGATCCCGGGAGGAATCACCCGCTTGTGACGCCAACTGCGCCGCAACGGCAGCGTTCGAAACAAACAACTAAATTGTAATCGCACGAAGCGGCTCATTAGTGGTGCCAGTGGTAAATCTCGTTTTCTTGTTTAGCGTTGTGCAACCGTTGACCCAGTCACATCATGCAGCCCGACAGCAATTTCTCGTAGAGCTCAGAGTAGCGCTGCGCCATTAGTTGATCGGTGAACTGAGCAATTACGCGCTGTCGCGCGGCTATGCCCATCGCCTGTCGTTCAGCGGGATGTTGCCACATCCATTGCAGCATGCGGGCCAGTCCTGATACACTTCCAATCTCTGGCTCGAGGAGTCCCGTTTCACGATCCACGACCACGTCGGTTAAACCTCCGGCCGCGTAGGCAATCACTGGCGTTTCACACGCCATGGCTTCCACTGCTGTATTCCCAAAAGTCTCTGCCCGGCTGGGTGTAGCAAACACGTCCAATGCTGAATAGAACAGGCATTGGAGTTGGGGACTATTCAGAGTTCCTAAGTGGATGGTTTCAATCCGACTGGTCGAAGTCCACTGTCCCGCGCCGAAAGTCAGTAGCAGAGTTTTTTGTGCCGCTAGAATTTTCATCGCCTCCAGCAATAGACCCGCCCCTTTTCGTTCCTCTGAAAAATCCGAGCACGCGAAACCGACGACGAAACAGTCATCAGGAATCCCAAGAGCCCGCCGCGCACAAAGCTTGTCTACGGACTTGTATTCTCCGACATTCAAACCGCAGTGAATCGTGTGAATTGACATTGCGTATTTGGCAAGTCCCGAACGCCGGATTTGTAACGTCGTCCATTCACTATTACCGACGAAATGCAGATTTTTCCCGGAGTAGCAACGACGCTTGATGCGAAAGAACTTGTACGTGTCGTCGAGAGGACCCGGCTTTCTCTGCTGAGGGCAGTTTCCGCATTGACGGGTGAAGTGATCGCACTCACCAGGATAATGACATCCGCCCGTGATGGGAATAAGGTCGTGAAGTGACCAAACTACCGGCGCCCCTGCAGGCAGCGACCCAAAGAAACTGGGCAGATCCAGCCATCGTGCCACCCAGTGAAGATTTATCACCGCCGGCAACCCACCGAATCTCTGAATGGGGGTTTTCCGAATCCAACGCGGACTGGTGACAAATCCACCTTTAGCCTCACGACGACCGCGCCAACTGTTGGCCAGCGCAACGGCATTTCTCCAAAAAAACGTGCGATTCTGAAAAGCCGGGCTCATGGTGGAATCTGCCGCCTCGCCCGCGCCAAAATGCAGTACGCTTTTCACCCCTGCCCGGCACAACGCCAGATGCAAACGCTTGGCTGCGATGCCCGATCCGCCCGCCAGCGCAGAGGTGAAATGCGCAACCACAGCATCATTATCAATCACGCGTTACTCCCGTCGAAAGACCACAATATTAGGGCAACAGCCCCACGCTACAAAGCCCTTGCTTTTTACACCCAAATTTGTTCCCCCGTGATCATCCAAGGCCTGGAGCGCAATCATTCCCTGTTTTACCACGACCTCCTCCAAAGCTCTAAAATGGAACCGGTCGGCGCCAGTGTGCAGATCGACATCAATTTTTTCCCAATTCTCTGGGCCGGACGACAACAAAAGTCGCCGGGTTCCGTGCCAGGGTTCGCGGGACAAGGAAACAAAGGAACGACGAATTAACCGATTGAAGAGAAGCTGGCGCCCTGTGGCGGGCGACGAGGCTTTGCAAAGCAATCGGCTCTCATTTTCCTTCTTTGCCAGGACATCGCAGAGAACTGTCGGGTCCTGATAGCCGCCGCCTGATGTGTAGCTGTTAAAGTTCAAAACCCTCATGGTGTGGTCACGAGTGCGGCAGAGTTGAATTCATACTCTCAATTTGCTGACTCCGCTGGCGATAAAGACGGTGTCGGCTTGGCGCATTGCGAATGTAATCAAACCAGTAACGCGCCGCTTTCCGATAAGCAGCCGACTTGTCCTTTCTTCCAACAATTCTGTAGAGCAAGGATGCCACCGGAAAAGCAAGGGTACGCAAAGGTGCCAGCCCATTTTTCCATAACCGTTGCCGCCGCGATCTTTTGAACGGGGGCGCGTCCCGATTTACAGGCAGATCTGCTTCTCTCGCGTACCGTTCAAATAACACTTGGGCTGGACCGAGGGTCTCGCGAAGCCAAGGCGGTGAGCTTGTGTAATGAAGTACACAATTCAGATTGTTGTCTGATTGCTTATTGAAGCGCCAGGCCGCGCGATTCCAGGATTCAGGCAATTCGTGAATCCGGCCGTGAAGTAGAAAGTTGATAGCCGACTGGTCGTGAAACCGATAATGACCACTCCAAGTTCTTAAAAAATCGAGAGATTGCTCCATGAAGTTCTCTCTCCTAAGTTCATCGAGATTCATTAGCATTACTCCGCAGTTGAAATAAGCGCCTTGAGCAGAAAGCTTCATTGCGTGTGCTATGGTCCGGGAGTCATCGCCAAGTGACAGAGTCTCGGAATCACGAACAGCCGCAAGGATTTTGCCGGGCGACATTTCAAGATCAAAAAGCTTGGAAAGGTCGCGGAATACCAACACGTCGCAGTCAAGGTAAATCAAACGAGGCACATCAAGCAAGCATGGCAGCATAACCCGGCAATAAGTCATATACGACTTGCCCGGACCAAGCGTAGTGTCACGAAAAATCGAATCATCCACCGGCACCAAATCCAATCTCACATTCCTCGCAAATCCTCCCGCCAATCGCGAAAGAGCTTTCCTGGATGTCTCGGAAATTCCGCCATCGAGCAACTTCAAATCCACTTCTCTCGTCGCGTCCAAGTAGCTCAGTGCGCTCGCCACTGCGCAATAAAGCCCGGGGAAGTAGCGTTCGTTGCTGGCTAAAGCAAGGACAACTGGTTTCATTGAGAACAACGCGGGCTTGATAAGCCGAAGATTATCGGTAGAAGAAGCTCCGCCTTTTCGGCCATGCAACCTCCGTCCTGACGCCGGGTTTAGGAATGTTCATCAACGATTCGCCTCAGAAAATGACCGTTCCCAAAGAGTAGCCGACGGCTGATGAACAACGCATTGGCCAGCGCCATACGGCAGCGAAATCCCATCCGCCTCGCCGCTGGCATACTTCTCAGGTTCACGAACAAGACGTCGTTGAAGTACGGCCAGTTGGCGTTTACAAGAGCGTAACCTTCGGAGCGCATGCGCTGGCACACGCGATCAATATCGCTTTGCGTTAGTGGCGGCCTCTTATCGTGAAATTCCACAGTCAACTGGCCGCAACCGGCCAGATCAGAATGGCGCGCGCTTTCTAAGACCTCGACTTCGGCACCCTCTATATCAAGCTTTGCTAAGTCCGCGCGTCCCCCCAAGCGTCCAAGAGCCTCTGCGAGGTCAATTGCAGGAACGTCCACCTGGTCAGCTACCCCGCAACCCGCCGCCCACTCACTGAAAATACTCGACGCCTCAGGCTCGGTTGAGCGTGTAAACGTGATTGTCCCTCGTTTTTTTTCTCCGACGAGCGCAGCGTGAATGACATCCGCCTCGTTGCCGAATGCTTCTTGTAGGGAGTCGGCCAACGCAGGATTTGCCTCGATGAGAAGCGCCCGAGAGATTGAATATTCAGTTTTCAAAGCGGCAAAGAATTCTCCGCGGTGCGCGCCAAAGTCGGCTACAGTCGCCGATTGCGCCAGAAGTACTCCAAAAAATGAATGCTCTCTCAAACGGCGAATTCCCAGCCGGCCGAGGAGCAAATGAAAGACGCGCCTGAACACGGATCGCGCATGCATGCGAAACCCATCACCCTTTTGCATCAGCATTCCGAATCGCAAATGGTCTGAAATAAACGAACCGATAGATCCCTCGGTATCCACTCGTTGGCTCGCTGGAAAGCGGCTTCTCCCATTTCCGGCCACATCTGGCGGTTGATCCAAGCCCGCTCCAACGCTTCACGTATGATCTCGGGATCTTCACCGGTGCTCACGAACCCATCTTTATTGTCTCGGAGTAGCTCATGATTTCCACCCGTTCGCGTGATTACGGCAGGCCGGCCGCAAAACATAGACTCTATCAACGCGAGCGCCAGCCCTTCGGCGCGAGAAGTCAAGATATGGAGATGATGATCCATCCATATCTTCGTGAAGCCCCGTTCAAAACCACATAGCGCCACGCGATCTCCCAGGCAAAAGTATCGGATCACGTCCTCTAGGTACGTTCCGTCCGGCCCATTCCCGAAAAGATCGAGTCGCCAATTGCGCTGTTTCCACTCCGGCGTGGCGAGCGCCTGAAGGAGGCGATCCTGGCATTTACTACCTATTTCATACCGACCAACTGTCGCAAATCGCACTGGCTCTAAATCACCAGGCCAAGGTAAGGGGTGTCCCAATCGTGTTCTGATTGGATTAGGTAAAATCGCAATAGGCAGAGTCGATGTTAGTTGTCTCTGCAATAGCTCCGCATTATCGCGCGAGACGCAGATGATTCGCCGCGCGGAGCGATACAGCGCTCGCAATGCATCACGTTCGGCTTGGCCGGTAATATACCACTCCGCGTTGCCCTGGATGATGAACACTCGGCCGCCTTTGTGTGCTCTCAAAAGGTTGTAGAGATCCCGGTCGCGATACGGAGTGGCCGGAGGACCCGACGTGCATACGATTTCGGGATGCCACCGCTTCAACGGCCGAAACCGGGAATACAAACCACGAGACACGGTGCGCGATGTGATGCGATTTAGAGGGTCATATGCGAATACCACTCCACCAAGCGCACGAAATTCGGCAAGCTCTTCAGACTGCGCGATTGGTGTTTGTACCATGACGGCGACGGAATGCCCACGGTGCAGTGCTTCTGTCGCAAACAGCTTCCACATCTCTTCGCTACCAGCCCAAGAGTAGCCGCCGACGGTGGAGATAATGCCAATTTTCATAATTCTCCTCAGCTATCTCTTTAGGTTAATAACGGCCACTAGGTGTTTTGGACGACAAATTGAGCTAAGCGCTTGAGCCGTGTTTTGGCACCGCAGGGCAGCAAGCTAACCAGGAATTTCAGAGCACCCTTGATAAGCTTCTTAGCATAGTGCTTCTTTGCTGACTCGGTCGAAGGTGCTAAGTGCCATCGGATCGAGGCGACGAAGGCATAGTTCCTGGCAAGTAACCGCCTGCGGTAATCGTCATAAATCGGACGTAGGTCCGGGCGCTCAACAAATGAAGATATGGGTTCGGTTGCTCTACTGACACTGAGATCGGGCTTTTCTGGCTTGTATCCACTAAAATGGAAGAAAATCAGATCATGGTGATCATTGACGACATACTTGCCGCTGCGCAAACTGAGACGCCGCTCGAAGTGGTTCCAATAGCACATGTTGTAACCGGGATCGGTCTCGACGTAGACTCTGCGGAAGTAGAGTGGTACCAGGCCCATCCAGAGTTGATCGAGAAATGATCCGGCGACCCCGGGCCGATAAAAGCAATGGTCTTGCAATCTGATTTGCCACCATTTGAGGAACGCCGCTGTTTCGTCCGAACGTGACGTTGCGAGAAAACCGAGGTTATAGACGCCGGCCCAAAGCATTACTCTCTCGTAATGGATATTCACGGCAGTGTCGTCGTAGGTGCAGCTATGTGGTGTAACCACAATGCTATAATTTTTTAACTTACCTAATAGAGTGGCAAATGATCCACATACTAAAATGTCGGGGTCCAAATAGATAATCACATCTACCTTTTGATCTCTTTCGTACAGAAAGTCCATGTAGAACGGCTTCACCGCCGTGCTCAACTCGACGATGTTATACTTCTTTACCATCTCGCCAAACTGCCGCAGCTTGAGATGTTCCACTGGGATTACTTCGAAAGGCTCCAAATATCCGGCGTCTAATCCATCGGGTACCCGATCCACTAATCCGATCACGAAATGAAAGTCAGGATTGTGCTCGCGGAGCGAATCACCCAGCGCTCGGGCGTGAGCCAGGTAGTTTGCTGCGCATATAGTTAAAACTGTAGTCATGGAATTTGCTCAACGTTGATTAAATTCCTTACGAGTATCAAACATTGCCCCGAATAACGCCCGAAGTCGCCCTTATGCTGAACGCAAGCTTCTCAACCGTCACGTCAAAATCGCGGCGGTCTTATTCCCCAGGTTAATCAACTCATCGTAGCCGCCCATGGAGCTGAGGCGATGAGTCGCCATGACAATAGTGAGTTTGCCGGTGAGACTGTGCAACGCTTCGATCAGCTTTGCTTCGGTGGCGGTATCCAGCGCACTGGTTGCTTCGTCCAGGAGAAGGAGGGAAGGCCGGTGGTAAAGCGCGCGCGCCAGGCCAAGGCGCTGGCGTTGTCCCCCAGACAGGCGGACACCCCGTTCCCCCGTAGTAGTTTGAAATCCATCCCGCAGTTCCGTTTCGATAAAGTCGAGGATCTGAGCGATGGCGCAGACTTCTTGCAGGCGCGCATCGTCGATCTCGTTGTCCGGCACCCCGAGCGCGATATTGCGAGCGATCGTATCGTCGATAAGAAAAATTTCCTGCGGGACATAGCCTATCGTAGCCTGCCACGACGGGATCAATTCCGCAGTAAGCGGCAGGCCGTCAATGAGCACCCGTCCACTGGTCGGCCGGTGCAATCCAAGCAGGAGGTCGATCAAAGTTGATTTGCCGGAACCAGTGGGACCAATGAAGCCAATCGACATGTTCTTTTGAATCGTGACCGAGAAACGATCCAGCACTGGCCGATCGGTCCCCGGGTAAATGAAAGAAACAGCATCCAGCGTGATCGCGTTTTGCCACTCAACCGGGCGCGGTTTTCTGAGAGAAATTTCGACGTTGCCCGATTTTTCTTCTCGTTCCGCAGCAGCGAATTCCTCGAAAACCTCGTCCAGCGAATACCGCATGGAAGTAAACTGTGTCACCTGCCCATAAAGGAGCTGCAGAGTTGGAAGCAGCCGATAACCGGCCACCGCCATGACGCCAAGGTTCGGAAGGATATCAGAGAAATCGCGTCCCCGGGCTGCCAGCACCACGACCGCAAGTACGAGGCCGCCGAATGCGAGGGGTTCAACAAGATAACGAGCGCTATTAGCGATAATCGGCACGCGAGCAAACATCTGTGCGACGATCGCGGAGTACCCAGCGAACCGGCTGAGAAAATGTTCTTCCGCACGATGCACTTTGATCGGTTTGATCCCGCCGAGTATCTGCTGCGCTTCCCGGTATGAGCCAGCAAAAGACGTTCTCAAACCCTCATTCGCCTCCCGGCGTTTCCGCGCAAGGAGACGAAAAATAATGAGATAAAAGGCGCCGAACCCCAGTGTAGCGGAGAGGGCAATGACGGGCTGGACGAGAAATAGAGTGGCCAGCAAGAGTGCTGCGGTTAGGCCACGAGCGATGCTGTCAAGCAACGGCAGGAGCACGCCATCGATATAATTCATCACGTCGCCAACGACTTTCTTGAGCAGATCGCCGGAGTTGCGCTGGAGAAAATAGCCGTAGGGCTGAGACGCCATTTTGCGCAAGAGCCGGACGCGCAACCAGTGACCGAAGCTATGGGCGTAACGAGTACGCGCATATTCAGCCAGCAGATTAACAGCATTCGAAAGTAGGAGCCCAACGATGGCGACGATGCCGGCTGTTATGAGCAGTTCCCGATTGCTCATAGGTGGCAGTAGCGCAAGGAAACGGAGGCCGAATTGCGAATGACGGATGCGATCGGGATCAGCCGCAATGGCTAGAAATGGGAAGATCGAGGTCACGCCGATGACCTGAAAGATTCCCTGCGCTAACGAGAGGAAAAATACCAATGCCAGCTTCTTTCGCCCGTAAGGACGGGCGAGGAAAAGAACGCGGCTGATTAGATTAAGAGCGTTATGGAGAAACGGAGGCACGATGAACTAACGCAATGTAGTGTCAGCGAAATAGGTCCATAGGATGGCCGCTCCTGCGAAGCTGCCAGCAAGCATCCGTGCCGCCCACGCTCCTCGCAATTCACGGGGTGCTCCGACAACGAGAAAAAGGAGTCCCAGCAACCCGACAACGTATCGACTCGAAAACTGATGCGTTATTTTCATCGGCGTCAGGACCAGCGCAACAAGGGTCAACAGAAGAAAGACTCGCCGCGGATTTTGCCGGGCGTGCCAAGTCATTGCGAATGTATTCCAGGCCCAAATCACGCCAAAGACTGCAAGTGCGCAACCAATCACGAATCCAATTAGTAGTCCAGTTCGGTCACCCAACGCCCGAATAAGTAGGGACCTCGCAGGGGGATTCGCATAATCCCGCCCGAAACAGGCAAAGGCAATTCCCACGATGCAACAGCCAATCCATGCTGTACGCTTCTGGGGCCTCATCCATTGCGGATTCAAGAACAGTGTCGCGGCCGCGGCGTAGCTCAGGGAAAGCATACCGTTCGTCAGACTAAATGGTGAGGGGGAGTGGCGGTAGTACCACGCTGGTGGAGCGAGGCCACCCCATAACAAGAACAACCATCCACACACGGCCAGCGCAGTGACCAAACATATCAACACGAGAGGCCACTTCCCAGGAAGGCAAAACACCATCGCGACTAGAACGGGCATAGCCACTAGATACGTCTGCCGACCAAGAATGGCTATGCCAAGGCATAAACCAGCCGAAATGGCCCATGCCAGTGTTTCGACCGACAAGGCAGCCCCGGAATTGATCAGCCTCAGAAAGAAGAAAATAAAAAGCGTGAACAAAAGCAGCGCGGGAATTTCGGTGAGAGCCATACCGACAGCAGGCCACAGAAACGGTACTGCCAACAGTGTGGTGGTCGAGACTGCCGCTTTAAACAGTGGTGCCTGGTCCTCTCTTGCAATGATCAGAAGCACCGCAACAAAACAGACGAGATTTACCCAGCGGATCGCGGGCGCCTGCAAACCAGTTAGCGGCGAGAACGATAATTGGATTGCGGCGTAAAGTGGTCCGACAGAAATCTCGTTAGGAGATGTCAGCGTCGTGCGCCATCCGACATTCCTTACCATCTGAACTTGTTCAAGCTGATAGACGACTTCATCGTAGCAGAGCCACGATGGACTAGTGGCAATCATCGTGACCAACAGGGCAAGACAAGCTGTTGCAGTACTCACTGCTATCCAATTCTGCGAGAACAAGCCCTTCAGACTAGCGATTTGCATATGAGCCGACAGTTTTCCACTCACCGTCCAAATTCTTCTGGCGGGCGCGATCTTGCATATTCCCTCTGTCTTTCTTCGGTTTCTGCTTTCCTTAGAAAGCGTCAGCAGGTTTTCTGCGGTAACAAAGCCGTCTCGGAGACCTCGCTCGTTATTTCTGACATAGCAACGCGTAATTGCCGATCCAGTACCGCTTCCAAAGAGGCGCCCCTACCCGCGGTAAAACCCCTAATGTGAGATGTTTGATCCACTGTTTGTGCAACGGGAGAGCATCTTTGTTGGCGAGAAAACGCACGGTCTCCGAAGATGCCCAAGAACAATAGTGCCTGGAGTCTACGATCTTCAAATGCCTGCGCAGTACGGCTGAAAGTGATCTTCGATTGAAAAATTGCACGTGTCCGGCGCGGTTCTCGTCTCGGTTGCGAAAAAGATTTTTTAGCCGCGATGCGGTTAAGTCCTCCAGCGGGCATTCAATCACCGCAAACCGAAAATCAAGATTCCGAACTAGCGCAGCAAGGAAATTGTCGGGGCTTTCAAGGTGTTCAAGAACATGACTTACAACGACCACGTCGAATGCGCCGCAGATTGGCTCTTCCACGATATCCGCCCGCAGCACCTCGACGTTCGTGAGATTCCGTTTCATGTACTCAGTTGCGTCAGTTGAATAATCTACAGCAACGTACGCGTCCGCGAAATTTCGGCGCTGTAACTCGGCGATGATACCGCCTGTGCCCGCACCAAGTTCGACTATTCGCTTTGGGTGACTAACCCGTGGCAGGACAAGCCGCTCGATACTGTTCGCCTTTTCAACTGCCCCAACCGCTAGCCAGTTCGCCTCCGCCTCAAGTTGCGCGCTGTAAATGGCGGAGTACTGATCACGCCCAGTTCTCATGCCAGCTAACATCGCATTCTGTGTCCCAGTGCGCGAACGGAAGCACGGCATGACTGCATAGGCTAGCCGACTCGACCGCCGGTCATGCCATGCAGCGTATGGACGCGAATATCGCAGACGGCATTTTTCTGGAAAATGGTACTCGTAAACCAAGAGGCGAAACGTAAAGACTAAATTGAACGAAAAATGACAGGATGTAACGATGATACGCTATTGGCGAGATGGATCTGAGCATTTACGATAACAGCGATTTTGATCGCGGCGCGCCACGATGGAAAGAAGCCGTTTGGGCGCTCGCGCGTTTTCTATTTTTCCAAAACGCGTTTCCATGGCCGTCATCCCTGCGCTGCGCACTCCTGCGCGCGTTCGGCGCAAAAATCGGTCGCGCCGTGGTGATCCGCGCAAACGCAAACATCTCATTTCCGTGGCGGCTGGTAATCGGCGATCACGTCTGGATTGGTGAAGACGTCGGCATCCTCACGCTCGCACCGGTAACGATTGAATCGAATGTTTGCATCAGCCAACGCACATATCTTTGCACAGGCAGCCACGATTTTCGACGGGAAGATTTCAGACTGCGAGTCGCACCGATTACTGTCCGTGAAGGCAGTTGGATCGCCGCCGCATGTTTCATCGCACCGGGCGTCGAGATTGGCTCTGGCGCCATTGTTTCAGCAGGCAGTGTCGTGTTTGAGAGTGTCGCGCCGAAAACATTTGTGCGCGGAAATCCAGCCACCGTGATTTCTGAAATGCGAAAGGAAATGTCAGAGCTCGGAGATGAGCGATCAGAAGTCAGAGATTAGAGGTCCGACGCCAGAAATCAGTAGTCAGAGAACAGACGTCCAAGGCCGGGGAATGCGAAGTCACAATCTGCCCCGAGGTAAGAAACGATTCCGACTTTTTAGTCATGCCGCCGAGCATTTTTTGCTGATTCGATTAGCATAATTTTGATCTCCGACCTCTGCCTTCTGCCTTCTGCCTTCTGCCTTCTGATTTCTGATTACCGGCTCGCTTCTTCGTAGAGTTTTTTGATTTTTGCTACTCCGTCGTTGTTATACCAACCATTGAAAAGCAGGATGTCGCCATGCTGGACGGCGGTTACCAAGGCATCATGGTCCTCGGGCCGATCGCCATCAGGCGCCATCAGCACACTAAACGCTTTTGGGTAAACCATTCGCACGCCAACTGGCGTCGAGGTCACCTTGTGATGCACATAAGAATTAAGCGGCGCGGAGTATGCGAAGTAACGCATTGACTCGTTTTCGGGAATCAGCAGAACATCGGGATACGCGTCAGCGACTGCTTTGAAGACATCAGGGTCGAGCGAATTTGCTGTCACTGCGACAGTTGAATCGATGTAAAAGAGCGTGCAGCCCCATCGCTCTTTGGCATAAGCGAGCTTCTCTTTCAAAACCTGTGCGGCCTGTTGATTGTTGGCCGCGCCCTGCACCGGTTTGCCATCCATCATCGTGATCTGCTGCGGCCGAAGGCACACTCCCACTTTAAGTCCTGCTCGGCGAAACTTGTCGAAATATTCGTCGATGGCGCTCATTCCCCGATCGTCCTTGGTCTCAGTTTCCGGCGCGAGAACCGGTGTAAGGCGCGGGTCACCGTAATAGCACGATCCCAGGAACTCCTGCCCTTCAGGGTCCCACGTAATCATTCCCTGAGCGTTCACGTCCTTTAACACGTTGATGCTGTTATCCGCCAGTTTGAGCAGTGCTTCGCGAAAAGCGGCTTTGCCCTGGCTGGTTGTGATGTCGATCTTGCCTTCGTTCAGAACCCAGCGGCGCGGATTGGTTGCGACGTTGATGCCCGAGCTAGCCAGGAAGATCGCGCCGATGGGACGACGATCTATCCAGTTTACTTGGAAGGGATACTTCTTCGCGTACCGTTCCAGAACATCACCCGAGAGATCCTGGACGCGCGCACCTGCCGGGCCGAAACGCAGCGAAACATCAAATGCCTTGCTCATTCCCGGTTTGATATCGCGGCAAGTGATCACGAACGGATAGCTGGTTCTGGCCGGGGGATTCGTCGAATACGGCACATCTACCGAGCATTCCAGATCATCGCTGCAAAAATTGAGCGCAGCCGTTCCATAATCCACCCGGACTATCGGCACAACGAACCGCGGATCGGCAACCGAAGGAATCGAAGGAGGATATTGATGTAAGGGCCACTCGGGGCCCTTAAAGCCGTAGCCGAACATTCCTGCCTCAAGTGTGCCGCCGTCCGGAACAGCGGGAAAACTTAGGTCCATCAAACGAAGAGAGAATTCATTAAGCGGTTCTGTACTGGAAATCGAAATCTCAATTCTCATTGTGATTTTATCGTCTTGTTTGCCGTACACGCAGGAAAGACGTCCCCAGGGATAACTTAGATCGATTGTGTCGGCCTGTTTCTTCGGCATCACGGCTTGTGATGGAGAACGCCACAGAAGCGTGTCAAGCGCGGCGCGAAAAACTGACTTCCACTGCGTCAGCTCTCCATTTTGGGCGGAACGGAGAAGGAACTGTCCATTGTACGAGAGCGAATCCAGTCCCCGGGATCCAACCGAGAAATCCAACCCCCGCTTCGCGGGAGGAGATTGACGGCCGGGTGTCTTGGCCCGATCGCTTTGTGATTGTACGTCCGCCGGGCACGTGGGGGTGAAAATGCCCAAAGCAAGAAGCACGAACAAATCGAGGAGAAAAAATTTCAGCGCGTCAAAGGGCATCATCGAAAGCGAAGAGCCAGAACATAACAGATACAGATCAGAAGTCCCTGCGCCCCCCGAAAGTGCCTGACTACTGCCTGTCGCGCCGTAGTTTCGGCGAAGGCGGGAATTCTGACTTCTGATCTCTCGAGCGAAGCGGTGGAAGGGCTTTTCCATAGCGTGCGATCAGCCACGGCAATTCAAATCCGCGTATCAGGCGCGGAATGAAACGGTGCGGCTGAGCTATCAATCGCAGCAGCCAACCCAGAAAAAAGCGGTCAGCCAAATCGGGAATTGCAATCTGATCGCCTGTGATGAAGCCAAGCGCGGCCCCAGTACAATGGATCGCCGGCCGATAAGACAAATTTTCGCACAGATAATGTCCGAGCTTTTCCTGTGGCCCACTGCCGATCGCAATCACGACGTGTGCCGGTCTGTCTTTCTCAATTCGCGTCAGAAGGTGCCGATCGTCAACTTCCAATCCGTACCGGGGCGCGATATAACAGTCTTCAATCTTGACCGCAAAGGTTTCGCTGCGGAAACAATCGAGCAGTTTTTGCCGTGCGCGCGTTCCAGGTAAGATCCAGAAAACGCGTGCGCTCCCCTCACGTTCCAGTTTTGCGAGGAGTTGTTTCAGATATTTCAAGCCAGAAATGCGCTGAATCTTTTCGCGGCGCAACAATCGCCACGTGAGAACCATCAACCCGCTGTCCGCGATCGCGAGGTCCGCTGAGAGCATGGCCCGCCGATATGGTCCGTCCTCGCGCAGCCGCGCAAAACATGTCCCCGAAGGCGCCACCAGATAGCCGCCATGCCGGTGCATGAACGCGACGGCTTCATCGACATCTCCGTTGAAGAACCGAAGACCGAGAATCTGTTGAGTTGGGATCATTAGGTGAGCATCAAAACCGCGTGCGACCATCGGAGTGACCTGCGACGCGGCGAGCGCTAACATCCAGCATCGAACGGCGAATATCGAACATCTATTTCTGTTCACGTGTCCCGCTGGCGTTTCACAGAATCGAGCCGGCGGGCGCCGAGCGACATAGATAGGTAGGCCGGAGGCCGAGTGAGGGGGAGCGAATGGTCAAAGCCCTACAGGTCCTTATCCCAAAATATTCCCAATTCGCGTCGGGTGGAAAAGTGTTATGATTTCGCCTCGTGCAAAACCTGGTAGCTACGCTCGCGCGCGCTGAAACTTCGCCGTTGTCTATCAGATATTTTTCGGCGCGTCTCGTCTTACCTTTTCTCTTTTTCGGTGCGCTCTGGTTCATCCTATGCAGGCAGCTTAGCGGGGAATGGTCGGTCAACGAGCAATACAACTACGGATGGTTCGTTCCTTTTTTCGCCCTCTATCTTTTTTGGCTTCGCTGGCAAGACCGGCCAGAGCCGGAAATCAGTGGTCAGTGGTCAGTGGTCAGTGGGCAGTGGGCAAAAGTCAGCGGCAACCGTCGCCTGTTAATCGCTGCATTGCTCGCAGTTCCCGCGCTTCTTCTCCTTTTGCCAGTTCGTCTTTTTGAAATTGCGAACCCAGAATGGCGATTGCTCGCCTGGGTTCACGCGACGGCCGTCGTCACGCTGACGCTCTTGCTGATTTGGCGCGCAGGCGGACGCGCATGGCTCCCACATTTTGCGTTTCCGGTCGCGTTCATTTTCATCGCAGTGCCGTGGCCTACGCCGGTGGAAACTCCAATCATCCAGGGCCTGATGCGCATCGTCGCCCGTGTCGCCGCGGAAACAGCGATGCTCCTTGGAATTCCGGCCCAAGTCGAGGGCAACCTCATTCGCGTGAGCAACGGACTCGTCGGCGTGAATGAAGCATGCAGCGGCATCCGTTCATTGCAGACGGCACTGATGATCGGCTTGCTGTTCGGCGAACTGAAGCGGCTTTCGATTTTGCGCCGCGTCGCGCTCGTCGCTGGCGCGGTTGCGATCGCGCTTTTCGCGAATTTTGTCCGCGCAGTTTTTTTGGTGACCGTCGCAGCAACGGAAAATATCTCAGAGGTCAGTCGCTGGCACGACATCGCCGGCTACACCATCATTGCTCTTGTCTTCGTCGGCACGATGAGTCTCGCGTACTTGCTCGGGAGATCCGAAATCAGACATCAGAGATCAGAAGTCCCTGGTCGGTGGTCTGTTGTCCGTAGTTCATATCTGGCTGCAGCTCTCTGCTGGCTCTTCTTTGTCGAGGTTGGAACCGTCGCATGGTATCGCGCGCATGAACGCAATCTCGTTCGCGGCATCCCCTGGAGCGTGCGTTGGCCCGACCAGGCGCTCAATTTTCACAAGCTGAAGATCGACCAGGAAATTCGCGCCGTGCTCCGGTTCGACGACGGCGAGGCGGCGGCCTGGACGCTAACGTCGCCTATCAGTTCCGAAAAAGTTGCCAAGCCGAGAGCTTCCGGCACACAAGTGAATAGGTCGGGGGAAAACACGATCTCCTGCTTGCTGTATGTTTTTCGCTGGAAGCCGGGCCGAAACAGTGCGCTTCTGGCAAACCTGCACCGGCCGGATGTTTGCTTGCCTGCCAGCGGCTGGACTCAGGTGGCGGACGATGGGGTGCGCAATTATCCTGTGACCGGTGCGTTTGAATTGCCGTTTCGGCATTTTGAATTTCAGCGTGCATTCGAAAATTCCATGCCGCAGACAGCGCACGCATTTTATTGTTTATCGGAAGATCGCGCCGCTGGACCTTCCGCGCCGCGGCAGGGCGCGAACTTGGTCGCGAACTCACCCGGCATGTCAGGCAGCCGTTCCGAATGGACGCGCGCCGAGCGTCTTCGCACGGTGTTGGAAGGACGCCGTCATTTGGGACAGCAGGTGATCGAAGCAATCTTCATCAGCAGCGAGCCGTTCTCCGCAGCAGACGCTGAATCGCATCTGCGGGCTTTGGTTCGTGACGTCGTTTCCGTGAATGCCGGGAGCCAATGAGCCAAGATTTGTAGGGCCTCCGTATCAGACGCCTCTCCTAAGTCGGCGTTTCACAGAACGGAGCCGCGGGGACGCGAGCGACATAGACGGGCAGGCCGGAGGCCGAGTGAGCGGGAGCAAACGAGTCAAACGCCCTACAGTTCCCCCCCCAAAAAAAATCTAAAAAAATGTCTTGCCATGCCAGTGAGAATTGTTACAACGACTGTAATTTTTAAGCTTTGGGAGGAAACATGCGAAAATTTAAGAAATTTCGGTCGCACACTTTAGCGGCTCCGGTTGAATCGCGGCAACGTTGGATGCGCTCTCGCACATTCCATTCGCTCTTAATTGCGGTGGCGGGCGCATTGATGTTGCTGGCTGCTTTCGCATCGAGCGCGAGGGCGGATGTAATAGCTTATTTCAATTTTGAAGATTCTACCGTGGGTGGGCCCCCGGATTTTACGTCGGAGTTTGACCAAGGTCTAGGGGTCAACACGACGATCGTGACCAATTACGATCCCGCCTCCATGAACAGCGTTACGCCGGGGTTAGCTGAGAATCGTTTGGCTGCCGACACGGACCCCAACGATCTTTCGGTGCACCTCTTCAGGAGCGGATTGAATGACCCGGCTGATCTCGATATCCCGCTCTTCTCGTCGCAAGGTTTCTTTCAGGACATGACCGTGAGCTTCGGGATTAATGTCCAAGGAAACGGCTTCGAAACTGTTACGCTTTGGTATAGCATTGATGGAGGAGCAAATTTCATCAATTCGGGTAACTCTGCGTCACTTTTGACAGGCGGGGCACAAGTCATAAGTTTGGCCGTCCCCGTCGCTGCTAACAACGCGCCATTACTCGTCCTGCGACTGGAATTCACCGGGGGACAGTCAAACGGCACCAATGACCAGGACATTATCGATAATATCCTGGTAGGTGGCACGATCGTCCCTGAGCCCGCTACAGTCGCGGGTGGGCTGCTCGGTGTTCTCGGGCTGTGTTGGTTTCAGCGGCGGCGATTGATTCGCTCGGTGCGTCTGCGGGGCACCTGAACAGACTGGCTGCCTCCCAACGCGTTGAGGAATCACCGGGGCGATCGTTCCACCTTTAAGCGCACCAAAGGTGGATCGGCTTCTCCGAAGACGATGCCGAAAGATTCGCCGTAGGCGCAGTGTTTCCTACTCGAGCAAACGCAGCAGTGGTGGCGTTGCATATTCGGCGACGCCATAGTAAACGTCTCGCGTGCCGAAGCAGCCATCACGTCCCGTCGCAAAGAAGGACGATCTCGACCTAACGCCGCCGGAGGAAATCCGCGCCCGACGCATCAGACTTTTCGTCTTACTCGGCGCGGTGGTCGCCTGCGCGCTTGGCGTCACCATTTATTTCGCTGCTCCGTCGGTTGGCGGTGCAATCAAGGGCTGGCAGTCGCGCCGCCTCGCGCGTCAAGCTTTCGCATTGATTGATCAAAGGAAATGGGCGGAGGCTAACGCGAAAGCGCGTGACGCGCTCCTGTTGGGCTCGACCGAACCGGAATCGTGGCGAGCCATTGCACGGCTAGCGTCTCGTACGGGTCAATCGACACCAGCGTTGGAATGGTGGAAGAAAGTGGACGAGGCACACCGCCTCACAGTGGAGGACCGGCGCGATTTCATCGGCGCTGCGCTCACGTCCGGTGAAATAACGCTGGCCGCGAAGCAAGTTGAAGCACTGCTTGCACAACGCGCCGGACCGGCGCCAATCGATATTGTCTTCGCGGGTCAACTCGCTGCTCGCCAGAGCGATCCGGCCCTATCAGTCGATTATGCCCAACGCGCGCTCGCCGATAAGCGTGCACGACCGTATGACATCCTCGCTGCTGCGACGCTCATTCTCTCGGTGACGAGTCCCTATTCGCAGCCATACGCCGACGCCTGGCACCAAATTGAAGCCGTGGCGCGCGATCCAAAGAACCTGGGGTCGCTCGACGCGCTCGTTGTTCTCGCACGCGAAGAGGCGCTCCCACCCATGCCTGCAATCGGCGGCAAAGAATCTCTTTTCATCAAGAACTCTGGGCGTCGTAGTCTTGGCGAAGGCGGCACCTCCACGCCTCAACCACGACCTGCAAATCAAGGAGCGGCGGTCTCCAGCCCGCCGCCGGACCTTTCGCCGGGCACAACGTCTCAACCAAGCGACACGGTGACTCTTGATCTCGCCGCCACGCCGCCATCAGCTCCTGCCGGACGGACAATGAGCCTGCCGGAAGTGGCGAACGCTCTTGAAAATCATCCTAATGCTCACCCTTATCACAAACTCCTGGCACTTGAAGTTCGTGCCCGGCACGATCCGGCTCTCGCAAGTCAATATGTCGCGGATGCCGTGGAGCGTTTTCGTGATGGCGACGACGAAACGCTCGCTGCCCTGGCTGCGTGGCTGAATAAAATTGGTCGGCCTGCAAAGACATTGGAAGTGCTGCCGGAGGTACGCGCGATCCAACGGCAGGACTTCTTCCTTCAATACGTGAACGCGCTCGCCGCTCTGCAACGCTGGAGTGAAGTCAAAGATCTGTTGATGAGTGAACATTCTGTCGTCGATCCCATGCTGCAACACATGTACCTCGCCGTGGCGCAGGCGCATCTGGGCTCGTCAACTGGCGCGACTAACGAGTGGCAACGGGCGCTGCAGGTCGCGAACACGGCCGAGAAATTGTTGACGCTCGCAAATAACGCCGAGCAAAACTCTGCAAACGATGTCGCCGATGCCGCGTATTCTGAAGCGATCAAGATCGCGCCTAAAAACCGGACGCCCTACACGGGCCGGTTGCGGCTTGCTCTGGCTGGCGGACGCACGGCTCAAGCGCAAGAGATCGCAGCAGGAATCGCGCGGCTCTGGCCCGATGACGCAGCAGCCCGCAATCAGGACACTTATTTGCGACTGCTGCTCGGCGCATCAGATGACGCAGCGGAAGCAGCGCAGCGCGAAGCGCAGGTCCTCGTCGCGAAGGAACCGCGGAACTGGCAAGCGCGGGCAACGCTCGGCCTGGCGTGTCTTCGTCTGGGCCGGAAGCAGGAAGCGTTGGCCGCAATCCGCGAGCCCCGGGTCACCGGCGTAGAGCCGCCGGGTGCGCTCGCAGTGCGCGCGGCGATTCTGGCGGCGAACGGTTATGAAGACGGCGCCCGTAACGACGCGCGCCTTCTCAGCGCGAAATCGCTTTTACCAGAAGAACGCGCGCTGATCGCCCCGCTGTTGCAATAACGGTAGCGTCAGCTCTCTCAGCGGAGAAGGCGTGAACTGTTTCTTTGTTCGCAATGCGCTGAGGACAGCGCACACTACAACGCTCACGGCTTCAACGAGTCGATCTTTGCCGGCGTAGTTCCTTGCAGGGCTTCCAACTTTGCCAGGTTATTTCGAGCATCGACATCCCCGGGGTTAATCCGCAGGGCGGCTTTGACTTCTTTTATCGCCTCGGGAATTCGACCCATCTGTGCGAGAGCAGCTCCCAGGTTATTATGCGCAGAAGCAGAAGTAGGGGTAATCCGCAACGCCTTCTTGTAATGATCTATTGCCTCTAAAGCTCGGCCAGTTTGGACCAGGGCGTTGCCCAGATTATTCTGCGCCTCGGCATAACCAGGATTAATCCGTAACGCCTGCTCGAATTGATCTATTGCCTCTGAAGTTCGGCCCGTCAGCAATAAGGCGCTGCCCAGGTTGTTGTACGCCTCGGCGTAATCAGGGTTGATCCGCAATGCCTGGCGATATTCTTCTATTGCTTCAGATGTTCTGCCTTTCCCCATAAGCGCGTTGCCGAGGCTGTAACGTGCAACCTCGGGTTTGATTCGCGAAGCCTGCTTAAACAGATCCATTGCCTCGGGAATCCGGTTCACCTTGTACAGGATGTTACCCAGGTTAACTTGCGCCATCCAGCAGGCGGGATTACGCGCGATAGTGGTCCGATAAAGCGTTTCGATGTCGGTATACATCCGGCTTTGCTGCCAGGTGAGCACGAACAGCACACCCGCCAGGACCAGCATGATTCCAGGCTCCAGCAAAGATTGCCAAGCTTTTAATCGCGCGGTCAGCAAAACAATCCCACTGGCGCACGGCGTGATGATTCCCAGGCAAGCCAGGTATTGCCAGTGATCGGCTACAAACGAATAGATGAAAAAATAAATGTTGAGAAAACCCAGCGACGGTAACAACAGGAACAAATAGATGAGCACTCCCGCCAAAGGAGCTCGTGACCATCGCCGCAAGTTCCACAAGATTAACAGCAGTACCAGAACACCGATTGGAAAAAGATATTGCCACCACAGGGCTGGGTTAATATCCCAGCGCGGATAAACGAACATGAGGTTCGACGGCCAGAGAAGTTTGCTCAGTTGAAACCAGAAGGCACGCCCGGCTATGATGCAGCGATCCAGCAGGGACAGATCCAGCATCCTCGCTCTGTAACCCATGTTGCCGTATTCCACCCAGGACGTCACCAATCCCGCCGCCGCCGACAAGAAAAGAAACGGGATCAAAGGAAGGGTTTCCCGCCGCAAGGAGATCGTACCGCGTTTCCACCAGAGAATCACCAGCCATGCCAGAGGCAGCGTCACAATCGCAGTTTTACTCAGCAATCCCAAAAGAAACAGCCCGAGGGCGAACGCGTAAGTTTGTCTGGTTCGTCCGTCGTCAAACTTTAAATACCAGAGCGTTGCTGCCAGGGCAAAGACCCCGGAGAGCGTGTTCTTACGCTCCGAAATCCATGCCACCGTTTCCACATTCACCGGGTGCAGGGCAAAGATGATCGCCGCTAGCTCCGCTCCCGGGACTCGCAAAAAACGCAGGACCTTTAGTACCAGCACGACGCAACCAATGTGCAGAAGAAGATTGACCAAATGATAGCCGCTGGTCGAATCGCCCCACAACCTTTGCTGGAGCCAGTAGGAACTGAAAAGAAGAGGATAGTATTGCCCGGCTGCTCTTGGCACGAGCCAGATTGCCCTTAAACCATCCAGGCTGCGCAACTCCCGAGGCGTTACACACTCGTCATCATCCCATAAAAGTCCCCCGTGCCAGGCGGGCTGATAGGCCAGGATGGTGACCGCTGCCAGTATGAGGCAGAAGAACCAGTCGCGTTTCGTCCAACTCATGACCGACGACTCTTCACCTCTTCAATCCTGCAACAGGCGCACACTACGATCACATCTAAATTGCACGGTGTCAGCTCGAAGTTGCAAAAACACGAGAACCATCGGTGCGACGTTACTAGTTTCGGTACCATTGCTTTTCATCGATTTCGTAGATTAGCTTGCGAGAAAGTTGATGCGAGTCTGTAAAAGACGTTATCAGAGAACAGGCGGCGAAATCCATGATCTTACATCGTGTAACGCTGCAAATCCCGAAGCAAAGCTTGATTAAACGGGGCACTCTGACGATCGATGAATTTCGAATGCTAAGCAGACAATTGTTTCAAGCTCCGACCCTGTTCTCATCCAGGCGTATCCAGTTGCCCGTCGCACCTGGGTACATCAGCTAGCTTTTAGCGAGGATCGCTCGACTTCGCTGGCCACGTAGGTCTGCTGTTCGACAGTGATTTCAGGAAAGAGGGGAAGCGATAGGACTTGCTCAGCCGCGGCCTCCACAACTGGGAAGCCGCCTCGCTGATGGCCCAGATGCTGGAAGGCACCCTGCAGAGGTATCGGCAGGGGATAGTGCAGCGCGGCACCGATGCCAGCCGCTTTTAATTTGCGCAATACCGAGTCACGACGTGGCAGGCGTATGACGTACAAGTGCCAGACATGCTCGTTTCCGGAAAGTGTGACCGGCAACGTAACAGCCCCGACCCCGGAAAGCAGGTCGTCATAACGCCGTGCCGCTTGCCGTCGCGCCTCGTTCCAAGTTGCCAGATGTTTCAACTTTGCGCTGAGCACTACCGCCTGTATTGCATCGAGCCGCGAGTTGAAGCCCACGCGCGGGTGATGATATTTTATCTCGCTACCGAAATTGCGCAGTGCGCGAACTGCGGCGGCAAGGTCGTCCGAATTGGTCAATACAGCCCCGCCGTCACCGTATCCGCCCAGGTTCTTGCCGGGATAAAAGCTCGTAGCAGCCGCCAGCCCTACGCTCGCCAAGCCCTGGTTGTGACGGCGCGCGCCATGCGCTTGCGCGGCGTCTTCGAGTAACAGCACGCCGGTCTGATCGGCAAGAGCCTTGAGGTCCTCCATCGGCGCCATCTGGCCGTAGAGGTGCACCGCCAGGATTGCCTTCGTGCGACGGTTGATCTGCAGCGCGACCGCCTGCACGTCGATAAGATGCGTTTCCGGGTCTGAGTCGACGAATCTTGGTACTGCACCGGCGCGCATGACCGCGAATGCCGTGGCGACGAAAGAATTGGCTGGCACGATTACTTCGTCACCGTTGGCGACACCGACCGCGCGCAGCATCATCTCAATCGCGTCGGTGCCGTTGGCGACACCAACGCAGTGCTTCACGCCGGAAAAACGCGCGAATGCTCGCTCAAAGCTGGCGACTTCCTCACCGAGGATGAATGCCGTGTTCTCAAACAGGCGCGCGAACCCTTGCTGTAGCTCATCCGCGATTTGTCGATGTTGCAATTTCAGATCGACCAGCGGAATCAGCATGACAGTTCTACCTGTTCCTCGCGGCCGCGCGCACGGATCGAACGTTGGATTGCCTCGAGCGCGCGCACAACGGCGATCCCCTCCGGCGCGCCGGTAAATGGTTGCTTCCCTGACACGATGCATTCGAGAAAGTGCGCACACTGCGTCGCCAGGGGCTCTCCGAGTGGCACCTTCGGAACTGTAATATCCCCCTTCCGCACGCTGGCACGGAACGAGGCAAACGAATCGACATATGTCGGCCGGGTGCACGCATCGGTTACCTGTTTGTCGTAGATGCGCAGTGGCTCGTTGAGGTTCATATCGTCGAACGTCAGCATGCGTCTTTCGCCAACTACCGTGATGTCGCGGGCCTTGCGGGGATTGAGCCAAGAGGCGTGTAGATTCACCAGCACGCCTTGCGGGTATCTGAGGGTGGCGAAAACGGCGTCTTCAATCCCTTGATTGATCCAAGTTCCTCCAATTGCCGATACACTTAGTGGTTCCGCATCGAGCAAGTAATTGACAATGGAGAGGTCGTGCGCCGCAAGGTCCCAGGCGGCATTCACATCCAAGCGAATGGGTCCAAGATTTGTACGGACCATCGAGACGTAATACAGCTTCCCGAGATGCCCTGCATCCAGGTATTCTTTCACCTTGCGTATAGCGGGATTATAAACAAACACGTGGCCGACCATGAGGATCAGTCGCTGGCGTGCGGCAAGCTCCAGAAGGCCGAGCCCCTGCTTCACTTGGGTCGTCAACGGTTTTTCGACTAGCACGTGCTTACGTCGCTCGAGCGCCTCTTTGGCGAGGACGTAGTGAGTGCTCGTTGGCGTGGCGACGACAACGGCGTCGACAGACGGGTCGCGCAATGCCTGCTCAGGATCTCCCGCAGTCTGCGCATCGGGAAAACGCGCGTGCACCTCATCCAATCGGGCCGCATCGCGGTCGATGATCCAGACGACTTCGCTCGTCTGCTTGTTGTGGAAATTCCGGATGAGGTTCGGCCCCCACTGACCAGCCCCAATCACCGCCACGCGAATCATTGCCATTCGTGCCGCCGCCGCTTTGACCTGCTGAGTTGCCGCGTGCGTGCGGTCAGAAAGCAGCGCTGTGCCCCTCGCCACCGTTCTGTGCATCGATCGGTCACGGTGCCTCCCCTTCGGCCAGAGTGCGTAGGAGGCGGGCGGGATTTCCGGCGACAACGGTGCGCGGGGCGACGCTCTTGGTCACAACCGCCCCCGCACCGACAATGGCTCCCGCACCGATGGTGACTCCGCCCAGAATAACAGCCCCCGACCCAATCGTCGCGCGGCGTTTGACCAGAATTGGGATCACTTTCCAGTCGGCGTCCGTTTGCAGAGTTCCGTCCGTGCGGCACGCACGCGGGAATAGATCGTTGATGAAGCACACGTGATGGCCAATGAATACGTCGTCCTCGATAGTGACGCCTTCGCAAATGAACGAGTGGCTCGAAATCTTGCAGCGGGCGCCGACGGAGGCATTCTTCTGAATCTCAACAAAACAACCGATGCGCGACTCATCCCCCACTGTACAGCCGTAAAGGTTGGCGAAGCCGAATATCTTGACAGACCGTCCCAGGCAGACATCGGGAGCGATGCGGTTAAATGTTTCCATGCCGTCCTTGTGGTGTTCCGGGGTCGGTTCTTGCTTCTCCCTGTTGCGACATGACGAATCGTCCCTCGTTGTACCAACGTGGCCTACTTTCGCAAGCCGAAACCGAGGTAGACGAGCGGCCGCAGGATGGACCACCAACCGATGATCGGCTTCATTTTTGTCTGGCCCAAGTGCTTGGGCGGATAAATTTTCGTCACCGGAACTTCCACAGTGCGGTAGCCGAGCCTGATGGTGCGCAAATACAGGTAGGGTTCGAGTTCGTACTCCCGCAACCAATCTTGTGACAAGTTGATGCGTCTATCAGCCAGCACGCACTTGCGCACGGCGCGGAAACCATTTGTTGACTCGGTGATCCAACGCCGGGCAACCAATGAAAAGAGCACACGGTGAAGGCGCGTGGCGATCTGCCGATATTCAGGCATGGGGCCGAAGTTACCGGCGCGTTTCAAAAAGCGGGAACCTTGCACGAAATCCGCCCGATTCTCGGCGATCGGCTCCAAAAGCAAGGGAATCTCCTCCGGCGCATCCTTGTTGTTCCCAGCCACGGTGACGGCGACGTCATAGCCGTGCTGGACGGCATACTCATAGCCCGTCTGCAGTGCCGCACCCACGCCGAGCGTCGCACCCATTGATATAACCTGGGCTCCAAATGACCGCGCCACTTCGGCGGAGTGGTCTGTGGAACCGTCGTCCACGACCAGAACTTTATCCACCACTTGTCGTGGCATACGGCCTACGACTTTTCCAATCTTCGCCTCTTCGTTAAAGACCGGCACGATCGCAATGATGGATAAGCCGCGATACATGTTTAGCGCTCCGCAGCCGATGGCCGCCGCAGATCAACTGCTGCCGGGGACGATGACGCCAGAATGGAGTGCGATTCTGTCAGAATTCACGCGCGGCTTCAAGTCTGCGGCCTCAAGCACGAGGAATGCCGGCGCAGTTGCCGCGATCGGTTATGCGCGCCGGTGCGCTCGCAGTTCGCGCGGCCATCCTGGCGGTGAACGGATCCGAAGAAGGCGCGCGGGGCGATGCGCATAATCTGGGAGCGGAACATCTCTTGCCGGAAGAACGAGCTCTGATCGCTTCGTTGTTGGACGACCGGTCTGATTACTGATCAGAGATCACCGATCCCTGCTTTACGAAGCGCCGTTATCTTTGTGACGAGATCTCGATCGATATTCATAGCTGCGGGAATATGCGCCTTCCTCCGCACCGTAGCCATGCGAAGCGTAATCATAGTAGTAGCCAACGCCGCCGCTTCTGCGCAATCGATTGAGTACCAGGCCAGCAGGGCGAATCCCTGCACTCGTTAATAAGGCAATCGCGCGGCGAACCGCCGGGCGCGGCGTTTTTCCCGCCCGAACAACAATGCACACGGTTTGAACATGCGGCACCATGAGCAGCGTGTCACTGACGGCGAGAATCGGCGCACTGTCGATCACGACTCGATCGAAAAGCCGCGCAGCCTCCGCGACGAGCTGACCAAAGAACGGACCCGCCAAGATCTCAGCTGGATTGGGCGCGCGTCGTCCACCAGCAAGGACGGAAAGTTGCCCTCCAGTCGCAGTGAGAAAGTTTCCCTCGATGGCGATTTTACCGGAGACGATATCGATTTCGCCTGCCGGAATTGGACGTGCCGCCGAGGCTACATCCGCTTCTCCCACCAAACAATCAATGACTCCTGGAGCGGCATCGTCCTCCTCGGAGTTATTTGTTTTCGCGGGCTGCGGGAAATGGAAGATCTTGTGCATGTTCGGCCGGCGCAGATCGCCGTCGATGAGCAGAACGCGATAACCTTGCTGCGCGAGCGCAAGCGAATAATTGGCGCTGGTGAAGCTCTTTCCTTCATTCGGCTCGGCGCTGGTGAAAAGTGAAACCTTGCGCTCGGCTTCGGGTCCCAAAAGGGAAAGGGCAGCGCGCAAATTGCGAAAAGCTTCCGCGGCTGGACTCTCTGGCGTTTTTACAACAACGCGGTAATTTGAGGTTCCCCAGGTTCTGCGTTGCCGTTTTACCCGAGGCCCTGCGCCTTGCTCGGTCGTTTCTGGGACAGCCGCAAATACGGGTAGCCCGAGCGTATCTTCCGCTTGATCAACGGTTTTGATGGAACGATCGAGCGTGTCGGCGCCGAAGACAAACGCGAGCCCGGCCACCAATCCGGCCAGCAGCCCCAGCGCGATCGCATTGGTGGGCTTGGGACTCACAGGCAAATGCGAGGCAGGGGAATGCTCGACCACACTAACCGCATTCGTCTTCACATCTTTTGTTAAACTTGTCTCTTTGATCTGGCGCAGAACGCTTTCATAGAGCGCGCGGTCGGTCTCAGCCTGCCGGGCCAATTCCTGGTATCCGATCGCTGTGCGGTTGAGCGCGACAGCCACGCCCTGCTGGTCTTGCAACGCCCCTTGCAAACTGGCTTC
>Ga0137366_10000182_pt1 | contig 36119 bp, 27 predicted proteins | sample SagtaG_8_FD_104938 | JGI IMG/M metagenome (GOLD analysis project Ga0137366, IMG submission 104938) | Vadose zone soil microbial communities from Sagehorn Ranch, Mendocino, California, USA - Sage1_L_60_16 metaG | ecosystem: Environmental > Terrestrial > Soil > Vadose zone | place: USA...
CGCGCATCGCGAGCTGAGCGACGAGGGCGCGGAGCGCGACGCGCTCGAGCGGGCGCTCACTGCCGATCCGCGCTACTTTCCCGCGCTCCTGCACAAGGCGCGGCTCCTCGAGCGGCAGGGAAAGCGCAAGCAGGCCGCCTACATGTACCACGCGTTCCTCTGCTGCGTTCCGCCCGGCGTCCAGCACCCGCAGGCGGTGCAGTCGGCCATGGAGCACGCGAACGAGGTCTTGCGGGAAAACGATGCCGCCCTCGAGACGTTCCTGGTCCCGCGCGTAAGGGAGGCGCGCGCGCGCCATGCAGGCGAGCGGCTCGATCGCTTCGACGCGTGCTTCGACGCGCTCATCGGCAGGCGCAGGGTCTTCGCGCCGCAGCCGACCTTCATGCTGTTCCCGCGGCTGCCGGCGATCGAGTTCCTCGACCGCGAGGCGTTTCCGTGGCTCGATGCGTTCGATGCCGCAACGGACGAAATCCGCGCGGAGGCGCGCGCCGCGCTCGCGCAGGCCGCGGACGATTTCGTGCCCTACATCTCCAAGCCCGCAGGCTCTCCGGTCGATCAATGGGTCGAGCTCAACAACTCGAAGCGCTGGAGCACTTTCTTTCTGTTCAAGAACGGAAAACGCATCGAGGAACACCTCGCGCGCTGCCCCAGGACGGCGGCTCTCCTCGCGGCGGCGCCGCTCTGCGAAATTCGCGGGCATGCCCCGACCGCTTTCTTCTCCGTCCTCGCGCCGAAGACGCGCATCCCGGCTCACACCGGCGTCACCAACACCCGCTTCATCGTGCACCTGGCGCTCGCCGTGCCGCCCTCGTGCGGCTTCCGCGTGGGCGCCGAGACCCGTGAGTGGCGCGAAGGCAGCGCCTGGGTGTTCGACGATACCTTCGAGCACGAAGCCTGGAACGACAGCGGCGAGCCGCGCATCGTTCTCATCTTCGACGTCTGGAATTCCTTCCTGACACCGGCGGAGCGCGATCTGGTCGGCGTGGTGACGGCGGGGGTACAGGAATACAACGAGGGCGAATCGCCCTTCAGGCAAGGCGGCTGACGATGGCGTTCTCCGGCAGAGTCTGCACGATGAAGCGGTGCATTTTTCTCGCGGCCGCGGCGGCCGCGATCGGGCTCGCCCTGGCTGGCGGCGCCGCCGCCGAAACCGGCAAATGCAAGGTGGCGGGCATCGCCGAGTGGCCGCTTCGGGCGGAAGACCGCCGCCCGGTTATCGACGGCGCGATCAACGGCCGGAAGATCGGCATCCTGCTCGACACCGGGTCGGCAATGAGTCTCGTGCGGCGTTCCGCGGCAACGAGGCTGGGCCTGACCCGATATCAGACCCCGCGCCGCGTCATCAGCATCGCGGGCGAGTCCGAGGCCGAATACGTTCACATCGACGAGTTCCTGATCGGTCAGGGCGTGCGCAAGAACTGGGAAGTGCTGGTCGCCGGCGAGCACGGTTTCGACAGCGACACCGCGGTCATCCTCGGCGACGACTTCTTCCAGAAGGTCGATGTCGAATTCGATCTGGCCCACGACGCGGTGAGGCTTTACGAGACCAGGGATTGCGAGGGCGTATCGCTCGCATATTGGGCGACCGAGCCCGCCGGCGAGGTGCCGATCGAGGCAGGCTCGAGGATCTGGCTGACCATCGCGATCAACGGCAAGCCGGTCCGGGCCGGGCTCGATTCCGGATCCGGCATTTCGGTGTTGTCCAAGGCGGACGCCGCGCGGCTCGGTGTCACGCCGGAGTCCCCCGGCGTCGTCGCTGGAGGCTGTATCACCGACGGCGATAGCAAGAGAGGGATGGATTCCTGGATCGGGCAGTTCGAAAGCTTCGCCATCGGCAGCGAGATGATCAGGAATCCGAGGATTCGTTTCGCCGATCTGTGGAAGCAAATGACCTATACCGAGACCGGGAGCCGCCTGCCGACCCGCCTCGCCGGTCGGCCGGACATGCTGCTCGGCGCCGATTTCCTGCGCGCCCATCGCGTGCTGGTGTCCCGCAGCCAGCGCAAGATGTACTTCACCTATGCCGGAGGCACGGTGTTCCCGGGCAAGCCGTCGAAGGGTTGCAACGCCCCTTCGGCCGGTGATGCCGGTCCAGATTTCCACGGTGGTCAGTGCTGAGATTGCTAGCGATCCGCGCGGGGCGGCACCGATCCTTGCGCGGACTTTTTCGTGGCCGGTCTCTTCCTTGAGCAGTGCTTCGATGATGCAGGTGTCGAGGAGATACCTCACCGCTTGAAGTAGCGGTCGCTCGGTTTCGCGCCGAGCCGCCATGGTCCGGCTGCCTTCATCCGGTCAAGCGCGTCCAGCACCGCGCGTCCATAAGCGGTGGACTTGCGTGCTGCGCCCGATTCTCGCTCGCGCATACGACGCCCGTTCGGTCGTGCTGTCGTGGTCGTCATGGTTATGGCCCGTCATTCTAGCGTACGGAGGTGCGTGATTCTACCGGTGCTTGTTCAGGAACGTCGCCAGAGCGCGATTGAACGCCGCCGGCTGCTCGAGGTTGGACAGGTGCGAGGCCGAGGGGATGACCACCAGATCGGATCCGGGCAGCGCGGCGTGGATCTCGCGCGCCATCGCGACCGGGGTGCCGGCGTCCTGCTCGCCGACGATCACGAGCGACGGGCACTTCACTTCCTTCAGCCGCTGGGTCAGGTTGATCTTCGGAATCGCGTGGCAGCAGCCGACGTAACCCGGGACGGGCGTGGCGCGGATCATCGCGCTCACCCGCGCCGTCACCTCGGGACGCCTCTTGCGGAACGGCTCGGTGAACCAGCGCTGGAGCGTCGTCTCGACCAGCGCCTCCATGCCCTTGTCCTGCGCGGTCTTGATGCGTCCCTGCCACAGCGGCAGCGCCTCGGGCGCGTAGCGGCTGGTGGTGTCGGCGAGCACCATGCTCGCGAACATGGCGGGGAATTTCAGCGCGAAGGTCTGGCCGATCATCCCGCCCATCGACAGGCCCACCCAGTGGCAGCGCTCGACGCTCAAGGCCTGCAGCAGGCCGTGCACGTCGTAGGCCATCATGTCGAGCGTGTATTCGCCTTCGGGCGCGTCGCTCGCGCCGTGGCCGCGCGTGTCGAAGCGCAGCACCTTGTAATTGCGCCTGAGCACCGCCGCCTGCTCGTCCCACATGGAGAGATCGCAGGCGAGCGAGTGGCTCATGACGAGCCACGGGCCGCTGCCTTCGACGACATAGTTCAGCTCGATGCCGTTGGTCTTGATTTTCATGTTTTCGCTCCAGACGCGGCGCCCCGCTCTTCCGAAAACTCCCGCGCCAGAAAATCCTTGTAGGCCGCGGCGATCCCGTCCTTGAGACCGATCCTGGGCGACCAGCCGAGCTTGCGCAGCCGGCCGATATCGAGGAGTTTCCGCGGCGTTCCGTCGGGCTTGCTCGCGTCGAATTCCAGCGCGCCGCGAAACCCGACGACGGCCGCCACCGCGCGGGCAAGCTCCGCGATGGTCTGGTCTTCGCCGCATCCGACGTTGACGAGCGGGAAGCCGTTGGGGCCGCGCAGCACCGCGTCGAACGCCTCGTCCGCGAGGCTCATCATCATCACGCAGGCATCGGCCATGTCGTCGCTGTGGAGGAACTCGCGCCGCGGCGAGCCGGTGCCCCAGATCACCGCTCGGTCGAGGCCGCCCGCCTTCGCTTGGTGCATCCTGCGTATGAGCGCAGGCAGCACGTGGGCCCCTTCGAGATCGTAGTTGTCGTTGGGGCCGTAGAGATTGGTCGGCATGGCGGCCAGGTAGCGCGTGCCGTACTGCTGGTTGTAGCTGCGGCACATCTCCACGCCCGCTATCTTTGCGACGGCATACGCGCGGTTGGTGAATTCCAGCGGGCCGGTCAGCAGATACTCCTCCTTGATCGGCTGGGGACAGTCGCGGGGGTAGATGCACGACGATCCGAGGAAAAGCAGGCGCCTGGCGCCGTTCCGCCAGGCTTCGTGCATGACGTTGGTCTGCACGGCGAGGTTGGACTGGATGAACTCCGCGGGGTGGTTGTTGTTCGCCAGGATCCCGCCGACCTTCGCGGCCGCCATGAAGACGTAGGCGGGCTTTTCCTGCTCGAAGAATTTCCTGACGGCGGCCTGGTCGGTCAGCTCCAGCTCGGCGTGGGTCCGGGTGAGGAGATTGCGGAAGCCCCCGCCCGCCAGGCGCCGCGCGAGCGCCGAACCCGCAAGACCCCGGTGGCCCGCGACGTAGATCCGCGCGTTCAACTCCATGTGTCGCCCGGATTCCTCGAGCTCGCCCTACTCGCGGCGTCGACCGGTCTGAAAGCCGTGCCGTCTTACGAGCTGGTCGCGCTCGGCTTCCTTGAGGTCCTCGCGGACCATCTCGGCGACCAGTTCCGGGAAGCGCACCTTGGGCTTCCAGCCGAGCTTCTGCCGGGCCTTGCTCGCATCGCCGAGCAGGCTGCTCACCTCGGTCGGACGCAGGTGCCGCGGATCGACTGCCACGATGCGGCGCCCCTTCTGGTCGTATCCGCACTCGTCGCTTCCCCTACCTTTCCAGCTGACCTGCATGCCGAGCTCCTTGGCCGCGGCGACGACGAACTCGCGCACGCTGTGCTGCTCGCCGGTGGCGATCACGAAATCCTCGGGCTTTTCCTGCTGCAGCATCAGCCACTGCGCCTCCACGTACTCGCGCGCGTGGCCCCAGTCGCGCCGCGCGTCGAGGTTCCCCAGGTAGAGGCAGTCTTCGAGGCCCAGACTGATCCGCGCAAGCGCCCGCGTGATCTTGCGGCTGACGAAAGTCTCGCCCCGCACCGGCGATTCGTGGTTGAACAGGATGCCGTTGCAGGCGAAAAGGCCGTAGGCCTCGCGATAGTTGACCGTGATCCAGTAGGCATAGAGCTTGGCGACGCCGTAGGGCGAGCGCGGATAGAAGGGCGTCGTTTCGGTCTGCGGCGATTCGTGCGCGAGCCCGAAGAGCTCCGAGGTCGAAGCCTGGTAGAACCGCGTCTTGTCCTTGAGTCCCAGGATGCGGATCGCTTCGAGCAGCCGCAGCGCGCCGAGCGCGTCGGCGTTGGCGGTGTATTCCGGCTCCTCGAACGACACCACCACGTGGCTTTGCGCGGCGAGGTTGTAGATTTCGTCCGGTTGCACCTCTCCGGTGATATGGACCAGGCTGCTCGAGTCGGTCATGTCGCCGTGATGCAGGATGAAGCGGCGATCCGAGACGTGCGGGTCCTGATAGAGATGATCGATGCGGGCGGTGTTGAAGAGCGAGGTGCGCCGCTTGATGCCGTGCACGACGTAGCCCTTGCCCAGGAGAAATTCGGCCAGATAGGCGCCGTCCTGGCCGGTGATTCCGGTGATCAGCGCGACCTTGGGTTTGTTCATGATGCCGGGTATTGTAGCGTGCGTTGCCCTTACCCTAGATCGATGGAACGGCAGGGAGATGCCTTACAGCAGCACGACGCCGAACATCTTGCATGCCGTTCTTATGCCCTCGTCGAGCGAGGCGATCGGAACGGTCAGCCGGCGAGCAAGCTCGAAATAAACCGTGTCGTACCCTTGGAGATGGTAGCGTCGGCTGAGGTCGATGAGCGCTGCCGCGTCGATCTCGATTGCAAGTGTCTCGGGTTTGAGTCCCCGAATCGCAAGCTGCGATGCCCGAAGTTTCGCAGCCGAGATTCGCTTGTCGCGCTTCGCCGCAATCAGCACGCTGCCGAGCTCGTAATGCCGCAGATCGGGAACAGCAGGAACAAGCTCGTCCCCGCCTATTCGTTCCAGAATGCCCTCGGCGTACCGGCCTCCGGGGCCGCCGCCCGGCAAGAACCATTCAACCGCTACGCTTGCGTCAAGAACGAAGCGCTCGGCGCGCATATCGCGCAGCGCGAATTTCCTTCAAATACTTGCGGCCGGTCTTTCCACCGCGCGCGTGGTTTGCTCGCCGCAGGCCCGTCAACAACAAGACCGCGGCGCGACAGCGCGACGAGCGCGCGTTCGCGGGCGCAGGTCGGATAATGTAAATACCTGGCGCCGGTGAAATCTTGAGGAGCTTGTCAGGGGCGTTCATTCTTTCATGGCTGCGTTCGACTCGATTCCTTCATTATAGAAGGAGTTGGTGGCCCGTTGCCGGGAAGGGGGCCGCTCCGGCGCTTGGCGACATGGCACCCCTCTTCGATGCGGAGCGGAGAGTCCGAGCGCGAATTGGACTCCCCTCTGAATTGGGGATAAGATTCAACGCCCTGCTGGTAACTCCTGCAGATAGTTCGTAAGTTCCCGAATAAGTTTTTTTGAAACGGATCTTATATGCGGACTACTTTTCACTTTTTCGGAATCGCTCTCGGCATCCTGCTCGCGATGCCAGCCTGGGCGCAGGTCGAGTCCACTCAACAGCAACCCACGACCGCTCCCGCTCCCACCATAACGCAGGAGCAGGCTCCGGCGATGCCGAGCATCCAGGACGTCCGCAGCCCGCTCAACACGATCAGCAATCGCCCGCGCGCGGCGACGGGCACGCAACCGGGCGCCGCGGCGGGAACCGGCCAGGCCGGGATCACACCGGGCGCGCGCACCCCATTCACCGGCACCGACCTCCAGCAGCGCATCCAGGAATTCCAATTCCAGCAGCTGCAGGAAGACCTTCAGGCCGAGCAGAGGGAGCGCAACGAGTTCCAGCAATTCGTGATGCAATCGATCGGCCGCGATCTGCCGATGTTCGGCGCCACCCTCTTCCGTACCGTGCCGAGCACCTTCGCACCGGTCGACAACGTTCCGGTCGCGGCCGACTATGTCGTCGGGCCGGGCGACGAGATCCAGATCCGCGCCTGGGGCCAGATCGACGTCGATTACAACGCAGCGGTGGACCGCGACGGCACCATCAGCGTGCCCAAGGTGGGCGTGATCAACGTCGCCGGGATCAAGGCGAGCGATCTGCCCGCCTATCTCAAAACCGTCTTCGGGCGCACGTTCCGCAATTTCCAGCTGACCGCGACGCTCGGCAGGCTGCGCTCGATCCAGATTTTCGTCGTCGGGCAGGCGAAGCGCCCCGGCACCTACACGGTGAGCTCGCTCAGCACGCTGGTGAGCGCGGTGTTCGCCGCCGGCGGGCCTTCGAGCAAAGGCTCCATGCGCAACATCCAGCTGAAACGCGGCAACCAGGTCGTCGCCGAGCTCGACTTGTACGATCTGCTGCTCTCCGGGGACAAATCCCGGGACGCGAAGCTCCTCCCGGGCGACGTGATCTACATCCCGCCGGTCGGGCCGCTCGTCGCGGTCACCGGCAGCGTCAATGTCCCCGCGGTCTACGAGTTGAGGCAGAGCACGGTGCTTTTCGACCTCATCCGCTGGGCTGGAGGCCTTGCCACGACCGCCGCCGGGCAGAAGGCCACCGTCGAGCGCATCGAGGACCACAAGGCGCGCAAGGTCGAGGAATTCCCGCTCGACATGGGCGGGCTCTCCCGCGCGGTCCGCGACGGCGATCTCGTGACCGTGTATTCGCTCGTGCCGCGCTTCGACAACGCGATCGCCCTTCGGGGAGAGGTCGCCCAGCCCGGCCGCTTTCCCTGGCGCGAAGGCATGCGCGTGCGCGACCTCATCCCGGACCGCGAAGCGCTGCTCTCGCGCGCGTACTGGATCAAGCGCAACCAGGCCGTGGGCCTGGACAGCAACGTGACGAGCATCCTCAATCAGCAGGCCGCGACCGGCACGCGGCTCACCGTCGAGGATCTCAACCAGAGGCGCAGGCGCGAAGGCGAGCTCGACGCGACCATCGGCGACACGATCCGCCGGATACAGACTGAGTCCGAGGCGGCGAGGTTCCTCGATCCGACCCAGACTTCCAGCGCCGTAGAGATCACCCGACTCCAGGATGCGAACAAGGGCACGATCGAAGCCGCGAAATCCGACGCGCAGCGCCTGATCAACCAGATCAAACCCTCGCTGCGCGAGGTCAACTGGGACTATGCGGTGATCGAGCGCCTCAACCGCAACGATCTCACCACCTCGTTGATACCCTTCAATCTCGGCAAGGCGGTCATCGACGGGGATCCCGAGCAAAACCTGCTGCTCCAGCCCGGCGACATCGTCACGGTGTTCTCGAAGCAGGACATCAAGGTGCCGGTTTCGAGACAGACCCAGTACATCCGCCTTGAAGGGGAATTTAAAGGCGCCGGGGTCTATCAGATCCAGCCCGGGGAAACCCTGCGGCAGCTCGTCGAGCGGGTGGGCGGATTCACGCCGAACGCCTATCTCTACGGCGCCCAGTTCACGCGCGAGTCCACGCGCCTGCAGCAGGAAAAGACGCTCGAGGAAGCGCTCAACCGGCTGGAGCGCGACATCCAGCGCTTCAACACGCTGCGCGCACAGAACGTGACATCGCCGGAGGATGCGTCTTCCCTCAAGCAGCAGGCGGAGAACCAGCAGGCGTTGCTCGCGCGCCTGCGCCAGATCCGGCCCATCGGCCGCATCGTGCTCGAGCTGCCCGAGAGCCCGAAATCCAGGGACCTTCCTGACCTGCCCCTTGAGGACGGCGACCGCTTCACCGTGCCGCCGCCGCCGTCGATGGTGAGCGTGTTCGGCTCGGTGTACAGCGAGAGCTCGTTCGTCTACAAGCCGGACAAGCGCATGGTGGATTACCTCACGCAGGCGGGCGGCCCGACCAAGAGCGCCGACGAAGGCAGCATCTACGTCCTGCGCGCCGACGGCTCGGTGAAGAGCAGGCGGCAGGAAGGATTCTTCACGGCGTCGCTCGAGCGCAGCCGCCTCATGCCCGGCGACAGCATCGTCGTGCCGGAAGAGCTCGACCGCACCACCGTCACCCGCGCGCTCAAGGACATCTCGCAGATCTTCTACCAGTTCGGCCTGGGGGCGGCGGCGATACAGGTTATCCGGAACAGGTAGCCGGCTGCCGTGTCCGAGCAAGATCACCCGGAGATTTCCAAAGACCCTTCGGCGGACCAACCTGCCGACGACGAAGTCAGCCTGCTCGATCTGTTGATCGTTCTCGCCAAGCACAAGCGGATTGTGCTTGGTGTTCCCTTTGTCGCGGCGGTTGTGGCCGCGATCGTCAGCCTGCTCATGCCCAACATCTATACGGGCACCACACGGATACTGCCGCCGCAGCAGAGCGCGTCTGCGGCCTCTGCGCTCCTCAATCAGCTCGGTGGCGCGTTGGGAGGTTTGGGGGGGATGGGCGGCTTAGCCGGCGGAGCGCTCGGGGTCAGAAATCCCAACGATCTCTATGTCGGCATGCTCAAAAGCCGGACCGTCGCAGACAATATGATCTCCCGGTTCGAGCTCGGCAAACTCTACGACGAGGACCGGCTGTCGGACGTCCGTAAGCGTTTGGAGAAAGAGACGGCGATCACTGCCGGCCGAGACGGGATTATTACGATCGACGTTGACGACAAGGATCCAAAGCGCGCGGCAGATATGGCCAATGCCTACGTGGATGAGTTAGTGAAGCTCACAAAGGTTTTGGCGGTCACCGAGGCCTCTCAACGGCGGTTATTCTTCGAGCGCCAACTACTCCAGGCAAAGGACAATTTGACCGCGGCGGAAATGGTGGCGAGGCAGGGTCTCCAGAAGGGCGGCCTCGCCCAAGTGGATGCCCAGGGCCGCAGCATGATCGAGGTGACCGCCCGCTTGCGGGCGCAGATTTCGGTCAAGGAGGTACAAATCGGTTCCATGCGTACGTTTGCTGCCGAAGGCAATCCGGAGTTGCAGAGAACCCAACAGGAACTCGAAGCGCTCAGGCGCGAGCTTGCCCGCGTCGAAGGCTCATCTCCGATTGCGGCTCTCGGTAAGGGGGACGCAACGGGAAACTCTGGCCTCAACAATCTCGGCCGCCTGCGCGATGTAAAGTACTACGAATTTCTTTACGAATTGCTCGCCAAGCAGTACGAACTCGCCAAGATAGACGAGGCCAAGGACGCCACCATAGTCCAAGTTATGGATCGGGCGATCGAGCCTGACCGGAAGTCCAAGCCCAAACGGGCTCTCATCGTGATCTTGACGGCGCTCGCGGTAGGTTTTCTAGCTGTCATCTGGGCTTTTTTCAAGGAGGCTGGTGAAAAAGCTCGGCAAAACCCCGAACAAGCTTCCAGACTCGAAGCCCTGCGACGCTACATCTGGAGCAAATAACTGGGCCATGAGTGTGTTAACGCAAGACCGCAACTCTGCCTGCGGCGCTTGTGATGAGTGCGACATTGCTTGTACTTAAAGGGTTTCTGGATCTCGAGGACGATAGTGCTCTTGCCAGCTCGTGTTTGTATATATCTGGACGTCCAAGCGATTTGCCCGAGTCGCGGCGCCCGCGCACTACATTGGCTCCTGGCGCCCCAATTCGTTCGCCGGGCGCCTACATACTAGAATTCGCTATTTTTTTGCGAGATTGAGATTTGCAAATGGAAAGTCTAGCAGGGTCGACAGTGTTGATTACAGGAGGTACCGGATCATTCGGTAACCGCGTCGCGCGCTGCCTACTCGATCAGGGCGTCAAAGAGATTAGGATCTACTCCCGGGACGAGAAGAAGCAATGGGAAATGCAGCGAACGCTACCACAGCTTCGGTACATCATCGGAGATGTTCGAGACGTCCGTCGACTGAATGTTTCGATGCAAGGCGTAGACTTCGTGTTCCACGCGGCCGCATTGAAGCAAGTCCCGGCATGTGAGCAATACCCGGGCGAGGCGCTTTTGACGAACGCGGTCGGTTCACAGAATGTTTGCGAGGTAGCCGCTTCATCCGGTGTACGTTGCGTTGTTGCATTGAGTACAGACAAGGCGGTTAAGCCCATAAACGCTATGGGGATCAGCAAGGCGATGATGGAAAAAATAGTCGCCGCTCAGAACGTTTGGTCGACAAAGACCGTATTCTGCTGCGTCCGGTACGGTAACGTAATGAGCAGTCGAGGAAGTGTCATCCCTGTGTTTCGTGAGTGGATCCGACGCGGTGATCCCCTCCGTGTCACGGTTCCGGAGATGACGCGATTCCTACTGACGCTAGATCAATCGGTAGATCTTGTGCTTCATGCGATGACGTCGGCTTTGGGCGGCGAAATTTATGTCCGGAAAGCGCCAGCGTGCACTGTAATGGATCTCGCTCGGGCCATGTGCAAAAAGTACAGCCCGATGGGCGAGGAGCACCCCATTGAAATCGTGGGGATTCGACCGGGTGAGAAGATCCACGAGGTACTCGTCAATGAGTACGAAATCCAGTTGGCGACAGAGGATGAAAAATTCATGACGATCCACCCCGAGTATCGTCGACTACCTGCCACGGTGGTCCGCCCCAATGGGTATGAGTACACATCCGAGAACACCGAGAGAATCAGCGAGTTCGCACGGTTGTCATCGCTGCTCGATGCCGCCGGTAATGACGATCTTTACATCTGATGGCGTAAGTTCCGTGACCGAAAACGCCGGAGCGCCCTTCGGCCAGTTCGAGCAAATTTCACGGTGCCGCGGATGTGGTCGCGCTCAGGGCGACTGGTTCTCGCTGTTAAGTATGGATCCTATGCCGCTCGCGGGGGGCTTTTGCGCTTCGCGGGCGGAGGCGGTGTCTGCGCCAATGTACCCTTTGACGTGGGTCCAGTGTCACTGGTGTGAACTGGTTCAGGTCCGCGAAGACGTCCCGGATGAAGTCCTATTCGAACAATATCGGTACGGCAGCTCAAGCGTGCCGGGTTTAGTCCGCCACTTCGAGGAATACGCTAGGTTTCTCGTCGACCGCTTTGGTCCCAGTAACGTGCGCGTTGTGGAAATCGGCGCTAATGACGGGGTACTTCTCTCGCGCTTGCCTCGATCATGGCGGCGGACTGGCATCGACCCAAGCAATGTAGCTCGAGAGCAACAATCTGGAGATTACGAGCTACTTAATGTTTCCTTTACGCTTGAACTAGCTAAGTCGTATCCTGGGCGGGGCACGGTCGATCTGGTGACGTCCTCAAACGCGATGGCTCATTTTACCGACCTGCGCGGCGCAATTGACGCCGCGCACGTGCTCCTTCGGCTCGGTGGCGAGCTGATCCTCGAGGTCCACGATCTTGCGGCCACTTTGGCCGGTGGCCAGTGGGACACTGTCTATCATGAGCATAAGGTTGAGTGGTCAGAGCGATCGCTCAAAGCGTGCGTCGGAGAAGCCGGCTTTGAGCCTACATTTATCCAGCGGTTGCCTCTGCATGGTGGCCTACTCCGATGCGGTTTCCGGAGCGTAGACCGTCCACATCTCATCAGCCGGTCACGTGGCTTGGACGGCCGGCCATTCGCGCCCCTGGTGGATGCATACCAGCGCCGCCGCGAGTCATCCGTTTACGCTTCTCTATCGGTAGCACAAGCGAACGGTCGACGACTGGTCGCCTACGGCGCATCTGGACGAGCGAATGTTTGGATGAATCAGATGGCCGAACTCCGGTTCGAATACATACTCGACGACTCGCCCCTTCGCATGGGGCGATGGATACCACGCATCGCCGTACCGATCTGCCCATCGGCAAAGCTTACTGCTGATAATCCCGAGATTTGCGTGATTACTGCGTGGAACTATAGTCAGGACATCAAGGCGAAGCACTTAGATTTTGGTGGGAAGTGGCTGCAAACTTTTTCTCCAGTCGGATGAGCAGGGATGGGCGTCACGGTTTTTGTCGTCGGGCACCGAGGAATGCTAGGCAGAGTCGTTCGGCGATATCTAGTTGAGCAGGGCCATACCGTTAAAACCACCCAGCTTCGGTTCATCGCAGACGCATCTGACCCTCTCATTGAAGAAGTCGTCCGTAGCAGTGTTGACGTAGTCGTGAACTGTGCGGGTGCGGTTCCCTGGAGGATTTCGAATGCGCGGGAGATGCTTATGGCGAATGCTCTACTGCCGCAGTACTTGGGAGCTTGCCTTCACCAAGACCAGCTCTTGATTCATGCGAGCACGGACGGGGTATTCAGTGGAATGCGGGGTATATGCGGCCCCGACGACGTCCCCGACGCAACCGATATTTATGGCTTATCTAAGCGATTCGGCGAGCTTGCGAGACATCTTGCCCCGACCTACATAATTAGGGCGTCGGTGGTTGATTCGGAAGGGGGACTTCTTCAATGGCTCTTAGAGCAAAAGACAGACATCACCGGATTCACGGATCATGAGTGGAATGGCATTACGACTCTAGAATGGGCGCGAGTCTGCGCAGATCTTATCGACAATAGGTCGTCGCGGCCGGTGGGGATCGAGCATATTACTTCACGGAGGTCCGTGACCAAATACGAACTACTTGATACGGCAGCGCGGATTTTCGGAGTCCCTATTCAAGTACGCCCGACCGTGAGCGGGCGGCCTATTAATCGTGTGCTCATCCCGACAATTACACGCGGTTGGATAAGCAACCAACTAGAGGACCTCCGAGCTTGGCGGCCTACATCAGCATGAAAGTATTCGGGGAAGGGAAGCATTGCGTGGTAGCACGGCTTTAGAAGTACGAAGACCTAGAAATTCTCGTTTCGGACGACGGTTCTAGGGATGGATCTCCCAGCTTTGCCAAGCATGTCGAGAGCGAAGACTTTTAGGGCGCGCATGAGCCTGTGCTGTAAGTTTAATTTTTATAAAGCGTTTTGACTTATGGCTCTACGTTCAGAACTTCTAAAATCGTTTAAGTATCGGTTGTTTAAGCTGAATTGCAAGATGAAAAGGCTAATGAGAAATCCTCGCTTTGCAAAAGAGGCTCAATCATATGAATTGATGCTTCAAGATAATCTTGCGAGCCCTGCGCTTTATCAGGCAGGCAAATTCTGGGCTGAACTAAACCGGCACTATGTCGATTTGATTTGGGGTGGTGGCTTGGTTGATTTGCGGAATCAATATTTCAATCGGACATTTTCTGGTCCGGAACCAGAAAGTCGCCAAGTGTATCGAGCCTTGCTTTTTATGTACTACCAAAAGATCAGGGCAATAGATCTAGATAATTTTCTAGAAACAGAATCCGAGCCTACTATTGGTGGTGCGGCAGACCAAGAGATTTTATTTGGGCGCGCCTTTAGTCTGGATTTTCTTCAAAGTGTCGAAGAAGCTTATAGGATTCGTGAAGCTTGGAAAATGAGTGGCAAAAGTGGCTTTCCGAATGTGATTGTCGAGTTAGGTGCTGGCTATGGCCGATTGGCTTATGTTTGTCGGAAAATGATGCCGAATTGTAGTTATGTGATCTTAGATTTACCGGAAGCTTTGACCTGTGCATCCAGTTGGCTACCAAGAGTTTTGGCGGAGACAGAAGTTGTCCCCTATGCGACAACACGCAACGTCAAAAAATTTTCACGTGCGGATTTGCTGAAAACCAAGGTTTGGCCGCTTGGCGCACACCAAATTGAAAGCATTGAAAATGGTTCTGTTGATGCTTTTGTGAATATATACAGCTTTGCTGAAATGCCAAAGGCAAGCATCGACAATTACTTTTCCCACGTTGATCGCTTAACGCGAGGGGTCTTTTATAGTAAGCAAAGAGTCTTGGAAGTAAATAAATACGACAACGTTAGCATTGGCAAGAACGATTACCCAATAAAACCTCATTGGAAGTTGTTATATACAACCACATCATCTCTATACGACAATTTTTACGAAACAGCATATGCGGTTAATTGCATCGATATCTGAATCAAATTCAGAAACCGTTTGATAGCCTCTATGAATCTTGTCAACCGGAATGTTATCGCGAATTTGTTAGGGAAGGGAGCGTCTGCTTTATTTACCTTAATTTTCGCGCCATTGCATGTCAAGTATCTCGGGGTCGAGGCTTATGGTCTTGTTGGGTTTTATGCGACGGTCCAGACGATGTTTCTCCTTGTCGACATGGGATTTAGCGGGGCATTTACCAGAGAAATTTCAAGATTATCAGTTTCGGCTGATAAGGCGCAGGAAATGCGGGATCTCTGCCGTACATTCGAAGTCGGATTTTTGTTGCTGGGAGGTATCACCGCACTCCTGATTGTCCTGCTTTCACACCCTATCGCCATCCACTGGGTGAATCCGGAAAAACTTTCGCCCAGTACAATTACTACCGCTATTGGATTGATGGGTGTTTCAATTGGCTTGCAGTTCCCTTTCATGATTTACCAAGGGGGATTGCTTGGATTGCAGCTGCAATCCAAGCTTAGCGGGCTGAATATCGTCGCCGGTCTTTTAAGGGGATTGGGAGGTCTACTCGTTTTGATGTTCATCGATTCGTCTATCAGTGCATTTTTCGGCTGGCAGGTGATAGTGAGCTTCTTCCAACTCGTTTTTGGTCGCTTTCTTGTATGGCGCGGATTGCAACAACGCCAGAATCCTTCCCGTTTTGATTTTGGCCTGGTCATACCATTGTGGCGGTTTGCGGCGGGGATGGCGGGGATTGCCGCTGGCTCGATGGTTTTGATGCAAGCAGATAAGTTGATACTGAGTAGGATGATTACACTAGAACAATTCGGCTATTACAGTTTGGCTAGCATGGCGGCCGGAATCCCTTTTATGTTGGCAGGCCCGATCAACAACGCCGTGTATCCTCGGCTGACTCAACTTGTGGCATTGGAGCAAGTTTCCGAATTGGCGTTTTTTTATCATCGAGCATGCCAAATTACGGCGGTATTGGTCATCCCGGCGGGATTGTTTTTGGCGATATTTTCAAAGGAGTTTATGCTTTTTTGGACAGGGAATCCGACAGTCGTCCAAAACACGTATAAATTAGTTAGCGTTCTGGCGATAGGCTCCATGCTGCTTGCGATAATGTACATTCCTTACGCTTTGCAATTGGCGTTTTCATGGACTAAGTTGGCACTGCACTTTAATATTTTGTCGATCATAATTTTGATACCTTCTATGATTTGGTTGACCAAGATATATGGGGCCTTGGGTGCTTGTTTTGTGTGGCTGGCACTCAATGTGGCTTATGTGTTGGGTATGATTCAGTTGATGCACGAGCGAATCCTGCCCAATGAAAAATTGGTTTGGTACAGGGACGATGTGGGCAAGCCTATATTTTCAGTCTTGTTGATCATGTTAATCAGCAAGCTCATCGTAGACACTGCGATGCCGCAGCTGGTCCTCGCCTTACTTTTGAGCGTTACTTTATTGATCTCGACGTTCGTTGCAGCGATGAGCGCTCCTCTGGTTCGTGCTATGGCTTTAGCTCGATGGTCGGTTTGGCGAAGTGCATGATGTCAACTTTAAGTAAATCATTGAGTTGCTGAAATGAGTCAATCAGGTCCAGTCCTATCTATCGTCATTCCAACCAGAAATAGAGCGAATTATGCAATAGCAACGATTAAAGGCATCCTTAGAATATCCTCATCGCGATTGGAATTGGTTATTCAGGATTCAAGCGATACACGCACGCTGGAAGAGCTTATTAATTCGAGTATCAGTGATTCGAGATTGCGCTATAACTATTCTGAACCACCGGTAAGTGCAGTCGCGAATTTCAATATAGCTGCAAATATGGCGAGGGGTGAGTATGTCTGTTTTATCGGTGATGACGATGGAGTGAGTCCGGAAATCATACAGGCGGCAATTTGGGCCAAGGCGAATGGCTTGGATGCGGTGCGGCCCAATTTGGTGGCCAATTACTTTTGGCCGGATATGTGCGTTCACGCTGGGTTGGAAAGAATCGCAGGCAAGTTGTTCATTCTGAATTTTTCAGGGAAGGTTACATTTCCAGTTGCAGATATCGAAGCGCGGAAATGCGTACATCATGGGGGTCTTAACTACTTAGATACCAAATTACCAAAAATTTACCACGGGATTATCAGAAAAAAATGCTTGGACAAGGTGCGAAGCTTAACGGGGGAGCATTTTAAAGGATTAAGCCCTGATATTTTCGGGGCGTTCGCGGTCTCAAATTTCGTAACCCGCATGTGTGCCATAGACTATCCGCTAACTATCAGCGGGACTTCATTCCTCAGCGGCGCAGGCGATAGTGCGGCTGGCAAGCACAAAGGACGACTTGAGGATGCACCACAGCTAAGGGATAGATACGATTATCAGTGGGATGTACTTATCCCAAGACTCTACAGCGTCCAGACTATCTGGGCTGAATCGGCGGTGGTTGCACTCAGAGAAACTAATCGGATTGATCTGCTTAATGAATTCAATCTGCCCCTTCTTTATGCGCAGTGTGTCACTTCTCATCTCGAATTTACTCGGATAATTGTTTCAAATATGTATCGGGCTTTCAGTTTGATGAACGAGGGCTATCTGACAGGATCAGCAAAGTTTTTGTATTGCATGGCGGCTATATTTGTCAAGCGCGTAGTGAATTCTTTCGTTTATCGAATTCGAACTCGGTTTTCAAAAAATATTCATGAGATTGATGGGTTGGCTAACATAGAGGAAGCCATGAACGCTCTTGAGGCCTATCTGGCTGAAAATAATTACCGATTTGAAAGCTTCCAGGGTGTGCATGTTGAAAATTAGCGTTATCGTTCCAACCAGAAACAATGGAAATAGAATCGGTACTACTTTGCGGCATCTATTCCATCAAACTGTCCTTCCCGCCCATTATGAAATCGTTGTAGTGGATAACGGATCAACGGATAACACCGAAGAAATCTTGGCCAATTTACAGAAAGGAACTGCCAATTTTCGATGGGTTAAGGAGCTTAAAACTGGTCGTGCTCACGCACGAAATCGTGGAATTTCAGAATCGCTTGGCGAGGTGGTTCTGTTTCTGGATGATGATATCGAGGTTGAAGCGAATCATTTGGAAGCCCATTTGGCTTTCCATGCGCAATCAAAAGATCCCCTCGCAGTGATTGGGCGGGTTATTGATATCTCTCCCATTACACCGGCATGGGCGCAAGATTATTTCCATGAACGACAGGTCGGCGGCTCGCCTATCTCTGAGAGGGATCACTCGGGCATTCCCTTGGGGCTTTATTTCGCAACGGGAAACGTTTCTCTCTTGCGCAATACCTTGGAGTCCATAAAGATAATACGAGGTGTGGAGTCATTTTATTTCGATCCTGTGTTCCGTGTTCGAGAAGATGGTGATATGGGTTGCCGGTTGATCAAGAAGGAGGTCCGGTTTATTTTCGCCGACGAAATTTTAGGCAGGCATTACCACCCGCGGTCATGGAAGTCGATTGTTGATCGGAGTTATGACGGGGGCTATGCGTTGGTACAGCTAACCGAGAAGCATCCAGAAACATTGGTGATTACGCAGAAGTATGTAACAGCGTCAAGCATAATAAATTTTGGACTCGGTGCGCTTTGTCTCGGGTTGTTTGGACCCGCTTTCCTAGTTAGGCCAATTTGGCCCCAGTTATTGCGTAAAGTCGTAGGAGCTCTATTGGTCTACCAAACCAACCGTGGTTTCCAGCAGGCACTACGAGATGGGCCCGCATGTGAGAAATAGTTGTCGCCTCGATGGGTGCGTAATCTTGGAGGCGATGACCAGGGGAGAAAGTGGCGAGAGACGAACAGGCGGCCGGCCACGGATGCTTTGCCGGGCCGGTTGGTCTCGCAGCATGCGCGAGCCCATGAAGGGGTATTCCAGATCCAGTTTGTCGATTTTGCGCATGAGCGCTAGGTCGGCCGGGCTTACAGGCTGAGGCAGGTAGTAGACCGTCCCTCGGCTGATCTCCAGGAGCGTGACTAGGCGTGTGGTGCTCAGTTTGTGCTCACGGTCGATCATGGCCTTACGCTTAGCAATCCCGTTTTGGTGAGCGCGCTTGCCCAGAAATCATTCTCCGGCGCTAGCTGGCCGATCTTGGCTCGCGCAGCTCGGCCAGGGTGCGGTCTACGCGCAAGGCGGCCTGGGCCAACGGCGCCTTGAACGCCGAATGGGTACGGCGGGTACGCCGTCCCTGATACTGAGGCAGCGCAAATGTTCTTCAACGGCACGATATTGTTACTCGGTTTTGGGGCCTCCACTTTGGCTGTATTGGCCCTTCTACGGCTGGGAGTGTTTCGACAATTATTGTTATTTTTGATGCTACTCCAAATATTTACTTTTGTTATTAAGGTTACTTATGGTGTGGCGAACACCACCATCTTGGCACTACTTCCTACAGTATTTCTCGGAACAATGCTTTGCAGTGTTTTCTTGTTGGGCGTTCAAGGAAAACTCAGTTTTCGGCTCTCGATTTTGGATATTCTCGTGCTCTCTTTTTTCAGTTTGGATTTCATTCAGGTATTCAATCCTTATCTCGGTGCATTAGACAATCAGGACTTCCTCATCATCGGCTTGAGGGGATTCCAGCAGCGCTCATTTCTAGGATTGGTTTATTTTGTTATTCGGTGGTTGGACATATCGTCGTTACGTTTTAATACTATTGTTCGTGTTCTTACATACTCGATAGCTTTGGGGAGCCTCTATGCATTGCTCCAACAGCTTTTTGTATTTGATCTGTTCGAATCGGCATATCGGTTGGAGCAAATTGCAAAAGATCCTTTACTGGAGGACCAATTTCTCTTGCGTGCCGTAGGGTTTTTGGGTTCGCCTTTCACTTTTGGATTAATGAGTGCAACTGGTCTTGTCTGCGGAATATATTTACGTAACGCCGTTCTTCTTTCGAAGAAAGAGAAGCTGTTATCTATGGCATGCGTAGTATTAAACGGCGCGGCGGTAATCATCTCAGGATCCCGTTCGACTTATTTTTCCCTTATCGCGATGTGTGCCATTTTAGCTTTTTTTATGCGAACCCCTTTGTTCTTATTTGCGTGGCATGCCCGCCGCATGATTATCGCAGCGGTAGTATGTCTAACCGCTTTATTCATGATGTTTCCTGATTCAGCACCAGTTAAATTTTCAATAGAGCGAATAAGCAGCCTGAATGAAATCTTTGCAAGTAACGAGTCTATTACTGATTATAATTTCATCGTCCGGCGGGAATTGATTGCTGCGAGTGGGTCTATGATTTTAGACAACCCTCTAGGTTATGGAGCGGGGATATTCAATGGGGGAAGCAATCCAGACGGGCTGGTAAAGGTAAAGGGATATTCAACTTTTATGGATAACGAATTTGTCGGACTGGCGCTTGAGCTTGGAATTCAAAGCGTTTTGCTCTTTTTAGTAATTGTAGGGATGGCTTTGTATCGGTGTCACCTGGCTTTGAGGTTGCCAACTTATCGGACTCGGGCAAGGGTTCTCATCGCATTGGTTGTTATTTGCCCGATAGCGGGTGTTGGGGGGCAATGGTTGGCTGCTTACCCTATTAATATTATTTTTTGGGTGGTTTTAGGTTTGATCGCTGGCGTACGAGTGTCTGTACATTCACTCCAATATTCTGGAAAGCACGGGTAATGAGAAGCAGAGCTTTCGTATTGGGCGAAAGCACGTCGATGCTTCGCTTGCGCGCACGCACCGAATATTACCTTCCGCAATGTGGCGTGTGCGACTGGACAATGAAGGCAATTTTTCAGAACGGGACAACATGCTTGAAATCGTTGTGTTCAAATCCGTGCTTGCATCGACTCGATGACTAAATCTTCGAGTAACCCTGATGTGCAGAGTTTGCGCGGTTACCCCAGCGGGCTTTTATGCGTCGCGCCCGCGCGAGCGTAGCGAACGAGAGCGTCAGAAGAGACGCTTGCCGCCGAGATCCGCGCGGTACATACCGAACGGCGCCGTACCTATGGCAGTCCTCGAGTATGGAATTGCTCTGGTTCCCGCAGACGGCATAGAATGGAAAAGTATGGCGTAGAGGCCGTAAGTGCCAGGTCTTTTAAGTAAATAAGCGTCATGGGGGGGCTATGTTCAATTTCGAAAGCAGAGGAGCGAGTCCAATCCGCGCCCGCACTCTGCCACTGCCGATTCTAGCGAGTTTTGTAGCAGCGCTGGTGGCTTGCAGTGGCGGAGACCGGGCGATCCCGGGCGTAACCCTTCGAGCGGCCTTGACCGCCCATGGCACAATTTTACGCTGCGAATCCGCAAATCCTACGACGGTGCGCCTAGAGCGCCGGAACTCTTCCGGGGAGAGCGCAGAGTTAATGTTGTGCCCCGGCGGAAAGGCTTTCAAGGGCGATTACCGCCTCTCACTTTGGCGGGCAACCGCAACCGGCATTTCAAACGGACTGGTAACGAGCACGACAACGACCGCTCTACCGGCTCCAGTATTGCTCAGGGATGGGGAGCGCATGGTCTTTGTCTCGGAGATACCAAATGTGGTTCTTCGTGAAATGGGATTGATCCTTGAGGGCCGTACGTCATATGGCTCTCCAAAGACAAGCATTTCAGGTTTGGTGTCGGGTTCCACGCTAAGCGCCGATCAAATACAGGAACTATCTTGGCGCCTGGTGGCAAGCGACGATGTTGGAACGTATAGATCGCGGCCAGCAAGGGTGCTTGGGTTTACGGAGAGGAACTTGGGCTACTGGGGGCCGGCCACTGTCCACGAAGTTGATGGGCTTGGTCAGGCACGACTTGTCGGGGAGCAGACCCTAGTGGCCGACCCCGACGCCCTAGTTGCAGCGGGACTGGGTCCTTTATTGGACGGTCGCACATTCCGCGACGTTGCCGTGGTAGATCTAAATGGCGACGGGAGACCTGATTTGGTGTCCAACGTCTATGGATCAGGGTGCGTGATGCTTGCCTACGGTGAGCCGGACAATACCTTTAGCTTTGATACGCCGCTACGAACTAATGGCGAATGCTTTGGTGGCCACGGCGAAACTATCCTTGTTGCCGACTTTGACCAGGATGGGCGCACTGACGTGTTTCTTCCTACTTACGAGCGCTTCGATCTATTGCGAAATCTCGGTGATGCGAGGTTTGAGGAGATTGGTGAGTCGCGTGGTATCAGCTTCCCGAATTATACGCCGCTTGTGGAGGGGGGGGCAGCGGTCGATATTGATATGAATGGCACGATTGATATCGTGATCGCAAGTGAGGTGCTTTTGAATGACGGGCAAGGCAACTTTACCAGAATGCTGGAACCATTCGGTTTAGGAGGTGTAGGCGATGAAGGGATGTCGGTTGCTGACCTCGATGGAGATGGGATACTGGATATCATCAAGAACAATCCTACGTTAGGCCCGCGCATCTTCTGGGGACAATCGGACCACGTTACTTTCAAAGACGATGGCTGGCTGTTTGGCGGCGCGCCAGTTCTGAGCAGGTCGTTCGGTCTGACCGTAGCGGATTTTACCGGTAAGGGGCTAATGGATTTTGTGATTGCCGGGGGGGATCCTGCTGGGAGTCCACCGGTTCTTTGCGTCCAGTTCGAAAGGCGCCAGTTTGAGTGCTTGTTCAATTTTTTTCAGCCAGATGCCGGCCAGTGGCAAGACTTGCTGCTTTCCAGCGACATCGATGGAGACGGGAGGCCCGACTTGATCGCACGGTTTGGTGGAATGCGGATCTACACTAACAACCTCGGACAAACGAATGCTTATCGATTCGATCTGCGCAGTGGGTCCGGAGCCCAGAATCAATTTGGGCGAGTTGTACAGGCCCGATGTGAGCTTGGTGGGGACCTTTTGGGAACTGCGATCGTGGACGGCGGCAATGGCTATATGAGCCATGGAGCATACCGGGTTACGTTTTCGTCCGACTGGTGCGAAGCTGTAGTACTCAAGGTGTTCCTTCCCGGAGGTCCTTTATCCTTTGGACCGTTTAGTCCTGGTGAGTACCAGGTCGTGCTGCCCACGCTCTGATTGTACGCATCGTAGAAAGGCCGCATGCTCAAGCGGGCCAACGGCGCGCCTTTCAATTATCCGGTGACAAGTGACTGTCCAGCACGGGGGATACGAAGCCCTCGGCGTATCGGGCCTTTCACAAGATGGCGGGCGCATTTCTCTATTTCCTGCTAAAAGAGTATCGTCGATCACGATCACTTTGACAAAAAGAAATGACTACGTTCGTTCATCTGACTCAGTTTAGGTCTGCGCGTAAGACGCGGAGCAGCGCTAGGGTGATTCCTTTGCGTCACTTGTTGATTTGACGGGTGGTGGGCGATCTCGTTTCGGTTAGCCATAATGAATCGTTGGCAACTACGACAGAAGGGCGGGTCGTAGGCAGTCGCCCACGCATCTCTCAAGTGTCCGGTGACGGGTGACGCTCCAATATGCTTGACGTGGTTGTTGTCAACTGGAACGCTGGCGCGCAACTTCGGGCTTGCCTCGAATCGATAGCCAAATGCGGCTCGGACGTAGTCAAGCGTACCGTCGTGGTGGACAACGGCTCAAGCGATGGTTCCGACGCGATCGTGGAGGATTTCCCCAACGTCACACTGGTTCGCGCCAACGAAAACCTTGGGTTCGGCAAGGCCAGCAATCTAGGTGCTGCGCATGGTGACAGCGAGTTCTTGCTTTTTCTCAATCCCGACGCCGCGCTTTACCCGGGTACTTTGCGGAAGTCTTTGGAATTCATGCGGGAGTCCACCAATACAAAGGTGGGCATCTGCGGTGTGCAGTTGCTGGATAAATCTCGTCACGTGGCCCGGAGCTGTGCGCGTTTTCCATCTGCCCTTGGTTTTGTAGCGTATGCGTCGGGGTTGGACCGCATCTATCCACGTCTCGGGCATTTCATGGTCGAGTGGGATCACGGGCAAACGCGACAGGTTGATCACGTCATTGGCGCGTTCTTTCTTGTGCGTCGGCAGGTGTTCGATGCTTTGAGTGGATTCGATGAGCGCTTCTTTCTGTATTTGGAAGACCTCGATTTTTCACTGCGAGCCCGGAAACAAGGTTGGTCGAGCATTTATTTAACCAGCACGCAGGCGTTTCACGCCGGGGGCGGAACCTCGAATCAGATCAAGGACAGAAGGCTTTTCTACTCGTTGCGTAGTCGTTTGCTCTATGCTTTCAAACACTTCACGGCGTATGGGGCAACGGCGGTCTTGGCGACGACGTTATTGATCGAGCCGTTATCGCGCTCTGGGCTCGCGCTGGTTCAGGGCTCGATACCCAGGCTGCGGGAAACCTGGATGGCCTACGGGATGCTGTGGCGCTGGTTGCCTCAATGGGTGTTGCAGGGGCAAACACGTTGAGGGTGCTGTTGCTCACCAGGTACGGGCGCTTAGGTGCCTCGTCGCGTATGCGGTTCTTACAGTATTTACCGTGGCTAGCTGACGCGGGGCTTCAAGGGACTGCACAAGCCCTGATCAGCGATGAGTGCTTGCAAGGCCGCTATCAGCAAGGGCGCTACGGCCTTTGGCGCCTGTTGCGAGCTTATCTGGCTCGTTTTTGCGTGCTCCTTCGCCGGGGCCGGTTCGATGTGCTGTGGATTGAGATAGAGGCTTTGCCCTGGCTCCCGCTGTGGCTCGAGCGCTGCCTTCTGCGTGGTGTGCCCTATGTGCTTGGCTATGACGATGCCGCATTCCACAAGTACGATCGCCATCCCCGCGCGTGGGTGCGTCGTGCTTACGGCCAGAGGCTGGATGGCTTGATGGCGGGAGCAGCTTTGGTGATGGCTGGCAACAACTACCTGTCGCAGCGCGCCCGGGACGCCGGGGCCCCTTGGGTAGAACTACTACCCACCGTGGTTGATTTGCGGCGCTACCCGCCCTTGACCAAGATGGGAACCGGCACAACGGACGACGTCGGGCACAGCCGCCTTCGCGTCGTCTGGATAGGTTCGCCCACCACGGTGCACTACTTACTCCCGTTGGGTGAACCATTGCGCAAGCTGGCGCGCACTGCGCCATTCACGTTGCGCGTCATCGGCGGCGGCGCAATTGATCTACCCGGCGTAGATGTGGAGTTTGTGCATTGGACGGAAGAAACGGAGGTTGCTTCTATACAGGAATGCGACATCGGCGTTATGCCTCTACCGGATTCGCCTTGGGAGAGGGGTAAGTGCGGTTACAAACTCATTCAGTACATGGCCTCCAGCCTTCCAGTAGTGGCATCCCCCGTCGGGGTGAATAGAGAGATTGTCCGCGTCGGAGAGAATGGCTTCTTGGCGGATAGCGTTAGCGAGTGGGTAGATGCCATGGCCAGGCTCATGAGCGATTCGGGCTTGCGCCTGCGAATGGGCATGGCCGGGCGCAAGCGCGTAGAAGCGGAATACTGCGTCGGCAAAGTGGCGCCACGAGTGGTCACATTGCTGCGTATCGTTGGGCGAGGGCATTGACCGTGTGTGGACTTGCAGGCTACTTAGGGGTTAGCGGAACACCGACCGAACCATCTGGTGCGCTGCTCCAGCAAATGGGCAACACCATCGCCAACCGCGGACCGGACGACAGTGGCGTGTGGTTCGATCCCGAGAATGGCATTGGACTATCTCATCGGCGTCTTTCGATTCTGGAACTGTCCGCTGCCGGTCACCAGCCGATGGTGTCGACTGGGGGGCGGTATGTAATAGCCTTCAATGGAGAGATTTACAACCACTTGGCCCTCCGCACGGAGGTAGGAAAGGCAGGCAGGACGCTCTCATGGCTCGGGCGCTCCGACACTGAAACCTTGTTGGCTGGTTTTGAAGCCTGGGGAATCGAGAAAACTATTAGGCGCACTGTTGGAATGTTCGCCGTGGCAGTGTGGGACACGGTGTCGAGAAAGCTAACTCTCGCTCGTGACCGTCTCGGCGAGAAACCGCTCTACTACGGTTGGGGGGGAAATGCTTTCCTTTTCGGCTCCGAACTCAAGGCGTTGCGGGCACACCCGGAGTTCAGGGGCGAGATCAACCGCGATGTGCTGTGTCTGCTCCTCCGCCACAACTACATTCCTGCACCGTACTCGATCTATCGGGACGTCTATAAACTGCCTCCGGGGACCTTGTTGCAGATCACGCGCGGCCAGCGCAGCGCAACGCCGGACCCGTACTGGCTTGCCCGCGAGTGCGCGGAGGGAGGACGGAGGGAGCAATACCTCGACGATGATAGCCGGGCGACAGCGAATCTCGAGGAGCTGATCACTCAATCGCTTGCGGGTCAGATGGTCGCTGACGTGCCGCTCGGAGCGTTTCTGTCCGGCGGAGTCGATTCGTCAACGGTGGTCGCCCTGATGCAGAAGTTGTCTCCGCGTCCGGTGAGGACGTTCACCATCGGTTTTCGCGAAGACGCCTACAACGAGGCGGAACACGCTCGGGCTGTGGCGCGGCATCTGGGAACGGACCACACCGAGCTTTACGTGACACCGGAGGAAACCCTAGCGGTCATTCCAAAGCTCCCGGAGCTTTACGACGAACCCTTTGCGGATTCTTCGCAAATCCCTACGTTTCTGGTCAGCAAACTCGCGCGCCAGCACGTGACCGTATCCCTCTCCGGGGACGGCGGCGACGAATTGTTCGGGGGCTACAACCGCTATCGTTGGGCCACTGAAATCTGGCGCAAGCTCAGGTGGTTGCCGCGCCCGTTCTGTTCGGCACTGGCGGGCCTGCTGACGGCGCTTCCGCCTGCGGCCTGGAACGGGGTTTTCGACCGACTCGGACGCTTTGTGCCCTCGGGGCTGCGCTACAGCGAACCCGGGCTGAAGCTGCACAAGCTGGCCGAGACGCTCGCGGTGCGGACGCCAGAAGAGATCTACTGGGAACTGGTATCTCACTGGAAGAAGCCCGCCGACGTGGTCCTCGGGGCCAAAGAGCCGCCGACGGTGCTGACGGACACTCGGGCTTGGGCCGAGGTGGGGGATTTCGAGCACCGGATGATGTACTTTGATACGGTTTCCTATTTGCCCGATGATATTCTCGTCAAAGTTGACCGGGCGGCGATGGGGGTATCGTTGGAAACGCGGGTTCCCTTTCTGGACCACAGACTGGTGGAGTTCGCGTGGCGGTTACCCCTTCATTTCAAGGTACGCGCCGGAGTCACAAAGTGGTTGCTTCGGCAAGTCCTCTACCGTCATGTACCCAGGAATTTGATCGAGCGGCCTAAAATGGGCTTCGGCGTACCCATCGATTCCTGGCTGCGAGGTCCATTGAAGAAGTGGGCGGAGAGCCTGCTCGATCCAGCCCGGCTTCTGCGAGAGGGCTTCTTCAATCCGGCGCCCATCCAGCAGAAATGGAAGGAACATCTTTCCGGTCGGCGCAACTGGCAGTACCACTTGTGGGATGTTCTGATGTTCCTGGCATGGGTTGAGAAGCAAAACATCAAATAATCGCCGTTTGCGAATGGCGCCTACTGTCGATCGCTAATTTGAAAGCGCTTCTATTCGCCAACACGGACTGGTATCTCTACAACTTTCGGCTTCCCTTGGCGAAGGCGCTGCGATCGGGCGGGTACGACGTGGTGCTGCTCTCCCCCCCGGGCGATTATGCAAGACTGTTGACGCAGGAAGGATTCCGATGGATCGGGTTTCCGCTGTCGAGAAAAGGCGTCAATCCGCTGCGTGAGCTGGCCGCACTGTGGCGCTTGGTCGAGCTCTATCGCCTGGAACGGCCAGACCTCGCGCATCACTTCACGATCAAGTGCGTTCTGTACGGTGGCATCGCCGCCCGATGTTCCGGCACGCGCGCAATCGTCAGTTCGGTTACCGGCCTCGGCCACGTATTCATTACCCATTCGTGGCTCAATCGCCTTCTCCGGCCCGCAGTGTCCCTGGTTTACCGCTTCGTATTGGGCCGGTCGCAGGTCATTTTCCAAAATCCAGATGACCGGAGGGAATTCCTTCGCCTTTCCCTGGTTGAAGAAGCCCGAAGCCACCTGATCCGCGGCTCGGGAGTCGATACGGAGTATTTCCTCCCTCCGGCCGATGCACGAGGAGAGAGACCCCTAACGGTCCTGATGGTGGGCAGGCTGCTGCGGGAGAAGGGCGTGCGCGAATTCGTGGAGGCCGCGGCAATGGTCCGCAAACAGCTGCCCGGCGTGCAATTTCTTCTGGCGGGCGAATCCGATCCCGGCAATCCTTCTTCGATCGACCCGAACGTCGTAGCCGAATGGCGAGGCAGGGGGGACGTGAGCTTCCTGGGACATCGGCCGGATATCCGCGACCTGATCCACGCCGCGGATCTGGCCGTGCTACCGAGCTACCGGGAGGGCATGCCGCGGAGCCTTCTCGAGGCGGCGGCGTGCGGCCTGCCTCTCGTAGCCACTGATGTGCCGGGTTGCCGCGAAATTGTGTCGAACGGTGTCAACGGCTTGCTCGTTCCGCCTCTCGACAGCAAGCGTCTTGCCGAGGCGATCATTCAATTACTCGGGAACCGCGACCGCCGCGAAGCCATGGGGAAACGCTCCCGCGCCATCGCGTGCGAACTCTTCTCTCAGGATCGCGTCATTCGCGAGACGATGGCCGTCTACGCTGGAGCGTTCAACAAGAACTGAGATTATTGGGACCCTTGCCCAAGGGGCAAATCGGGCGGAACTCACAACCTCCAATAGTGCCGCGGTTTCGCCACCGCGGGCGTGACAGCCGACTTCACATCGATCAGCACTCCCTCTTTCTTCAACTTGGGGAGATATATTTCACCCAGTTTCGCCTTGTAGTGGTCGTGAGCCACGGCGACGATCATGGCGTCCGCGTGTGGCAGCGCCTCCGCGCTGTCGAGCACGATTCCGTATTCGTCGCGCGCTTCATGCGCGTTGGCCAGCGGATCGTGCACGTGTACGTCGATGGCGTAGCTGCGCAGCTCGCCGATGATGTCCGGCACCCTCGAGTTTCGGATGTCGGGGCAATTCTCCTTGAACGTCAGGCCCAGGACATTGACCTTGCTTGCCCGGATGTTTATGCCCGCCCGGACCATGAGCTTGATCGTTTTCTCGGCGATGAACTTGCCCATCCCGTCGTTGATGCGCCGCCCCGCCAGGACGACCTGCGGGTGGTACCCCAGCATCTCGGCCTTGTGCGTCAAGTAATACGGATCGACGCCTATGCAGTGGCCCCCGACGAGGCCCGGCTTGAAGCCGATGAAGTTCCACTTCGTTGCGGCCGCTTCCAGCACTTCGCTCGTGTCGATGTGGAGCCGATCGAATATGAGCGCAAGCTCGTTCATGAGGGCGATGTTGAGATCCCGCTGGGTATTCTCGATGACCTTGGCGGCCTCTGCCACGGCGATGCTGGATGCGCGGTGGATACCCGCCGCGATAATAGAACCGTAGAGCGCGGCGACCTTTTCGAGCGTATTGGGGTCATCGCCTGCGACGACCTTCAGTATCTTCGTGAGCGTGTGCTGCTTGTCGCCTGGGTTGATGCGCTCGGGTGAATAGCCGACATTGAAGTCCTTCCGCCACTTCATGCCCGAACACTTCTCGAGCACGGGGATGCACACCTCTTCGGTTGCACCCGGGTAGACGGTGGATTCGTATACGACGACGGTATCGCGCTTCATGTTTCGGCCGACCGACTCGGAGGCCCCGATCAGAGGTCCGAAATCGGGCCTATGCGCCGTGTCCACCGGCGTGGGCACCGCCACGATGATGAAATCGGCGCTTTTGAGTAGCGAGGGATCGGTGGTGACGGCAAGCCCGGTGGCAGCCTTCAATTCGGCCGTCGACAGTTCTCCCGTCGGATCGCCGTGCCGGCGGTATGCGTCGATTTTCGCCTGCGACAGGTCATACCCGATCGTCCGGTATTTCTTGCCGAACTCGACCGCGAGCGGCAGGCCCACGTAGCCGAGGCCGACCACGGCGACCACGGGATCTGGTTTTATCGAGGTCATTGCGGATCAAACGCGCCGATTGAGGAGCCGGCGACGTCGCTCAGGTGGCACCGCTGCCCGAGCGTGTGAGCCGGTGATAGAGCAGCACATAGGCGATGGAGAAAAGGAATGACCACACCATGAGCCAATGCGTCTCCCCCCAGAACAGCATGGCCGGTATGGCGCAGCACAAAGTCATTACCCAGCTAAAAAGCGCCACCCTGTTGCTCAACCGGGTGAGCGACGCCGGATCGGAGATGTCCGTGCGCGCTCGCGTCAGCCGCATGTAGATCACCTGGTGCAGGTGCAGGCGGTCCGGCTGCCCAGGCGATTGGCCTTGCATGACCTTTCTGCGGTATATCGAGAAGATCGTCTCGAATATCGGATAGACGAGGAGCAGCATCGGGAACCACGGCGAGACTTCCGGATGCCGAACTATCAGGAGCACGGAGAGTTCCGCCAGCCAGAAGCCGAGCAGATAGGCGCCCCCGTCGCCCAGGAAAATCTTTCCCTTCGGGTAGTTCCAGGCGAGGAACCCGAGCAGAGCCCCGATCATCGCAAGCGCTGAGGTGAAGAGGAAGGCATCTCCCACCAGAGCTGAAACCCAGGCCATTGCGGCGAGCACGATGACCGCGTGGCCGCCCGCCAGGCCGTTGTATCCGTCGATGATGTTGATCGCGTTGGCGACGCCGCCGACCGCGAAGATGGTGAACGCGATAGCGAACGGCGCCCACCTCAGCAGCACATCGAAGCCGGGAATATCGAGCCGCGGGATCACGGCGCCGAGCAGCCACGCGCCCAAAGCCGCGGCTACGATGGTGAGCGCGAGGCGGGCAAGGACGCTTACGTTCTTGGTGACGTCCTCGGCGATCCCTCCGAGAAACGCGGGCAGGCTCGCGAGCAGCAGATAGCCGAACTGCTCGCTCGATGCGCTCTGCGCGATCGCGAGCAGAACCGCTCCCGACACGAAAAGGCCGGCCATCACCTCCAGGCCGCCGATGCGCGGGGTGGGAGCGGCGTGAAATTTCTGCGGGCCGGTCTTTACGGGGTCGAAGCTCCAGTTTGCGTGCAAAGCCTCATAGCGCACGATCAGATGACCTGCGAAGACAGAAGTCAGGCCGGCAAACAACAGAATCACAAGGCCGGCGAAGGCTTGCCCGGATTCGAAACGCCGTGGCTTCACCGGAAACGGGCGCCTGGTGTCGGGCGGATGGCAGACGACCGGAACTCCTCCGTTTGCGCCCGTCAGCCGTTCTGTTTCCCGGCAGGCGGCAAGCGCGAGCGGCTTGTCGTCCGATAGATAAGTCACGACTCCGAGAGGCAGGCGGGAACTGGGCATCTCGATCGGATCTTCGGAGAGCAGCTTCTCGTAGGCGGGTTCGAGCTTGCCGGGGCATTGCCGTATTGCGACCCGGCAGGCGGGACAGCTGGCCCGGATGGCGTCGGCGATGGTAGCGACGGCGGACTCGCAAGCTTCGTTCTTGAGCAGACCGGGCTGCAGGAACTCGAGCCTGACGTTTTCGTGAGCTTCCACCACCACGAGAGGGTAGTACACGCGGCCGTGGAGGAAATGCGTCGCAGCCACGACCGCGATGAACAAAACCGCAGCCGCAATCGGGGCGTTCGCTTTTCTTGCGGGTATCGATGTATTCACCGTGCGGGCTGCGAGAGCCTCTCCCTACATGGAGCCATGATACTCAACCCGGGACCTTTAGGACGGTGCGTCATCGGGGAAGGAGCTTCATGGAAGATCGGCATTGCTCAGGGGGAGCGAAGGAGGGGAGGCTCCTCGCAACTCATTAAAATGTAAAGATAAAGGATCAGAATTCTTTCGAATCGCGTGCTCGAATCGACGCGGATGCCAAAGCCGTGGAATAGGGTCAAGAGCGGTGATGTTTACGAGTTTGGGCTTCGGCTTGGGTTCTCGGCGTTGCAAGGCCTTGACTGGATGTGCTAACGTGCCGGGACAATCAAATTCGACTTCGAAGTTTCCCTGGGGGGTTCTCATGAAAAAGCTGGCGGCGATAATCTTCTTTGCAATGGTCGGGAGCAACGCAATGGCACAGGCGGGTGGTGCATCTACTGGTTCCGGAACGGCGGGTGCAGGCGCCGGCGCAGCAGGAACCACGGTGGGCGTAGTAGCCGCCGTTGCGGCGGTGGTAGTGGGGGTTGCGGCGGCAAGCTCGAATAACAGCAACAGCACCCCGAACCACCACTAAGCCCTTTTTTCAGATCCAAGTATTTCCAAGACCCTGCCAGGGTCAACCTGGCAGGGTTTGTTGCTTTTGCAGGTGCATAAACCCGGAGCTCCACTTCTGCGATTCGGCAAAAAGGGGCCATGCGCCGTTTTCTAGCGTGTTGGGTCGGAGTCGCTGCGTGCTGCGCATCCTCCGTGGCGAAGGCCGGACCGACCGGGCTCATCAACATGCCCGATGCGCGCTTCAATCCGGACGGGACCTTGCGTTTCGGCATGGCTTACGCGCGGCCTTATTTCGATCTTTCGGCGAATGCGACGCTCCTTCCGTGGCTTGAGACCAATCTCGCAGTCATTCGGATCACGGGTGTTCCAGGGTTCGATGCCGGCCCGAACGGATTCGGTCCAGACTACGGAGCCTACAAGGACAAGAATGCGGGCTTTAAGATTCGTCTCGTAGCTGAAGGAGGCTGGTGGCCCGCGCTAGCGGTCGGAGCGCAGGACCCGTTCGGGACGAGCCTTTTCCCGAGACAGTTTGCCGTAGCGACCAAAACTCTGGGTGACGCCCAGGTCACATTGGGGTACGGGCGCCAGCAGATCGACGGAGCATTCGGCGGTCTTCGCTATTCGCCTTCGTGGTTGGGAAACTGGTCGTTCGTGAGCGAATACGACGCGAGCGACTACAAGAACTTTCCCTTCGCCGAGCAATCGCAGGTGAGCGGACGCACACGGGGGATTTCCAACGCGCTCGAGTATCGCATCGGGTGGATGACCGCGGCGGTCTCGAATCAGCGCGGCGTGGCGGGGATCAGCACGTATGTTTCGATACCGCTCGAGCAGAAGGAATGGATACCGAAGGCCGCGGAACCCGAACCCTACGTGAAGGTGATTCCCCGGCCGACGCTTGCGCAGTGGGAGCAGGACCCGGGCTACCCGAGGCGCATGTACCAAGCGCTCTTCCGCCAGGACTTTAAAGACGTGCGCATCCGCATGGAGCCCAATGCGCGCCTTTCGCTCACGCTCGCGAACAGCCGCATCTCGCAGATGAGCCGCGCGGTCGGGCGCGCGGCAAGGACGGCGCTGCTGCTTGCGCCGATCGAGGCCACCGCGATCCGCGTGACCTACACGACCAGCGGCCTGCCGGTCGCGACCTACGAGTTTTCCGATCTGAGAAGGCTCAACCGCTACTTCAACGGCCTGTTGACGCGAAGCGAGCTTGCCGAATCCGTCTCCATCCGGTACGCGGACCCTTCTTCGTACCCGGAGAAAGACAAGGCCGATCTGATGGCGGCGCTCGAGGAGCCGGCGCAGGCCAGGCTCCTCTACGCCCGCGACGAGGGCAATTTCATCAGCTTCAAGAGCCAGGACAACGGGCTCAATCTGTTTCAGGTCAGACCGACCTTGAGCTCCTACGTGAACGGGCCGAAAGTGTTCCAGTACAGCTTCGGCTTGTTCACGGCATACGACCGCGAGCTCGCCGAGCGCCTCTTTCTCAATACCGGGTTGAACGCCATCCTGTACGAGAACATCACCGAGGCGATCGGGTCGAACAACAGCACGCTCCCGCACGTCCGCTCGGATTTCGGGGAATACGCGAAAGCCCCGCGGTTGAGGGTCGATCACGTGTTGCTGAACCGCGTCTATCAGCCTTCCGAGCGGACTTACGCGAGGCTGACCGGGGGGTGGCTCGAGCAGATGTACGGCGGCGTGGGCGGGCAGTGGCTGTACGTGGAGCGCGGCACGCCCTGGGCGTTCGACCTGAGCGTCGATGCGGTCAGGCAGCGCGATTTTCACGATCAATTCGCTTTCCGCGACTACCAGACCGTGACCGCGCTCGCAGCAATGCATTACAAGCTTCCCTATCAATCGACTTTTACCTTGCGGGCGGGCCGGTTTCTCGCACGCGACCACGGGGCGCGCTTCGAGATCAAGCGGCGCTTCCGCATCGGGATGGAACTGGGCGCGTGGTACACGGTCACGAATGCGGTGGATACGGGGATCGGGAACGAAGCGAACTACCGCGACAAGGGCGTCTTCGTCTCGATTCCCTTCGAAGCCTTGCTCCCCAACGATACGAGAGTCGTGGCCGGCTTCTCGATCGCGCCCTGGACCCGCGACGTGGGGCAGATGCTCAACTCGCCCGTCGATCTCTACCAGATGCTCGAGAAGCCGCTCATGCTCGACCTGCACGACCGCGACGGCCTCGCGCGCTTGGGCGATGTAGAGGACGACTACAACCTGCCGTACCTCGGGAGCCCGATGTGGGACCGGCCGTTCGAGAACCTGGGCGGGATGACTGCGCGGGACTGGGGCAATGGCGCGAGCGCCTTGAGCAGCTCGAGCGCCTGGGAAACCGCTCTGCTCGGAGCCGGCGTCGTGCTCGGCTCGGCGGTGTTCGATCGGAGCGTCTCGCGATCGGTGGATCGTCACTCCGGCTCGCGCGCGCTCGATACGCTGGATGGGCTCGGCAAGTGGCTGCCTGTCACCGCCCTGGCCGAGGCGGGGCTGGCCGCCCTTTCGGAGCAGGACAAGCGCTTGAGCAATACCGGCATCGCCGCGATTCAGGCCGGCGCCACGGGCCTGTTCGCGAACCTGGGAATCAAGTATGCCGTCGGCCGCGCCCGCCCGGCGGACGAGAAGGGGCCGGCGGATTTCGAGCCGTTCAAGCGCTCGGACGCGTCTTTCCCGTCGAACCACGCGACCGTCACGTGGGCCGCGGTGACGCCGTTCGCCAGGGAATACGACGCGCCGTGGCTGTACGGAGTGGCCGCGCTCGCCAACGCCGGAAGAATCGCCTCGCGCGAGCACTGGCTGTCGGATACGGTGGCGAGCTCGCTCCTCGGTTTCGCGATCGGCGATTTCTTCTGGCAGGAACGCCGCAAGCCCGACGACAAGGCGCCGAAGGTGCTGGTCGGACGTGCGGGCGTGACGTTGATGTGGGAGACGAGGTAGTGCCGACTACGATGACCACCCCGGCGGCCTTCGGCCGCCACCCCTCCTTGAGAAAGGAGGGGAAAAGACCCTTACGTTCTTTCCCCTCCTCGATGAGGAGGGGTGGCTGCGAAGCAGCCGGGGTGGTTCGAAACCGGAAACCTGACCTCATCGGCTGTGTCCTTGTGCTTATGCTCTGCACGTTGTCTGCCGCTGCGCAGGCTCAGCCCAAGTGTCTTGTTCTTGATCCGGAGCTCCAAGATTCCTACACCGGCGGCTGCAAGGACAGCAAGGCGGAGGGGCAGGGAACCGCAAAGGGAAGCGCCGTCTATGTCGGCGAGTTCCACGAGGGCAGGAAGCACGGGCGCGGCGTGAAGACCTGGCCCTGGGGCGATCGCTACGAGGGCGAGTTCGCGGAGGACGCCAAGCACGGCACGGGCATCTACACCTGGGGCGAGCGCTCGGCTTTCGCAGGCGACCGCTACGAGGGCGGATTCGCGAACGACAAGCGCAACGGCTACGGCGTCTATGTCTGGGCGAGCGGCGACAGCTACGCCGGGCCGTGGAAGGAAGACGCGGTGGCGGGGCGGGCGACGCCGATGATGATCGCGCGGTTCCGCGCGGCCAAGGCCTCCCTTGCTGCGATGGAGAAGCCGGGCGTGAAGCTGTGCCACGAATCGACGATGGGAACCGGTTCAAATGAAAGGATTGAAGCTGAAACACAGGCGGTCAATCAAAATGCGTTCCAGGTCGAAGTCAGGATCACGCAGCTTGGAGTCGCGCGATTGTTGGTCGCGGGAAACGAGGTCAAGCTCGGCGAGACCGTGTGGGACGACCCGCTCAACTGGGTTCCATGCAATTGACGCAAGCTTCCTGTCGCTACCGGCGAATCTGGCTGCTGTTGGGTTGGGGGATGGTCGCTGCGATCGTCGTCTTGTCGCTGATCCCGGTGGAAGTGGACCTGAGTGGGGGTAGGGACAAGCTTGCGCACTTTGCGGCTTACGGAGGCCTGTCGTTCTGGTTCGGAATGATCTTCGGCGGCCGTGGCCTCCAGCTCGGCATCGCGGTTGCGTTTGCAGCCATGGGCGTCGCGTTGGAGTTTCTGCAGGGATTGACCGACTACCGCAGCTTTGAAATCGCCGATATGGTCGCCAACGCGGTGGGTGCGGGGCTGGGGTGGTGCTTGGTTCAGACGCCGCTCGGCTCGGCGCTGACGCTCGCAGAGCGCTGGATTGCCGCGGCCGCAGGAAAGCGTAACCGGACGTCCCAATGAGCGACTGGATCCTCGTGACCGGCGGGACCGGATACATCGGCTCTCACACCTGCGTGGAGCTGATGCAGGCCGGCCGCGAGGTGTGCATCGTCGACAGCCTCGTGAACAGCCGGGCGAGCGTCGCCGCACGAATCGGGCGGCTCGCCGGCCGCGGCGTCGAGCTCCAGACCGGCGACGTGCGCGATCGCGCATTCCTCGACCGCGTATTCTCTAACCGTCGCTACGCGGCGGTCATTCACTTCGCCGGGCTCAAAGCGGTGGGCGAGTCGGTCTCCATGCCGCTCAAGTACCATGACGTCAACGTCGGGGGCACCCTGCGGCTGC
>Ga0137366_10000187_pt1 | contig 35680 bp, 51 predicted proteins | sample SagtaG_8_FD_104938 | JGI IMG/M metagenome (GOLD analysis project Ga0137366, IMG submission 104938) | Vadose zone soil microbial communities from Sagehorn Ranch, Mendocino, California, USA - Sage1_L_60_16 metaG | ecosystem: Environmental > Terrestrial > Soil > Vadose zone | place: USA...
CACCTGCTAGAGAAAGGACCTCCCACCATGTCACCACGCGCCCGCCGCTCCGATGCCGGCCACCCTCAACTTACCCACTGCGATCTCCTCATCCTCCCCTGGATCGCCCACCAGTACGCCGCCCGCGTGGATCAGGTACAAGAACTCCTTTCCCGCTATCCCGGGAAACCTATGAAAGATGAGCTGATCAGCGAGGCCGTTCTGAACGATCAGGTTCGCCGTTGGTCCAAGCTGGCTAAATGGATGGAGTATAAGCGCTTTCTCGCGGAAGGCCCTGGTTGGCTCTGGCTTACCCGCAGCGGCTTGCAAACGTGCGATCTCGATGCCGTCTATACCTCCAAGCCTCCCGCAGCAACACGCTTACATCATATCTATGCGGTCAATGAAGTACGGTTGCTTCTTGAAGACAAGGGGTATGTGTGGGTTTCGGAACGTCAGATCCGCTCTCAACTAGAGCATGTGGAGGAAGGAGAGAGCAGCGGGCCTATTCCTGATGGGTATGTGGAACATCCCAATGGAAAGATTGCTATTGAAGTGGAACTGACTCCCAAGAAACCACAGGATCTTTTCAAGAAACTGCTTTCCCTGGTGCTGGCTACTGAACGAGGACCAGGCTATAGCTATGTCAAGACCTACCCTGCCATCTGGATCTATGTTCCTAACGAGAGTATGAAGCGTGCAGTAGAAGCAGCGCGCGCTAGGCTGCGTGAGGACGAGCCGAAGCGCATCAGTGTCCTCGAAGTCGATCTTGACTACTGAGTAAAAAGGGTACCCTCTCATCGGGAGGGTACTCTTTTGTGGTAGAGAAACGTTTTTCTATTCCATCATGATTTAATCGTCTGAGTCTTCTTCATGTGTCTCATTGCCTAACTCAGACCAAGCCGTGAGAAATGGCTCATATTGCTTGAGCAGCTCTTCGAACAGCTCACTTTTGTTAACTCCCATCGTGTTGAGGGTCTTAATCGTTCGCACGTCGAGAGAGAGCTGCATAGGCTCACGTGCTACTCCGCTCTTCGTCTTTCGGCCTGCGTTGCTCTTGCGCTCTTTCTTCGTTCGGCCCTTCTTTTCGACTTGGTTGTTAGGTACTAATGTAGCAGGTTTTTCACGTGCGATAATCTCACCTTGCAAAGAAAAAGCATTGAGTGGAACAATGCAGCCCTTTCTGCACCTTGAGCATATGACGGTGTGACCTATGAGATCCTCAGTGATCGATAGAGCGCCCGTAGCAGGGTCTACACAGGTGCTATTGCATGATGGACAGAGTACCTCAATGGCTAGCACTCTGCTGATCTTACCAGCTTCAGGAGCTTCTATAGCCTCGCCAGTAGGCTTTACCGTGATAGGAGTATCCTCCTCAGATGTTTCATTCTCTATGGGCCTTAATGTGGTTATATTGATAATGTTATGTGAGTCTGGAGCCACTGTACTATTGCCTTCAGCTTCTTCCCGGCCCGTATGTATTTCCAGGTGATCAGCAGCCGGAAACGAGATGATAGTTACAGGTTGTGCAGGCTCGTATCCTGGAATACCAAGACAACTGAAAGGCTCCCCAACAAAGTACAAGTTGCTGATTGCACGCGTGATTGCAACATACATGAGGTTATTCTCTTGCTGCTTCTGTCGATCACTTTTCGCCTTTGGATGTGGGAATTCGTCAGGGTTGATGATATAGACGTTTTCCCACTCACCACCCTTGCTTCTATGCGCCGTCATATAAAGGATGAAGTCTTTTGCACTGTCATCCTCGCTGAAAAGCCCATGGATATATTTCTTGAAATCGGTAGCAGTCTTCTCAAAGTTGCATTTCGGATCGTCCGCTACCTGTAGGCTTTCATCATTGCATTTGCTGATGTATGCCTCGTAGAAGGCGCTGACTGTCTCGACTTTATCATCAAGCTCAGAGAGGGCAAGTTCTGGATTTTTTCGGCTTTCTTGCAGGCTATTGCGCTCGTCACGGTGGTAGTCCTCAAGTACGTCGAGGAAATTAGAAAGATTTGGGAACAGCACTGGTATACCGCGACTGAGGCGTCTTGCCTCTAAGCGGGTTACGATCGCGCTGATATTCTCCCCCAGGTTCTTTCCTAGCACTTTTGCGCGTTTGCCCTTCTGAAGCGTCTTCAAGCAGCCCTTCACGAGGTTTGCTGTTGTGCGTGAGATGACAGCATCACCTGGTTGAAGGCGATCCAGATATTCAGAGATCACTTCTACATTTCCCTCATGTAGATTTGCACTGATAAGCTGTCCTCCGAGCTGGTTCGCTAAGTCAACGATTTTAGAGCCGCAGCGATAGCAGATCCTCAGTGGCAGTATTTGCGCGTCGAGCCGTTCGATAATCTGATCGATGCTGTTGAAGTTCGCTCCTGCGAATGCGTAGATGGATTGTTTCCGGTCCCCAATGAAGAAAACTTGTGTATTTTTATGGCAGGCTTGCATCATGAGTTCAAGGCTTGCCTTGCTGGTGTCTTGTGCTTCGTCGACAAGGATATGATCATACTGGCGAATGGGCACGTCTGGAAGCACGTTGGGATAGTAGATCATATCGTCATAGTTCAAAAGATGTTCTGGGCCAAGGAACTGGTTTTTCCCTTCCTCGATAGTATAGATCACGGCTTGAGTCACAAAAGGCCATACGAGTGAGGTGGGCTTGATATCAGTCAGGTCAAATTCCTCAACCAGGGCTGTAAGGGAAGAGTAGGTGAGTTGGGCAAGGCTCACCTGTGCGTAGTGGATAAGTGTTTTTGTCCAAGAATAGGCGTCCAGGCGCATGACATTAATGTCAGCTTCCTCTTCCTCGATTTCGTCTGAGATGTCCATAACGAAGGAGTCCCAATATTCTGCAAGATACTTCTTAATGAGCGTTGGGTACTTTGTTTCCTTATCGTCAACCTTGCACTGACCGCGATTGAAGGCCATGAGGCAGCTTAAACCAAATGAGTGAGCGGTAGTTGCAGTCATTTTTGAGTCGATAGCAACCAGCTTGAAATTGGTGTCAAGCTGGATCTTCTTGTTGTAGCTGAAGTAAATCGCGCTGCCGGTGAACTGTGTCGATGCCTTAATGGCTGTAAAGGTCTTTCCGCTACCAGGCCCGGCGAGGACTACGTACCGGCCTTGCTGACTCTTCGCGGCCTCAAAAATGGCTGCTTGATGCTCGTTTGGAGCGGCTGTATTGATCTTCTCAATAAATGATGCCTGTTGCTGTTTGATTAACTCTCTCTCAGCAAGCGTTAAGCGGGATCGTGTGTTCTTTGCTGCCATGTTGCACCTCTTTGTAAAGACAAGCGTACATACTTTTCTTATGACGTACTTACTACATACTTCTAGTATATTCTATCATGATGAAATTTGCAAGGGGTTTCAGGCTCAGTTTTCTCGAAGATAAAGAGAAAGAGCGCATGGAGTTTCATACGCCCTTTCCCATAAATGGTGCACTAGAAGGGATGATCGTCTAACTCTCCGAGCACATCCCCCTCTGTTGGTGTTGCAGTGCTGGTACTTCCTTGTGGCTGCTTACTCCCAAGGAATTGGAACACATTCACGGTTACATCCAGGCTCGTGCGCGTCTGCCCATCGCGGGTTGTGTACTCACGAGGGAGGAGATCGCCCTGGACGAATACTTGCTGCCCTTTCTTGAGATTGGTGTTGAGCATCTCCGCGAGGGCGCGCCACGCTGCGCAGTTGTACCAGGTGGTAATTTCTTTGTCTCCCTGCTTGCGCGAAACGGCAAGAGAGAACTTCGTGACCGCTACACCGTTGGGGGTGTAGCTCATTTCGGGATCGCGGCCAGTGTTGCCGATTAAGGTAATTTGCGCTAATGACATGGGTTTGTCCTTTCTGGGATTATGTATCCCACTCAACGTCTTCTTCTTCCTCAAGATCATTTTCTGAGAAAGTGTCTTCTATAACATCATCCTCACCGAGAGCTGTGATATCCATAGACCAGGGACCGCACGGCTCATCAACAAGGTCAGGTGGAGTTCGAAAGTAGGCATTCATGGCCCCACGAAATGTTGGGGTGTTTGCAAACTCATAGGCTGCATCGCCTATAAGCTGCTCGCTAAAGGAACGTGGCTCACATTCGTCACTAATTAATACATACCCGTCAAAATCTATTTGAAAGCCGGCAGGGGGCCGATAGTACTTTGGTGGTAGTCTTCTTCCAAGTTCACGATAGGTTGCACGTGATTTTTCTGTAGGCCGCGTGCTACCATAGACGCGGCCTCCCTGGAAACGCCGGGCTACATTTGCATGGCTCATTGGACTCCCCAGATCGGCAGCAAGGTCGGTCATATCTTCAACGATAGCGCCGTGCCAGTCAAGGCCGTACTCGATCTGGTAGTATTCCACGATTTCGGCCTGTGTCTCCATATGCACAGAGGTAGAGAGTGCACGAGCGGCCTCAATCATCTCGTCAATGCTGTTACTCACTAACATGCTTCCGCTCCCTCACCAGTGCGTTGAGCTTCTGTAGGCGCTGGTTACTTGGATCATCTGAGGTGAGGATATCAAGTACTGTGCGGTCTACTTGTAGACTCCAACCATCATTTTTATAGCCGCCGAGAGAGTCAGGCTTATCGAGCAGTGGAAGAGCCTTTGCAGGATCTGGCTCGTCACTGAGATAATACAGCGCATCGAGATAGACCATGATGGGCGTACGGCCTGTTTCCTTTTGTATCTTGATCATGTTATAAAACATGGTTGCGCGCGTGCCTGCTACCACCTGTGTGCGCCAGTCTGGGCGCGCCTTGAAGGTCTTCTCTGCAAAATTGAAGGAAGAGAGGCCGATGGTTGCTACTGCAATATCTTTTGTAGCTGAGCGCGCATACTCCCGGCAAGCAGGATGTTTCCAGGTCTCGACGTTGTTCCTGAAATCTTGCCGTTGCGCCCATAGTGTCTCAGCCCACTTCTTCAGGGTGCCGTGATACTCCTTGAACATCCACCCCTCGTAGATTTTGATCGTATGCCCGGTATCCTTCAGTAATTTCACAATGGGTGTAGCAACCCACGAGGCCCGATCCCACATCACCGGGGGAAGATCCTGAAGCGCTGGCTCTTTCACACGTACGCGCCATACGCCTGGTGCGCGCTTATCAAATTCCGCAGCGCCCTCGACGTGAACGGGTGTCCCATACCCGAACATTTCATTGACGCAGGCCCGCAAGTAGGCCGAGTTCTTATCGTACTTGTGCAGGTACTTCATGCTCGTTTCGTCATGATGCAACGCGCGTTGCCAGATCAGGTCTTGCGCTGAAGAACGGTCAAAGTGAGCCTCGTTTACCAGGTCAATCTCTGGAATTTGCAGCCACTCCGGGTGATTACTATTGATCTTTTCGATCAGTTTCATACCGACGGTGCCGGGCGAGGCCCCTACGGTGACATCAAAGGCTCTCTGTAGATAGTCAATGGTAATAAGAAGTTGCTTCGCATTGAGCTGAGGCTCCTTACAAAAGTGCCACTTGCTATTGTAGGGAAAGCAGACGGTACGCGCCTTCTGAAAGTCTCCCCGCTCAGCTTTGCGCCAGCCAGTTGCAGCGACCAGCTCGTTGACATGGCCGGGAATGTTCAGCTCTTTCAGGTCTTTCCAGGTAGCAACAAGGTTCCACTTCTCACACCCTGCCTCAAAAAAGGCTTTATCTGGTAGCATCTCACAATCCTGCATCACCCAGAGATGACTCAGATTGTGTGCTTGTGCCTGCTCACAAAGCCAGTACAGCGACCTTGTAGGGCTGAACCGGGTGATATCCCATTGACCGCCCTTCATCGTGATAAGTCTGCTGCACGTGAGAGCGCCGTGATTGACTACTGGCATACTACACCTCTCTTTATGCTGCCTTCTGGGCTCGTGTGAGAACAGGAAGACACCTCTTTAAAATGTTGGCCATGATTGGTGGACATACTGCATTTCCGAGCATCCATACTTGCTCTTTTGCGTTCCCATGGACGTGGTATGTTTCAGGGAAGCCCATGCAACGCTTCAGCTCAGGAACAGAGAGCATACGCATACGGCAATCGTTGAGACTACCAGAGGCTGCAGGTGCTACCAGCGCCCAACGATCAAGCGTGGTAACTGTCCCGATGGGTTCATCTAACCGCCGGTAGAGAGCATTCTTGTAATATCCAAGCAGAAAAGGCTGTCCCTGCATTCTTCTGATGCCCTCAGCAATCTTTCTTCGTGTCTTTTCGCTCAATTTGCGCTCACCGAGAGTACGTCCAGGGTCATTCATGTTGAGGAAAGCACGTATGGAGAGGCTCTCAGGGGCAACGATACGGGCGCAATGTGGACAGCGATAATCATATTGGCGCTGGTAACATCCCCATTTTGTTCGTTTCCAGGATTGGCAGGCTGCAATCTCACGCTGACACTGTGCGCAAAATCCATGAGGGGTGAATGTCAGATCAGGTGCTGGTAGGCTACTCAGCCAGAAGAGAATATAGACGCGATCGCGGGATTGAGGGATGCCGAAAAATTGCGTATTCCAGTAGAGAACCTGATACCGATAAATAGGCTCCGCTCCTGGTGCTTGCAGTTCAGGAATATCTAGTGTTGTCATGGAAGTAAGCCATTGCTGGTAGCAACGCCACTTTATCACGTCTACTACGTTTTCAACAATGATGAACTTATAGGGCGTGTGCATATTGTGTTTACTTTTTGCAAAGCGGATAACATCATCCATGGTGTTGCGGCTTTTCTCTGATTGTGGGTCGTAGATGATTTCTCCGAATAGGTCGAGCTGGTGATACCGCTTTTGTCCCTTTGCCACACTATGATTTGTGCAGCAGGGGGACGTGAGGAGCATATCACTGTTAGGTAGTTCGTCAGGATTGCACTCTTCCATGGGCTGGCAAATATGTAATGCGGTGGGATGGTTTGTCTGGTGTGTCCGTATAGCACATGTATTATGATTGATAGCAGCGTCAACGACGATCCCTACTTGGCGCGCGGCCTCGCTAGTACCACCTGCACCGCAAAACTGTACTGTAGCTGTGACCATGTTATGCCTCCCAGAGAGAAAGACCTGGAGCCGTTGGTTCACCAGGGATAACGTGCCCAAATTGAGAAAACACCTCAGAGAACCTCTCTGTACGAGGCCCGAAGTAGACAAACACCGATCCATGTGTAGGACCGCCGAGGCTACCTTCAGAGGTATAGAAGTCAATGCGCTGCTTCACAAAACAGATGGAGTAGCGCCACAGGCGCTGAAACCATCCCGTATCCGTTGCTGCATTGACAAGAAGAATCGCCTCTTCAACATTTCCAGCTTCGTACTCTGCAATCAGCTTGCAGGTCCATATCTCCTGATTGCTTCTATTGCCATCTCCACGCCCATACGGGGGATTGAGCCAGAGAGAACGGGCCTTCCAGGGTTGTAGCAGCCCATTTATCTTTATGTCATAGTATCTAGAAGCCTGAACCACACGGTTAGCAATCTCGCAAGATGCCGGATCTAGTTCAATAATGCCATTCATGACTTCGCGAGCAGCCTTGATATAGAGCGTGGGCGTATACCACTCAACGCTTTTACTTAGTAGCCGAGGCAAGGCAGAGTCACCGCTCCAGGTGAGTTGATTGTACTGTGTCATATCTGCACCTCACAGAACAGAGGGAGTCGCTCAGTATGTGCATCTCTCCTATGGGCAGCCTTGCGGTTGAGCCATAAGACTTCTGTCCTCATTGCACCAGCTTCGGCTACAGTTGGCATCGTCACACACTGCCATCCCTGCAATATCTCTTCGTACAAAGAGTTTGGGTAGCTTGAAAGCACAACAGGGCCTCTATGCTGTATAAGAGCTTTTAGAAGTGCTACATGGTCCTCATCATTCATCTCATGTTCGTACATCTTGCGATAGTTGCGTGTTTCCAGGGGATAAGGTGGATCAGCGTAGATCAGGCAATCAGTCTGGTCCTGAAACCGCCCGATAAGCTCAAGTGCAGGCTTGTTCTCGATTTCAGTATCTTTTAAACGATCAATCACTGCTATGATACGGTCAGGAAGTTGACGCCAGAGGCTCGTTGTCTGGCCACCATTTGCGCTCCCACGATTGCGCCATCCTGTTCTGGTATTCATGCGTGTGCCGTGTGCCTGCCAGCACCGAACAAGAAAGCGTCTCGCGTCCTCTATTGCGTCTCCGGTTTTCTCATACGAGGCGTAATACTCATCTCTCGACCAGGGAGTAAGCTCGATCAGTTCCGCAAGATCCTGGCCGTGTTCACGTATCACCTGAAAGAGGTTGACCACTGATCCACTCCGGTCATTAATCACTTCATATCCGGCCGGACGTTTCAGAAAGAAATCTGCCCCACTGCCAAAGTAGGGGGAAACGTATGTGTGATGTTCGGGAAAATGCTTCACAATCCAGGCCATTCCCCACTTAGAACCAGGGTATTTAAGTACTTGCTTGAAGGTCATGAACTCACCTCGCTTCCAAGCAGCGCATAGCACCAGTTGCACATCCAACAATCCTTGAGGTGGTTCCATGACCATGTTTTGTGCTGGCATCCCCAACAGACAGACGATGGAGCGGGGCCATGGTCATGACCACACTTATCAATAGTGAGCGTGTTTTCCTTCTGTGGGTAGATAGGAACGAACTGTACAGAGGACTGCTTCTGGTGAAATTGTGTAGCAACCTCATTCAGGGTTGGTTCTATTTCGTCATGATGCAACGCTGTAGAGCGATCGGGAGCAACAGGCTCTTCGCGCTGGTACTCTTGCTGTACATGTTGCGTGACTAGGCGAAAATCGAAGGTGAAATGACTATGAGGCCGCTGCAAGTCTTCTGCATCCATTGGATCAGAAAGCGGCTCCAGGTGTCCACACGGGCGACACACCACATAGAGTTCGTTAGATCCACAGCAGGAGCATTGCGTTTGTGTGCTGATTGCAGCAGGGGCCTCTTCTTCTTGCGGCTGAAGTGCCTCTTCCGCAGAGACGAGCCGTACACGCTCTTTCTTATCCTCAACCGCGAAATCCTCGCGCAAGAAATCAGGCTGAATCGCAACGCGCAGGTGCTGATTACCGCCTATTTCGCCCTCGTAGGTTCGCTGAATGCCGCCGTGGATTTCTAGCGCCTGGTACGCCTTACTTACTGTGTTCCGATGAAAGCCAAGCTTTTTACTTACTGAACCAGGAATGTCTTTCTCAAGAACTACCGGCATAACAGCAGTCACCGTGTCCATGGCGCGCCGCGCTGTGCGCCGGACTGAGGTGATAAATAGATCAGCGGCTGCGAGCCGTGTGGTAGCCTCAGCTTTCGCGTTGTAGATGAAGTTCAGGAGGATTGCCACGAGCTGAAGGTACTCTAAAGTAACCTGAAGTAACTGCTCCCGGTCCATCTCGTAGAGGTCACACGGCTGTACCTTCAGCGCATAGCTATATTTTGTTCTGATCCCATTGCTGTCATTGAATTGTTCATCGATCTGTGTTATATTCTGCATAAGGCTCTCCTAGCACACGGTGCTTTGCACCAATGGGAGTTCTAGCCTAGCTGAGTGTTTCGAGGCACTTGATCAGCTCAGGCGCTAATGAGAAAGCTCGTTCTTGACTGCCAGGAAAAGGACGAGCTAACTTTTTGCTCTACACAGGTTCACTGTGCAGCAGCCGAATGTTTTCCTCTACTACTACACATGCCTCTTTTTCCATATCATTGAGCAGGCCATCGGGTGAACTGGCATAGTTCCAGATCGTACCCCATCGCTCAGCCGGATAAAGTTCACGATACTTCTTCCAGCGAATTTCTACGGTTTCTCCCTGAACATGGTAAAAGTCGATAAAGGCGAAACCTGGCATAGCTTCAATGGGCTTACCAGTCTCAACACTCACCAAGTCAGGGATACCTGTAATTCTGGTAAGTACTGAGGGAACGCTGTGCCAGAAACGAGAGGTGGCTTCAACCAGTGTCCCATCATCCAGGCGGATATCATATTCAAAGCTTGTGGTGTTACGGGTACGCTCAATATGTCCAGGCTTATACGTATCGCGCATCGTGACCAGTGTTCCCTGCATCAGTTCGTTCATGGTTTTTTTCCCTTTCTATTTTGCTGCTACTAACTCATTTTGAAGCATTTCAGCCGCTCTTAGTCGCCAGAACCGAGCACTTGCAGGCCGCGAAAGCCCAAGGTACTCAGCCAGTTCTTCGTCAGAGGTATCAGGATTTTGCTTCAGGATTTCGAGGGTTTTGCTTAATTTATCAGGCTCGTTTTCTCCCTCTAAAATCGCTTCAAAATCCTGATTTTGTTCTTGCAAAACGTCGGTTTTTACTACCGGAATAGCCTCCGTGTTTTGCTCGTTTTTTTGTGGGGTATCCTCAGTCTTTAACCAGCCGATAAGAGAGTCTAAAAACACAATGTTTTTATTGCGTGGGGTAGCTTTAATCACACCCTTCTTTACCCGATTTTGTAGCTTCGTTGTACTATGTCCGGTTGCTTCTGAAACATCAAAAATTAATGCTGTACTCTCGCCTGTTGTGAGGAGCCTCGCGATTTTTGGATAGCGTTTTATCACCAGTAAAACATCCTCTTTTGGCAAGGATAAAACTCCATTTTGCCCTTGCCCATTCTGGCTGTTTTGCTCCTCTTTTTGTGGCTCTTTTTTCGCAGGTTTTTCGCCGTTTTTGCTTGCATTTTGACCCGGTGAAACCGATGGTAAATCAGGATCAGTTTCTTGCTCTTTCACCTCATTTTTTTGGGCCGTCTGAAGTTGCTCTACCATGTTTTTTTGCAGAGTAAAAACTTGTTCAATCCGTTGCTGAAGGGTCTGAACTTTTCCGTTCAATTCGTTGGTTATCTGTGGGATATCGGCCTGCTGTTTGGGGAAAAATCTGTCAACCAGGAAGAATACGCGCCTCTCTCTTCCCTGCTGTGCGGCTTTGCGTTGGAGCGCAATATATGAAAGCTCTTGATCAAGCTTGAGTAGCTTCTCTTGCATTTCTTTGCGCACTACCAGGATATCAACCCGCTTCTGCTCTTGCGTGCGATAGGTTGTAGCATCAAGCTTGCTATTGGTCTGATCCACGATGTAGTCAGCCGTGATACTGATAATCAGGATAAGCAAAGGGAAGGCCATTCCTAACCAGGGAGTGAACTGTATCATCCAATCGGGGTTGTTCGTCAGGCTTGCCCGGTCGAATGAATGCAGGCTTGTTGAGGTATTCGCATATGCTGAGAGACCTGCACAGACTGCTACACAGAAGAGGTAGAGGCGCGCTCCGCCCGCTTCACGCATACGTACACATTCCAGACGTGCTAACAGAGCCTGGAGCGCGATCAGGTCGATAGCCAGCGCAGCCGCATATCCGAGCAACCCCCAGAACTTACCACCGGTAAAACCATCAAAGAACTGGCCTGACTCCAAGACTGAGACGATCATGAATATCCCTGTAGCTGTCCAGAAAAACGCTACTTTACTTCCGAGCTTCTGCTTGAGCATCTGGTTGTTGGTCTTGAACCAATCCACAATATCCTCAAGCCGTTTGAAGAGGAACCAGGCCAGAACGATGCTCAGAACAGTGACAGGGATGATAGCCAGCGCGTAAGGATGTCCCTCTACGAGCGTTATCACTGCATCGAGATGTTCTGTCAGCAGGATTGCGCCGATCACACCCGGTACCACGAAAAGAATATAGGGACGGTTCAGGATGTGAAGAAGGCGATAGGTAACTATCAGCCAGATTCCCACGCCCCCGGCGACGAGCGTAAAAAGCGCAACGAGCCAGAACCAGGGTTGCATCATGATTTCCATATCCTATGCTCCCTTCTTTGTTTGCGAAACAATACCCTCTTGCTGACATATGAGTTTGAAGATGCGGTACCTCTGACCAGAAAGTCCTACAAATTTTGCTATCGCACGCAAGGGAAATCCTTGTTGGTACATACGTACGATTGTGCTTCTCTGACCGGGTGAGACCGCATCAATTGAGGCAGGGCCGGGCGTAAGAACGTTTTTAAGAGGCTCACCTAGGGACTGATAATGCCGTATCCAGTACCCTTCACGCATGCGTGCATATGTCTTGTCTTCTGTTGTCTCCAGTACGTCCATTCTTACTAGTACATTCGCTTGCCGCAGTTCATGCATCCATGCATTTTTCTCATAGTTTCCCCCCGAGCACTGAATATGTTGTATGAAGCGATCGTAGACCTTGTCAGTCATACCAACGTAGTGGACATGCTGATCCCGAGGATCGATCAAAGCGTAAATGACGTACATGATTATGCTCCCTCTTCGGTAGCAGGGAGAAGCCCCTCTTCCCGACAAACCTCTTGGAATACGTGATAGTTGCGTCCTGACAACCCCACACATGCAGCAATATCTCTGAACGCGATATCCCGTTTACGCATACGCTTGATAATGCCCCGAACATCAGCGGAAACAGCGCAAGTGAGGTCCTTTATCCGCACATTTGCATCATTCTCACTCTCTGGAAACACTCCATCAATAACGTGTGAAGATGCTTGCAGAGCCGTTTCCTCAGTGGAAACACGTTTCCATTCACCGGAAACAAATTCGCCCTCGTCCTCATCAACGAACGAAGATTTCATTGGTAAATCTGGCATGCCTGGCACATCTGACATGTCTATCGGGACAGTTGGAGCGGAGTGTTGTGTGTCTATGCCCAACTCTGTCAGTATTCGTGCTACGTCCTCCGGGTACTCCTGGTATCGCTGATTGCGTCCTGTGAGCTCAGCATTCTGTGCAGCGCCTACGCGCTCATACTTCTTCAGCATGCCCATACGCTCCAGCATCCTGGCTGCTGCTTTCGCGTCTTCGACATCGCCATAGGGCATGATACGATAGTCAACCTCGCCGTACTCGTTGCGGTAGTACAGATGTCCCTTATGCAGTTTGTTGGTTTTCTTCGAGATGCGCTTATCCTGAAGCACAATTTCGCTTTGCGCCGGGTCGACATTGTGACAGAAAACCGCCTTGAATGCCTCACGTACCGCTACATCTCCAATAGCATCCTCTTTCACGCCGTGGCAGACTACAATCGTCCCCATATCAAAGCCCATCCCCTCATCTGATGCCTGCTCGACGCTCTTTACCACAGCCTTACTCACACCAGGATCTTTTGACTGCTTGACGATGGATTTGAACTCATCGTAGACAACCAGTTGTGAGCGTCCATTCCCGCGATTATCTTTGCGCTCTTGCAGCTCGTGGGAGAAACCTTCTGCTACAAGCTTAATCTCAGGTTCTGTGAAGGCAAAGGTAATCCAGGGCTCCAAAGGTGCCAGCTTGTTATAGAGGCTACGCTGCTTGAATTTATGCGGATCACAGACCGTCACGTCCTTGCCCTGGAAGAGCGCGATGAGAATACGAATGAGGGTGGTAACGCTTTTCCCACTCTCGCCAGATCCCAGAATAGCAACTGTCCCACGCGGCCCTTCCGCGTAGTCGGCTACTCCGTTCTCACGATAGCCGATCAGCTCGTTCCCCCCATCAATCAGATTGTCAAGCACCTCAGAGAGTTTCGGGATCTTCACGTCAATGATGATATTCGCGCGCGTAGCCTGTTTCGGTGTGACCGGGTTAAGTGGCGCGATGGGAGCCATCTTCCCACGCCAGTCTTGTTTATATCCGCCCGTAGTCCCTACGCGAATGACTTCAGGCTTATTCACCCACTTGATAAAGGCGATCACTGTCCATGCCAGTCCCAGAAGGAGGAGCATGCAGACAATCACAATCGCCAGCACCCGGACCCACAGGAGAACAATCATTGCCCAGACAAGCAGCCCCAATGAAACGATGCCCAGAAACAGCAGGACCTTATTTTTCAGGTCGATCATCTCAGCGCGGAAGCTCCCGCCGTAGTATGGCTCCATCATTGCCCCACGTGGGATACGGCGCGTGGGTACATAGTAGTCCTCTTCCTCATAGGGAGGGCGCTCATCCATAATCATTTCACCGTCCATAGGAACCTCCACGCAGCATAGGCTGATCGCTGATTGAAGAGATACCGCACTACGAGCTTAACCAGGGAACCAAGTGGAACAACAAGCGTATCGAGCATCACCGCCTGATGCATCGGACGTTCTACGATAAAGACCACGCCATGGACGAAGAGGGCGGGCGCGGGAGTCACCCCACGCCACACAATAACGAACAACCAGACCGCCAGTACCAGGGAGATCCCGTCCAGGACCTCCATCACCAGCTTGATCGAGCCAGGTAAGGAAATGAGTTGCAAGTAGAACGCGCTCATACCACCACCTCGCTTGTATTACTGAGCAGTACTGAGGCCATATGTCGATCGCAGTAGAAGGAACCTTCGTCACTCTGCCACCAGGTTGCCGTTTCACTACAGTGTTCACATGGGCGGCTTGTATCAGGAAGACGGGCATAGAGATTTGGATAGGGATTTGGGAGTCCCATCTGCAATGGCTCAAGGAAACGAACACGCTTGTGATGCCTGATGGCATACAGGATCTCATGAGCCGTTGAAGCACCAATATAGCTATTGACGTTGAGCACGAATACCTCGTCAGCGAGATCAATCTTACGCAGGTGCAAACCATCCACGCGCTCCTTATCCGCTGGTGTGAGTCCTAAAGCCTCATCGCTTTTGAAATCACAGCCCACGGTTAAAACTATTTTTCCTGCTAACGTCTCTTGCAGGTTGGTTGCACGGAAGGCGCTAGAGAAGCGCGTACTGCCACAAAGGCAGACAATGGTTGGTTTATGCTCGTTCATGCCACCACCTCCGAGCGCAGAATGATCATGGCTTTTGCCTCTGCATAGCGTACCTTCGCTTCAGTCACACCAAGTATCCGCGCGATATCCTTATGCCGTTCAACCTGCTCGCAACCAACCCCATACCGGAGACGAAGCACCGATTGCTGCAAAACTGGCAGTTCGTTGAGAAGCATCTCAACATATTGAGCAAACATGCTTTCATCACGCTGTACAGGTAGGGTGATAATTCGGTCATGATCGAATAGCGGCTCCAGGTAGACAGGGTACTTGGTGGACTGGTACACGTTGCGGGTACCATCCGAGCACACCAGGGAAAAAAGGTGTCCGCGAATAGAAGCCTTCAGGTAGGCCACGAAGCGCCCATAGTTCTCATTGGTGTACGCATATTTGTGCACGAGGTCGACCAGCTTCAAACAGCCTTCCTGCTCAAGATCCTCACGCTCGTACATTGTGCTGTGATACTGCTTTGAAAGAGCGTTCACGATGAACAAGTGACCTTCGATCAGACGATGATAGGCGGACGTGGGCACTTCTTCCAGAGAACGAGCCAGGCGGATCTCACGAGCAAGGGTGACAAAGCGCTGCTCAGTGACCGGGCGTTGTGCGCTAATAAGAGAAGCGTCCATGTTATGCCACCTCTTTCTGCTGCTGCTCGTCAAGACGCTGTAGAAAACCACTAGCAACGTGTGGGAGGACATCGTTCTCTACAAACTCTGCAATATTCTCGATATCCATCTCAGGATCAGGCAGCGGAATACGAGATCTCTGGATCACCTCTGCCACACACAGCTTGCACCACATCACACCCTCGCCAAGGTGGATTGCACAGTCATGAAGAGAACCGGCATCACACACCGCCAGGCGCTGGCAACGCCCACAGCGAATAATCCCCCAGATGTGTTCATAGTCAAGCACCTTGCCACACACACAGGAAGCATGATTAAGCAGATCAGTGAGGTACGCCTCAGTCTTTTTCAGCTCGTGCAGGCGTGCATAGGGATTGAAGCGCAAATTCCAGAGTTCGAGCTGCATCTTCCAGTACCAGGTCGAGGGCGTCATTGCCTGCCATGCCCGGCGCAGCCAGCGCCAGCGGTACATTGTGTGGGGTTTCAGGTACTTGCAGTGAGCAAAGTGGCTCTGGAATTCATCAAATGGGATATACTCACACTGCATATCCCCAACTATGCATGCTGTAAACTCCCCGCATGCCTCACCAGGGTCATCGAATGGCCCCTTCAGAGTAGAGACCAGAAGCTCCTGTACTTCAGGCGCGGTCATGACATAGGAGATTGAATACCCCCGGCGTTTCATGTCAACCGTGTAGTAAATGGTGGCAGGAGCGGTGCAGTGGATACAGTCGCAGCGTGTGAAATCAATCTGCTTAGCAGAAGGTTGCCAGTCGAGCAGCTCAGCCTCAACCGTGTGATCATACAGGCTCTCGATCACCTCATCAACATCATCGTTGACCACATGCCCAAACGCTGGCTGAGTACCCCGGATCTCGTAGAAGTATCCGAGAATATTGCCAGTCACCGGACCGCTCACCTGCTCAACCAGGACCAGGGAACCATCTTCAGAGGTGGCTTCAGCGTTGCGCGAGACGGCAAGGACTTCTTGCAATGTACTCATGCCTGCACCTCCCCTTCTACGTGATAGCCCAGGTCCTTGAGCGCCTGGAGCGTCTGTTCTGGAGCCTCAGCAACGAATGTAGCGCGACTGCGATCTACATACGAGGGCGTATCGAATTCCTGCTCGATCTCATCCTGCTCAAGGCATGAGCATGCATACATGTTCAGTTTGCGCCCTTTGCGGAGAAGAAAGCGCATCAGCTCGACAATACGGTCTACTTCAGGCGGGATCTCCATAAGGAACATCTCACCCACAGGCTCTTTTACAGATCGTCGTTGTTGCCGTGCCTCAATCTCACGATCTACTAGTTGCAGCACCTGAAGGAGTTCTTCACTCTCAACAGGAAGAGTAACCATACACGGCACTGACTGAACACAGTTCTGCTTGCTTTTCATGGTGTTTCCTTTCTCTCAGAAACACCGCTTCCTACCTAGCTTGCAACCGGATCAAAGCTATGGTATTCTTTATGCGCGGTGTTTCCGTCCACTTGAGCTGACGCAGCGGCCAAACTTTGTCAAAGCTCAAGTGGTATTTTGTCTGCTACACACGAACCTTAAGGTTATCAATATCCCTAACTAAAAGCTTCTGCCCCAACGCTTTACTAAAAGCTTCTGTAATCGCTAATGCTGACTGGCTAGAAATCTCTTCACCATTTTCCGCCTTACGTACCGTGTTGGGGTTCAGCTTAGACTGGCGGGCTAGCTCAGCTTGTGACCACCCTAGTTCTCTTCGATATTCCTGTATTGTCATGCTTTCACCCCTCAACTAAACTTGCTATGAGGCATTTATAGCATGACAACGGCTTAATGTCAACTTATTTGTAACTTAATTTCCGTCTATTAACAAATGTTCATTAGCACTCAGCTAGCTACAGTGCCAAAAGTGTATTAAAGTACATCAGGCTGCATCAGGAAGCAAAGGGTGATTAGAAAGCACTGCTATCTCGTCGAGAGTGTCCTGCACTGAAGCACGTAGCTGCGTACTCCGGGTGACGATCCCTTGTGCCACATTCTGAAGCAGCATCCAATGGATGACTGGATTACCACCGGCTGCCAGCGTCTCGATCTCAGCTTGTGCCTCGCGGGCTAGCCACGCGATTTGACCAACCAGACTAGTAGGACTTGTATCCTCTATCTCATGTTCGCTTGATTTAATCATGATGTTTTTCTCCTACTCAATACGGGACTGCATCGCACGATGCCACGCTCGATACCGCTTCAATGCCCGGCGATCCCTTCGACTCTGTACCCAATGAGTGATATAGCCTGCACCATATACAACTATTCCAACGAAGAAAGCTAAAAGCGCAATATCCATGTATCACCTCACAGTATGCTCAACAATCAATCTATCAAGTAAGCTAACTGACCATTGCTCATCCTGTCAGTTCGTTAGTACTAGCGGTAGCCAGCGCTGCGCGCTGGGCGAAAGAAGATCGCACAGAAGACCATTCCCACGATGAACGCAATCAGTAGGAAGGTGATGAACTGCCACGTGTCGAGAGTGATATTCGCCATAGAGCACCTCCTAAAATCCTTAGATGTACCACCATGAAGTTTTCTGCACTTCATGCTATACTTTTATCAATTAGCCGTGCCGTTGTGTTTGTTCTTACACTGCTAATTTTATGTGAGGTAGAGTTACATTACAGCCACACTCAGACACATTTTATGCCACTTTTTGTAACTCTTCACTTGCAACATTTATGCAACATTTTGCCGAAGCAGAAGTTTCACAGAAACCATTTTCCTTGATCTAAAAGAAAAAGGCACGTAGAATTCTAAGAGTGAGGTATGTTATGCCAAGAAATGAGCGCTTAATCCAAGCACGAGAACAACGGGGATGGTCACAATCAGAAGCAGCAGATAGGATTGGCATTTCCAGAGTTCACTATGGACGCCTGGAGTCTGGACGATCACATCCACATGGCTCAACCATTGGCTTAGCTTGCAATGCCTTCAAGATGTCAGCAGAAGCACTCGGATTACGGGAGTTTGCTGGCTCAACTATTAGAACAGGACTCATAGCCGTACAGCAACCCACACCGCAACCTCAAGTAATAACAAACAACGAGACAGATACTGATATGTTCCATGTCTCCATGAAGGGATTAATTCTCGCACAACAACAATACGGGTGGACTTCCGACGAGCTAATGGCCCGTGTCTATGCAGAAGCAAGGAGACTAATCAACATGGTACAATCACGTCGAGATATTATTAAACAAGGTTTAGGCTTCTTGGTAGGTTTACCCATTGCTGTGTTAGGAGTCAGTGACGCCATACATCTCTCAGCCGAAGAGGCACTGCCACTTTACGTATCCAGCGTACCAGCCGCATGGAAACTCTACTTTGATGGACAACTTGCAGAAGTAGAAGCAGCTCTTCCTACCTACATTAGCCATCTAACAACACTAGCTCTACAGCCAACACGATATCAGAGCACAGCCAAGAACCTTTTGTCACAAGCCCATCAACTTGGTTCTCTTATTGTCCTAGAACATGAGGACTTTAGAGCATCCATGGACCATAATAAGCAGGCTCTTTCTTACAGCAGAGAGATTGGAGATCCTAGCCTCCAACTGGCTGCATATGTTAGACAAGCAAACACTTTTTATTATCGTAAACGATGGTCCTCTATGCTACAAACATACGAGGAAGCATTGCAGACAGTAGACCTCAAGAAAGCATCGCCACTGATCGTAGCACGAACTTACAACGGCTATGCAGCTACGCTTTGCAAATTTGAAGGCCAAGAGCAAGGGGCACTCCGTTACCAAGCACTTGCACACGAAACCTTTCCCCATGGTGCCCACGAGAGCGATCCTAGTTATAGCTTTACTCATGTCAGCCCCTATATCCTCCACCTTAATGATACTATTACAAACCTCGATATAGGGCATACACACGATGCCAGCGGCTCTATCAAACAAGCCGCACTCTACGTAGTACAAGGGGCAAACCCAAGAAGTCTTGAATTGCTCAATCACAAAGCAATGGTAGCAAGGGCTCAAGGCGAGATGGAGGAAACCATCTACCACTTGGAGGAAGTCATTGCACAAAGTCAGTTGCTTGGTTCTGACCTGTACATCAGCAGCGCAAGAGATTTAGTAGATAGCTTGCCACCAGCGTGGCAAAAGGAAAAACAGGTTAAGCAGCTCATAGAAAGAATCTGACAATGCAAATAGCGGGTGTCCGAGGCACCCGCGCAGAATTAGACAGGATACTGGTAAGATGGCTTACTGGTATCCTGGTATTTGTTGCTTCTTCGCCTCTTCCAGTACACACTCAAGTATCATCCATGTGGCTATTCCTCTTCATCATCGTCCTCGTCAGACCATCCATCATCCACAGTCCCCCGCGCAGCTTGTAACGGCTCCATATAGAAACCTCTCCCTCTACAAACAGAACAAAGCACATCCTCATTAAGATAAACCACACGCGCATCAAGTCCGTTTCTTGCAACACAGGTTCGACAAGCGACACGCACACCCTTCGACCATTAAAAAGCCTATCAATCCATGCTTGTCTGATCTCTACATGGCGGTTTCTACACACTCCTGTACCTCTACAGTGCCTACACTGAACTGTCTCTTGCGACATAGTATCTTTCACCTCCAGATATGTAGAAAAAGGTGTTATGGTAAAAAGATACATTATTATAGAGTTCAGGCCCAACAAAAAGTCAAGTTACAGGCATATTATGATAGGAGCGTTGAGTACTGAGCAATTTTTAAATTAACTTCAAAAAAATAATATTCACGGCCAGATATTTTGACATAAAAATATACACAGTGAAACAGTCTGAACTATAGCAGTGACATATTTAACACATAATGAAACACAATGAAACATGTATATTGAGCCAATACCACTCATACCTGTTATTGACACCCACAATTTAATAAGCTATTCTGACATCAGCAGACGCAGAAAGGCCGCCTACACTCACCTGGATGTTCGACGCCCGCGAAGCTTAGACATTCAGAAGAGCAATAGCGGCCCTGTTGCTGCTCACACTGGAACAGCCATGAAGTTTTGGTATCACTTGATACCAACTGTGATCATAACAGACTTAATGAAATGTATCAAGTCCGCTAAGTCTGCTAACTATAGTGAAAGGCTGTTCCTAGAAAGGAGCATGCCAACGGCATGGTAGGTTTCATTATCGTGATCGTAGTCGCGTTACCTGGAGCTATCATCAGCGCCTTACAGGTCTATGAGTGGATCGAGCAACGGCACAGAAAAGTAAAGTGAACACGGGCGGGTATCTCTCACGAGGTACCCGCTTATTATATCGGCCTCAAAAGCCAACCAATAATCAAGCATCACGTCCATTTAATGGCTCTCTGTTTTGAGTTATGTTCCTTGTATACTGTTCTGCTGTACTCCTGGTATACCAGCATCCTGCTGTACTGGCATACCAGTACCCTGTTGCACTCCCTCACCAGCAGCAGGCCCTACATCCCCTCCAAACGGACCCGCCAGTGAAGCGAGCATTGTCCCTGGAGCGGAGTCCATCCCTTCGTGGGAAGGAGCTGCTACATCAACTCACCAGGGGAACTCCCCTCAATGAATTTGGCCTTGTAGGCTCGCCAGCCGGTGTCCGTAATACCAAGTATCCTTTTCAGCATGTTCAACTCCAACTGACTGAGGTCTTCTTCAGCTTCATAGCAGTGCCGACCTATCTCCTGCTCTTTCACATCACGCCGCTCAATGGTGCCTGAGCAGCTCTCTGCAAGCATCTCAAGCGCGAGAAGGTCTTGCGCCAGAACAGCCTTGAGTTCCTCAAATGTTTTCATACCCTCTTCCTCTTACTGGTATACCAGCACACTGTCATTCTGGTAGCTGATCAATCGCCTCACGGACCAAGGCGCTTTTGTCAACCCTCTCACCCTGCTGTCTCCTCGCTAGACGCAACCGCTCCAGCTTCATATCTTGTTCACGGGTAATATAATAAGTTGCTTTCATGAACGCAGATTTACCAGCATCCTGGCCTACCTGTACACTGTCTTGCTGGTTTGTCTGTTCACTGGCTCTCTGGCTTCCTGTGCTGAGTTGCGTTCCTTGCATGCTGTTCTGCTGTAACCCTGGTGTGCCAGCTTCCTGTTGTACTGGTATACCAGTATCCTGTTTTTCTTCTTCCTCTTCTTCAGTAGCAGGACCAAAGAATGCATCAGCACCACGCCCAAACCGGTTTGTTACTGGAACACGTTTCTTAGCCATGATCAATCTCCTCCGCAATCTTCGCATACAACTTTGCAATAGCTGATGCACCATCAAACTCATTAATGCTTTTTCCTGCTACCATTGCATCAGCGAGCGCAACCCGTACCGGAACAGGAATATCAATCAGGACTGGCTCATAGTTCTTTCTTAATTCAGAGAGCACTTCATTGTGATGTCTGACCCGGCTATCGTAGAAGGTGGGGATTATCCCCACAACCTGCAATCCAGGGTTAGCACGCTTTTGTACTTTCGCTACTGTTCGCTGCAAGAGTTCAAGACCATGATAGGCAAGATAATGTGTCTGAACAGGAATAATAATCCCGTCAGAAGCGGTAAGGGCATTAATCGTCAAAATACCGAGACTTGGCGGTGTATCGATGAGAATATAATCCACGCGATCACGAATAGGCGCAATTTTCGCCTTGAGTACGACATTATTCCCAAAGGGATCACTCAGTAACTCAACTTCTGCTCCTGATAGATCAAGGTTTGCAGGCACCAGGCCCACACCCGAAAACTGATGATAGATCAGCACATCAGCGATAGACACACTCTCGTCAATCATCAGGTGATAAGCATGTTTCTTCAGGCTCAAAGGATTGATCCCGAAACTCAAGGTAAGGTGTCCTTGTGGATCGAGATCAACCACCAGCACCTTTTTTCCACGAGCCGCAAGAGCAGCACCGAGATTACGTGTAGTCGTTGTCTTTCCCACACCACCCTTTTGATTTGCAACAGCATACACTTTTGACATAATCGTCTCCGTTTACCAGTGTACCAGTACACTGGTAAGAAATAAGGTGGTAAGCCAGTACACCAGGGTACTGGTAAGGAAACTATACCACAAAAAGAAGAGAGAGCAACGATCTACCCACCACTCCGTCATCCCTAGCGCTCAAGTATCAGGTGGAGCGTGCCGTCACCAACGAAGATCTGACAGCGCCCGACCAAGCTGAACTCCCTCTAACAGTCGGGTCTTCCCACCGAGGCCGCTGGAGCTTATACTGAGAGCCACCAGGGAAAACGTATTGGAAGGGGATAGGACTGTATGACTATGATCAGTAGGCCAGCAGAGTTGACATCCGCTATCTTAAATAAGGCTGTGGGACGCTACTATAAAGAACTTCAAGACTACGCTAGCCAGGCCGAGCACGAACTTGCCTTGCGGCCAGCATTCCAGAACCTGCTAGCCGAGATGGCGCGGCGGATCAATCTCACCCTCGTGCATGAAATGACCATTCGTGGGCGTATCAGACCCGATGGTGTGTTGTGCAACGCGTTTAATATTCGGCTGGGCTACTGGGAAGCCAAGGGACCGAAGGGTAATCTGGAAGTGGAGATCCAGGACAAGATCAAAGCGGGTTATCCGCTGGAGAACGCGCTGTTCGAGAACACCAGACAGGCCATCCTCTACCAAGCAGGGCAGCGCTATAACTTTAACCTACAGGTCCAGGCTGATGTGACGACCTTGCTCCGACGTTTCCTAACCTATCAAAAGCCCGATATTGCCAACTTCGAGCAGGCAGTCATCGAGTTTCAGGAACAGATCCCTAATATCGCCAAACGTTTGCTGGAACTGATCAACGAAGAGCAGCAACGCAATCGGGCCTTTGTTGCAGCCCTCGGCGACTTCACCGAACTGTGCCGCACGACTCTCAATCCACACATCGGCCAGGAGGAAATCAAAGAGATGCTCATCCAGCATCTCTTGACTGAGCGCCTCTTCCGCACTGTGTTCAATAACCCGGACTTTGTCCACCAGAATGTCATCGCCTCCAAGATCGAGCAGGTGATCCAGGTTCTCACCAGTCGCTCGTTCAATCGGAACGAATTTCTACGCTCGCTTGATCCGTTCTATGGAGCCGTCGAGGGCGCTGCCCGTGGCATTGAGACGTGGTCCGAGCGCCAGCACTTCCTCAACACCGTCTATGAGCGCTTCTTCCAGGGTTTCTCTGTCCAGAAGGCTGACACCCACGGCATCGTTTATACCCCACAGGAGATTGTCAATTTCATGGTGGCCAGCGTCGCTAAAGTCTTGCTGCAAGAGTTTGGCAAGTCGCTGGCCACCCCTGGCGTCAAAATTCTTGATCCTGCAACCGGCACCGGCAACTTCATCGTGAACATCATCAAACACATCCCGCGTAGTGCTTTACGCGAGAAGTATGCCGATGACCTCTTTTGCAATGAGATCATGTTGCTACCATATTACATTTCCTCGCTCAACATTGAGCACGAATACTATGACAAGATAGGTGAGTACGTGCCCTTTCAAGGCATTTGCTTTGCTGATACGCTGGAACTGGCTGAAGGGCAACAACTCACCCTATTTACCGAGGATAATACCGAGCGGGTGCAGCGCGAAAAAGATGCTGATATTATGGTGGTAATTGGAAACCCTCCGTACAATGTCGGACAAAAAAATCAAAATGATAACAACAAGAATCGTCCTTATCCAGTAATTGATCAGCGCATTCGTGAGACGTACGCGAAATCATCTAGAGCGAGCAACAAGAATGCTCTCTCTGATGCATATGTTAAGTTCTTTCGTTGGGCGACGGATCGCCTACAAGGGCACGATGGAATAGTTTGCTATGTTTCAAATAATTCGCTTATTGATCAGATTGCCTTCGATGGGATGCGGAAACATCTATTACAAGACTTCACACGCATTTACCATCTCGATCTGCACGGTAATGTACGCCAAAATCCGAAACTCTCAGGAACTACACATAACGTCTTTGGTATTCAAGTAGGTGTGGGTATAACTATCGCAATACGGAACTCTCAACATCATACGAGAGAGATATATTACTACCGTGTGCCAGAATTTTGGCGTAAAACAGAAAAATTGGCGTTCCTTACACAAGTGGTCGATTTTACCAAGGTCGAGTGGCAAATATTGCAACCCGATAAATATTATAACTGGTTGACGGAGGGGCTAAGGATAGAATTTGCATTGTTTCAACCTTTAGGAAACAAAGAAACTAAAGGTAATCAAGATACAAACAGCGTCACAATCTTCAAGAATTATGGAAGAGGTGTAGCGACATGCCGTGATGATTGGGCTTACAATTATGATCGAGCAAAACTGATGGCGAAGATCAAGAATTTCATTGAAGTGTACAACGCTGAAGTTGATCACTGGCGAAGGCGTGGCAATAGCAACATTACGATTGATGCTTTTGTAACATATGAAGATACCAAGATCAAATGGAGCCGTGATCTGAAATTAGATCTACAGCGTGGTCATTATGCAGAATTCTCTGAAACTAAAGTGCGAACATCAATGTACAGACCTTTCTGTAAGCGATGGCTGTTTTTTGATCGTGTTCTTAATGAAGAAGTCTATCAATTCCCTCATACTTTTCCTAACAAGCAGAGTGAACTAGATAACGCCGTTATCTGTCTGAGTGGTATTGGTAGCAGCAAACCATTCCATTGTCTAGCGGTAAACTGCATTCCAGATTTGCACCTTACAGGTGATGCTCAATGCTTTCCCTACTATACCTATAACGAAGACGGCACCAACCGTCACGAAAATATCACCGGTTGGACGCTCAAGCAATTTCAGGCGAAATATGGTGAGCAGGTGAGCAAATGGGATATCTTCCACTACGTCTACGCCATGCTGCACCATCCGCAGTATCGCGAGCGCTACGCCGAGAACCTCAAGCGCGATCTGCCGCATATTCCCCTGCTCCGACGAGCTGAGGCATACCAAACCGCTGTTAAGATCGGGCAGATATTAATGGACCTGCATGTCCGCTATGAGCAGCAGAAGCCATATCCATTGACCGCTATTGAGGATGAAACAATCCCTTATGAGCAGCTCACCTGCATCACTAAAATGAAGCTGACACCAGATCGGACAGCAGTAGTGGTCAGCAAGGGACTGACGCTGGCAGGTATTCCCGACGCCTGCTTCCGCTATCGCCTGGGCAACCGTTCGGCGTTGGAGTGGGCCATCGATCAATATCAAGTCAGCACTGATACCCGCAGCGGGATTACCAGTGATCCCAACCGCCTGGATGACCCAGAATACATCGTCCGCCTAGTTAAGCAGGTAGTGACGGTCAGCGTGGAGACGGTGGAACTGGTCGATCAACTAGCCCAGGGAGTGACGATGGAAGATTGGATGGAAAGGAGCGAGAAGAACACCAATGAGGCATGAAGAGCTGCGGGAGGTGTTTCCTACGCCGCCCTTTTGATTTGCAACAGCGTACACTTTTGACATAATCATCTCCATTTACTGGTTTACCAGTACACTGGTAAGAAATAAGGTGGTAAGCCAGCATACCAGGGTACTGGTAAGGAGACTATAACGTAAAAGGGCCACTTGGTGTTTCATCAGATGGCCCTTTTCGCCTCTCTTCACAACCACTACCAGGATACCAGCAAAACAGCATACCAGTAAAAGTTACAGCGGCACATAGACCCGCCAGATCCGCACGCGGTAGCGCCTGGACATGCGATACCACCACATAATCGCAAGGAGCAGCACGAACAGACTTGCAGTACGAGAGGAAATGCCAAGCGGTACAAAGACCCTCTGAACAACTACTGTCGGCGGATGCACCACCTGCTTCTGTCTTTTCTGCCTGAGATCATCAAGAAACTGCTCAAGCGTATACCCCTGGAACTCTTCAGGTTTTACCCAATATCCTGCATGACTGACAGCAAGAAACCAATGCCACTTTTTCGAAATATGGCCCTCGATCGTGCCCACCGTGTAGTCTGTTGCACGCTCCAGGTCCGTCAGGCGGAACCGTTTCTGTGCCTGCATCATGCTTACAAAAAACGCATAGGCCCTCTCACCCTGTGTTTTCTTCCGCGTCTTCCGCACACGAGGAAAGGGAAGTGGTTCCTGCACTGAGTGACTCCTTTGCTGCTACAGGAAAAAGACATATCATCTCTGAGCATACGCAGCAAGTGCAAAAGAGTCAAGGAACAAATATTCTTTCAGAAGTAGTTATGAGCATACAGACAGTGACGGTATGCAGTCACCAGACCGCGTCCCGTAGAACGGGACGGGCTTGCATCATACCTCCACGAGGGACGGGTGCATTGCGCTCCTGCTGAACAGGCATAGCGCGTTAGGACGGGTGCGTCGGTCTCACCAGACCGTATCTGCCTTGCAGACGCCCTACCAGGAAAGGTGTACACAGGTGAGTCTCGCGTACAAGCCGTTGGGCTTCTTGCCAACCCTGGCATGTATTCATGAGGACTTACGCGTTGCCTCAGACGTGGAACGACTGGAATGTCACAAGAGGCCGAAGCCGTTGACCAACAGAAGTTCCAATACACTCATCTCTTCTAGCAGGGAGGGGCAAAAGTGGAAAGTGGGCGTCAAGCGGAGCGCAGCCTCCCAGCGTGCGCCTTTCTTTCCTCCGGCCCCCTGGAACGGGGCCGGTCCCCAGAAAGATTTTTTATGGAGGAAGAGAAACAAAAAGGTTAGAGGTCGAGTACTCCCCCTCCACACGAGGAAGAGCTTATCATATCAGTAAATACGCATTTATAAGTATATAATCCATTAGTCTTTTTTGATCTTTACTTCCCCCATCGTCTTATACAGCAAGAGGAGGAAGACTATCATGACATTCAATGAATGGTATGTCCTGATTGTAAGCATCATTGCCATTCTTGCAGTGGGGTACCTATTTCATCGCATCTTCAGCCCATTCAGATGTACCTGTGGCAATCGCTACTGGCTCACCGGATCGATCAAAAAGCATCTGTTACATACTCATAAGTGGACGTGATCACATCAGTACATACGCATCTATGAGTAGAAGCGTGAGTACCTTTCCCCTAATACATCGTGATGAAACACTGTGAACGAAGGTACAAAAAAGAAGAGGGTCAGTTATACTACCACGGTAGACACTGGCACTGCCTGCCGTGAATATTATTATGATAAAGTTACATCCTGAACAACCTGCCCCCTACGATCAACTGAGAAACGCCCATGACATTGAAGGCAGTAATATTGTCGATTGCCCTGCGTGTCACGAACTGGCCTCCGCTCCGACGAGAAATTAACAATCAACTTTGCCGGTGAATGATCCCTCGGACACGGGTACGTTCCTCCCTCGTCTGGAACATTCGTTATTCCTGCAATCATCAGATATCCTCACTTCCCGAGATAATCGTGAACTGACCAGGCGCAAAGTAATCCGCATGCCCATCAATAGAGACCTCGAACGGAAAATCCTTCTCAGGATGATAGGCAAGAAAGACACCAACACTCTTCCGATGCTTCCTCGCATACTCTAAGATCCGTACTTTCGTTTCTTCAGGCTTGAGCTGGCTTAAGAGCTGCTCTAGTTCTTGCTGCGTCTGGTAGTTCTGCGCAATGGTGTGATCCTCTCGATAGAAGGTCATGGCTCCCCTGCCTTCCTAGCGCCTGCGGCGCTTCGCCTTTTTACTATTGGTCGTGCTTACCCCACAAAAGGTGATAGACTACGAAGTAAGTGTACCTTTCCCTATTGGTTGCTGTCAACTACCAATATGTGATATTCTGGAAGAAATGAGGAACCAGTTCATGCCTGCTGGTCAAAGGAGTGGAAGAAAGCAAGAAAGGCCACTTTGTGTGTTTGGAAGATACTTGCGTGGTGCCTGTCGGCTCAAGGCGCAAAGACTCAATATAAGTCGCTACACCTGGACGCGCTTAGCTCAGGAGAGCGGCATCGATCGGGGTGTCATCACCGATGCCGTCAGCGGAACTTCCCGGCCAAGTGTCGAAAAGGTATGGAGGCTCATTCAGATTTTAGAGCCTCCCGAAGAGTTGGAAAAGGGGATCTGCCAGAGCCTCCGCTATTGCACTGAACGAGAATACCAGCTATCTAAGCAGGCCATTGACGAAGTAGAGGCAAACATAGACAAAGAGTTAGGATCAGAGTGATACCTATTACGTTCGTCTGTTTAATCGACTCAAAGTCAGGTACACTCATTACTTTTTCTCCCTTCCGTTTACATCATGACGGAATAGTAGTACCCTGTTTCTTCTTAATGGCTCTTACCTGATAATTCTCAACATCCTGTTCTCTATACTCATTTTCACGCCTATTCTTTGCCCTCATTGCAATCTTGCCGTTCTTTCCGAGCAGGCGCACATATGCATCAGAAACAGGATGACCACTATTACGCGTGAGGATCTCAGCAGCCACACCACTACCGATCCATCGCTCTATCTTCTTGCGTGCCATACAAGCCTCCAATCGTTTTCTTACTACCAGTATATACTTCAGACGAATACTTATCAAGACTAAAAAAGCATCAAAATTAGTCCCCCTTAGCCTTGACAAGTATTCGTGTGTCGAATACAATAGAGAGTAGTAGAAGTCCTGTAGTCTGGATAAACGGATGACAAGCTTGCTTATATGAGAGAGTAGGACCGATGGAGAGCATTTTCGACAAAGAGACCGATAGCCTGCTCAAGAAGGACTTGAGCCAACAATTGATCAGCACGCGTAAATCAGGCGGGCGCTTGCTACGCTACATCGAAGGCCATACCACCATTGATCAGGCAAACAAAATCTTTGGACCTGGGAATTGGTCGTTTGAAGCGCTCTCCTGTGAACAATCAGTGGTGATCGATCCTCTCACTGGTGAGGCGGTTGGAGTAGCGTACAACGCGGTAGTGAGGCTCCTGGTACGCGGCGCGGTCGGGCCTGTAGTAGAAGTTGGCAGCCATCCCGTTTTGTCATGGTCCGTTGACGAGGTGGTTACTGGTAGGCGCACAGAGGGTGATGATATCGAAACACGAGCTATCACCACTGCTGAGCGCATCCAGGCCCATCGAACAATTGTAGACGCCCATGAGAACGCCCGTAAATCGGCGGTGACTGATGCCATGAAACGATGCTTGCGCACCTATGGTTCTGCTCTCGGTAACGGCTTATACGGCAAAGGGCCGGTTATCCTGGTTGAGGATGTGCAGGAGCGCGCGGAAAAGCTATTCCCTGGCAAGTGGGAAGCAATCAAGCTCAAACAGTTCAAGAACGCTATCCCTGATGACAAGCTCACACCTGATCATCTCGCACGGTTAATACGCGTGCTTGACGCACAAGAGAAAAAGCTCCAGCTAGAGCAGGCGGAGCGCGACTTACAAGAGTTGCAATCTGAACAGGTAGCATAGCCGTTCGTTGGGGGCATGGCCGCACAGATCATCCACCGGCCAGCCCCTCTAGTTGAAAGGAAACAAGCAGTGCTTACACCGGATAAATGCACGAAGGAAGAGTTGCGTACGTGGCCGACCTACGAGCTGCAAGTTCTCTATCGTGAGAGCAGCATCGACGAGCGCAATGGAGAACTAAGCCAAGCGCAAACGGGGGTACTTGATCGCACAGAGCAAGTCCTGGTAGAGCGTGATGTTACGATCCAACGCCGTCAGCGCTAGTCGTTTGGCTGGAAGATGTAGAGCTGCTTATCACGTGTGTCGGCTGAGTAGCAACGGTCAGCATAGCAAGAGGCGGGCGCACACATGGCGCTCCCTCGACGCCTGGCACTCTCTGATGGGTGCTAGACGCCGGGGGAATGGTTTCCTCGGGAGTGCCGAAAGGTAGGAAAGGTTTGACCTATGGACTGGTTCATGAATGATCTCTTGATTTGTCTCACGGTCTTGCTCTTCGCTGGGATGGGCTTGGCTACCATACTGGCCTGTTTGATCTCTGAAAAGGCCCTCGATGCGCCTGAGAACTTTGCGAAGGTGCTGGCAGCGATCAGGGAGCAGGTACGGTGGTTCCAACCAGGACCGCGTGAGTAGCGCGTCAAGAGGCGGCTCGCCTTTGCTGATACATCGGCGAGCCATTCAACACTTTTTGATGGAAGTCTAGTTAACCTCGATTGGAGTATACCATGCCGAACAATCAAGGCAAGCAATCACAACAGGAGCAACCATTCTTACTTATCAATGGCAAACCAGCCACCGAACAAGAGCGGCGGCGCATCTTCGGCACGCCAGCGCAGAAACCTCGTAAGGATGAAACTACCACAAAGCCGCTGCACACGGATCGCGGCTTCAACCTAATGAGGTAAGACCATGGCGAGAACGATGCGTGGCTTCGGTTGGACCGTCCACAAAGCCGGTGAGCCTCCCTATCACACTGAGAATGGCACAGGTTGGTCAGAGAAAGGCACGCTGCCAGCAGAATGGCAACAGATCAAAGACGATCCCACCATCGACCAAGCGCAGCTCTATACCTCTGCACAACGGCGTGTACGGGCGGATAAGCGCCGCTTTCTGGACAACAAGTAGATAAGACGGCTCGTCCATATTCACGGACGAGCCATCGAAAAGCGATCTTATGCAGGCCCTGGAGCGCATAGCAGTAGCACACAAAGCTTTCAGTTTCTCAAGTAACGAGCCATGCAAGAAAGGATACTTTCATGCCAAACCTCGCCATTCTCATTATTGCGATCATCGTCATGCTCCTGATTTCTCACGCTTCCAGTGAGAACAGCGAAAAAAAGTTCCACGAGCAGCGTGTTCAACAGAAAAACCCGCCTGAGCACGCATGGGTTGACAACGACCCTTCAGGGGGTGCTGTGTTTGTATGCGTAGTCATTGCAATTATCGCAGTAGTGGCAGCATTCCACTTCTAGCAACTGAGACCTGCTGAAGTACGGGAATGCTTCAGCAGGTTACAAAAGGCATAGATAGCAAGCAAAGAGAAAGAACACACATCATGAAACTTCGATTCAACCTGCTCGGTACCGATGTCACGATTGTAGATACCACACCGCCTATTCTCAGCAACGAGGACCGGCAAGAGGCAACGGAGGCATGGGAACAAGCAAAAGCGTCAGGCAACACAAAAGCGACATGGCAGGCAGGCAACCGCCTGTTTGACAATGGGTATGTTCTGCACGGGCAGCAATGGGTACCGGGCAGGCATCTGCGGTAAACCATCAGGGGAAAGGACACACACACCGTGAACCTACTCGGCGCAATCAAGACCTTCGTCAACGAACATTCGACCACGATCGAGGAGATCGAAGAAGCCGACCGCGCATTCAACGAGCGGCGCGCAGCTGGCGATGAGGATGGACAGGATGCCATCTCGCACACGATGTACCGCAAAGGCTACGTTCCGCATTATGACCGCGATAATCAGACATTCTACTTTGTCGATAAAGCATAGCAGGAAAGGACACGCATCATGGGCCGGATATTCAATAAAAAAGATCAGGCGCGCGACATCTCAGATGACCTCACGACGCTCTCCGCCATCGCGGAAGGACTCAGCAAGCCCTGCCCACCTGGAAGAGAACATCTGCGCGATGCCATACAAGAAACCGCCGCAAGCCTCTCGCAGCGTGTAGAAAACGGTGTGCGTCGGCTGTACAAATACGAGACTGGTGATATAGTCACAGAACAGTTGAACTACTACCGAGATTGCTCCATGTGCCTGGGGAAATGTAAGGGACACTGAACGCCAGAAAGGAAGCATACAACAATGGGCATTTTCAGAAAAGTCACTGACACCGTGGGTATCACCACACCGGATTACACGCCACAAGAGCGAGCCGAATTCATGGACGGTTTCAGACGTGGCTGTCCCCTCGTTGGGCAGCCTGAGTACCCTGTCCACAGTAGCGCAGCCTACCGGCGCGGATTGCGCTATGGAACCCGCGCTCACGACCAAGCAGGCCGGCCACAGATTCAGTACGAACCACCAAACGAGGAGTAAAGCTCATGATGGCAGTCACAGTGATTGTAGCGGTTATCCTACTTCTTCTTGTCCTTCAAGGATCAGGGAAAAAGCATCAGACCTCACCAGAATGGCGCGCACAGCACCGGCTAGACGGGGATGCCCACATCTACTATCATAACAATCATGATGAGCTAACCCATGAGTGGGACGGCTGCAACGATTGTATGCAGGACCGGGTAAATGAGTTACGGCAACGCGATATCAGAGTCGAGTACATTCCGGGCCGTCACAGTACAGGTGATTTGTAGATAAAGGCGCGGCTACCACCTCCTGATAGCCGCGCTCTCCTAAAGAGGAAAGAAAGATGGAAGAAGAGCTTATCGAAACTGTAGAAGAGGCGATAGATAACCTCACAGAGCAGGGCAAGCCGGTGAACCTAGACTCAGTTCAGCAGTATCTAGCGAACCAAGGGCTCGTCCTTGACCTGAACGAGCTTGAGCCAGTTTATTGGGCAGCTTCTCATTATCCTTCAGAGGGTAGTCCATTCTAAGAAAGGAAACCGCAATGAAAAATGGCAATCAGCAGGAAACCACCGATACTGAAAAAACGTTCGAATCGTTTCTCTCAGAGGGTCAACTCTGGTATGGCCTTGATTGGTGGCAACGCTACGGCAACAGTGACGCAGAGTATCAGCCTGAGTATATCAAGCGGTATGCTGAGGACTACTCACAGGAAATCATGCAGCGCAGCCGAAACGGGTAAGTTGTACCATCAGGCGGGTATCACTCAGTACCCGCCTAAAACCTTGAGACTTGAAAAGCAAATATTACTAGAGATATCATTTAGCAGGTACTTTAGAAAGGAGATCAGAATGGCACATCTTATTACAGGAGATAGTTCTAAACATACAGACGAAGCAATTGACTGGTTAAAGCTGCATGGTGCAACGGTTGTAGATTTTGAGGGGTTGTCACTGATAACCCTCCCTGAAACGATGGAACTTGATCATGGCGATCCTGCATGGCGCTATACAGTGAGCCTTAAGGATGATGAGAATGAAGAGTATGTAGAGATCTGTAGTGATGCTGATCCTTACCGGGTAGAGTTTTACCTTGAACGCTAATAGTAGCAGCGAATATCAAGTTTTCTCGGTCTAGACAGACTGTAACAACTAGACTGATAGCACAAAGGGAGTAGGAATAATGGACTTTGAAGATTTCGAAGAAGCCATCAAGCCTGAGAACTGGACAGAAGAGCAATGGCTTCACACGCCTACATTCAAGGCTCAACTGAAAGCAGATGGAACGCTTTTCCTTAGCGGCCCGGCACTACGTGAAGGATTTTCGGTCGAAGCCGTCCAGGCATTAACCCGGTTTCTCTCAGAACGCATCAAGCTTCCACCCTTAGAACCACCCTACGATTTTAAGGGATTTACCCCCACACCAGTTGAGTAAACTACAGTTTCATCATGATGAAATAGAAAAAGCAGGGAGTCATGGAGATCCCTGCTTTTTCTTCGGCTGTACTGCCACATTCTGCTTTCGCGCTCTCAGTTGAGCCTTGGCCTGGATCTTGAGCTTTTTGAGTTCAAAGCGTTTCTGATCGAGAGGGACCAGATAGAAGATAGCAGGCGTAAAGAGGGTAGGAGAGACGAATATGAGGAAGTGAGGATCTCTCGTAGCAGCAAAGCCGATGATCCCGGTGACAATAGAAGCGATATAACCAGTGGAAAGGATAAGAAGCGCAAACCAGCGCATGGACCAGGACATTTTTTCCTCAAAGGTAGGAGCCGCATGCAGCTCTTGTTGTGTTGCTACTTGCTGCACACCTGTCTGAAGCGAACTTGTGGACATAGCACTCCTCTTTCATAGATATAAGCAAGCACACGAATACACGGGCTTGCTTAATTTAGAAAGAGGAGGTATGTCGAGCCTTTAGTTACTCAAATATTGATTGACGTCAATATTTACTCACTCAGTAACTAATACAAACCTCACTCTACAGTATATATTGATATATTCGTTCCCCAAGAATAAGCTTGGCTCAAAGCTCTACTCTTTTTCTCCGAAGACATCATAGCACAATCCTATATTGCAGACAATAGTTCTAAATCCACGAGGAGATCGCGGTGGGTAAGTTGAGGGTGGCCGGCATCGGAGCGGCGGGCGCGTGGTGACATGGTGGGAGGTCCTTTCTCTAGCAGGTGTACGCTGTATGTAGCGTGTCAATAGCCTCATGATGAAATGGTGCAGTGATGGTATGGCCCTCTCTCCGATGGGTCTACCCCCTCAGCGCCTCTGAATACAGCGTGATAGGTATCACCCCAACATGGTCGAGAGGCTCATAGCGCCCAAATAAGCTCACTTCTAGCCCATTCTACCCTGTCTGAGGGTGGAGTGGCAAGGGAAGGATGGAGGGACCTGATAGGGGAGGGCTAATTTTGTGCAGAAGGGCAGGCCTGTATGCTGAAAAGGGTACCAGGTCCACGAGCTGAGCGGGGGAAAGTTGCCAGCGCTGGCAGAGATCACAGGGCTTCTTACTTGGCATGGTACGAACAGAGAGGCCCTCCCCATGATAGAGCCTGCACAGGAGAAAGAGCAGGTACGAGGGTACTGAACGCCAGAGGGTACCAGGGATGTGCAGAAGGCCCGATGAAAAGGCGCTGAAAACACGCTACAGCTACGAGAATGGGCCTGTGTGAGAAGAGATGCGTGTGAGGGCCTCGCTGGCAGAAATCGCCTCTCAGCGCTGGTAGTATCCAGGGCCTGAATAATGACATCGCGCAGAACTCGACTGCATCAAATAGCCAGCGCTGCAAGGATGGGCAGAAATCGCGGCACCTGGTAGCCGGTCAGGAAAAGCCGCGTGAGAGCACGATTCGCCACGGTGCACAAATTTTGTGCAGTACGATAGATAGATATAGGATGGTAATAAGTAATAGTAATGGTTCAATAGTGTAGGAAGTACACCGTGCACAAAGTTTGTGCAGCGTAATTATTAGTAATTACTGTCCAGGCTCCCCCGTTCCACAGAACCCCTCAGAACGTCCACACTCCCACAGGGAACGCGTGAGAGCCATGAGAACCCGCCTCACTAGAAGTTGGTGAGACATTCTATCCCCCTCTCAAAAATTGCCTCTCAGCGCATTCTTCTTGAGTAAGTTAATCAACAATATGTCATGTAGTCATGTTGCAGGGATGAGGAACAAAGCATACAAGCTGTAACAAGCAAGCAATGTTGCTAGAGTTAGTGATGTATCCTTGTTCGTACAAGTAAGTTGTATGGTTCTAGTACTGTTGTACGGTCAAGTACAACGTAAATAGTAGATATTCCATCATGATGTATTTATTGACTCAACGGAGAGTGTATATAATATATAGTATATTTCATCATGATAGTATTGGTGAATATGAGATGGTATAATATAGATAATGGTACACGGAGTATATAGAGACAGAGCGTAGCGATAGTCGACCGATTA
>Ga0137366_10000189_pt1 | contig 35573 bp, 26 predicted proteins | sample SagtaG_8_FD_104938 | JGI IMG/M metagenome (GOLD analysis project Ga0137366, IMG submission 104938) | Vadose zone soil microbial communities from Sagehorn Ranch, Mendocino, California, USA - Sage1_L_60_16 metaG | ecosystem: Environmental > Terrestrial > Soil > Vadose zone | place: USA...
ATCAGGACGCGTGCACCCCAAGTCCAATACTCCCTGCCGCGACGATCGACGCCAGCCTTCCACTTCGGCCAAAACCTCTTCTCGAAATCTTTCCAGCGCTGTTGCAAGGGCCGAGATGGAACTCCTCAAACAGGAGTGACAAAAGGTGCCATCCACCACCAGATAGCGATGCGATGAGTGTAACGGGCCAGATAGTGAAGGACATGTTCTGCTCCGCCGAAAGGGGGCCTGGCATAGACGATCCAGTCCGGTTGAAACAGAGTACGCAGAAAAGTGACGAAGTTCTTCTCCACTGCGAGTGGCCGACACTCACCATAGAAGACGAGTTGGTGGTCGCGAAAAAGCACGCCGCAATCCAGCCAGGAACTTGCCGCGGAAAATGCAGCTGAGGACTTTGACAGGTAGGAAAAAGCTGGAACGCGAGGAGAGCCAGTGGGCGTGATCGAAGGACAGACCGCCGCCGGATATGAGGATGAGGTTGGAGCGTTTGTCCCCAGGTATGGAGGATGGCGAGGAAACCGATCTCGGCGCCGAGATTCTTCGGGTCCTCGAGCATGATCTTGCGAAGATGGGTCACAGAGAACCCTCCTTTCTCTGTACCCAAAGCTAGATCAACCACCTCAGAACTGCTGGCCCCATGACACGCGATAGCCTCCGTCGCACCAGCGACATAGTTCAAGTCGGCTTCTGGGGAAATCTAATGTTCACGAGACCGCAATCTGGAAACATTGTCCCTGGTGTGTTCACACCCGTTCTGGCGAAGCACACCAAGAGCTTCAACCTGATCGACACCCTTGCTATAGGGGTCGATCGAATTCAGCGGAGCTTTGAACCGATGCGGCGCCAGGTCGAAATCGTGGCGACAGACACAAGTCAGCGACGACAAGGCGAAGTTGATCCTCTACAAAGGCGTTCGTGGACGGAGAGCTGGAGGCACCTAGGAGCCTGCTCTCGCAGGTCCGTCACCTCTACTTCGAGCCACAGTACGAGGAGTTCTCTCCGCGTACCATGTGGAGCCTCTCGAATGCTTTCACCAGCGCATTCAAGGAACTTGACGCAATTCCGCAGTTCAAGGCCAAACTCGGAGAGTTTCTGGAAACCCAGTTCTCACAGTCGTTCTAGCCTGTAGGACGGTGCCGGTCGGCCGCCCCCTTCCAGCAGCGAGCATCGCGCAGAAGATCGGGGTTCCCCCGAACTGACTTCCCAGAAGTCCGTTATTGGTCCTCATCCAAGCTGGTTAGAGACATCGGGAATCGCTCCAACAATCCGATGCGCGATTGCCAGTACGGCCTCGATCAGCAAATCGAAGTCCGGTCGAACACTTCTGTGGTTCGTGTGTGCCACGCGCAGGGCGAAACGTCCCTGAACTCGTGCATTCGATGGCACTGCCGTTCCAGACTCCTGGAGCTGGACCAGAATTTCGGAGTTAAGCGCATCCAATTCGGCGTCGGTCATTTTCGGCGAACGGAACCGAAAGCAGAGCACGTTCATGTCAGCGGGCGCAAGTAGTTCCAACTCTGGCTCCTCCCTGATTCTGGAGGCTAGGTATTGAGAGTCTTCAATGTTGCCTTCGATGGCCGCGCCCAGTTTTTCGGCTCCGTATACCTTCAGGTTCATCCACACGCGCAGTGCGCGAAATCCGCGAGAGAGCTGAATACCACGCGAGGCAAACTCGGTAGGTTTCACCGCAATCCCACCGGTAAACGTTTCGAGATACGAAGGAGCGAAAGAGAAAGCCTTCTCGTGGATCTGGCCGTCGCGAACCAGCACCGCGCCGGTCTCATACTGCATATAGCCCCATTTATGAAGGTCGAAGGCCAAAGAGTCGGCCCGTTCGAGACCATCGGCCAGGTGGCGATACTTCGGCGACAGCTTCACCATGGCGCCAAATGCCCCATCTACGTGGAACCAGATGTTCTCGGATCGGGCGAAATCTGCCAAGGCGTTCAAGTTGTCAGTCGCGCCGGTTGTCACAGTCCCTGCGTTGCCGACAATGCAGACTGAACGATATCCCCGACTTCTGTCCTCTCGAATCATTCTCGCAAGGTCGTCGATCCGGATGCGGTCGTGTTCGTCCACTGGCACTCTGCGAAAGCCCTCGGAGCCGAAGCCGAGAAGGTCACAAGACCGCTCCGCCCAACCGTGTGTCGCAACCGACCCGTAGATCGCCAACCGACCTTGCGCGTGAGAAGTGACGCCCTCTTTTCGAATGCTCGCGCCAGCCATGCTATTACGCGCCGTCGCAACACCGATGAGATTCGCCATGGTTCCACCGCTGACCAGGAGTCCGCTCGCGCCCTTGGGGAAGTCGAGCATCTCGACTAACCACGCAATTACCTGACGCTCGACCAATGTTGCTGCTTGGTCGTAGCCCGAGACATGGCAATTCATCGCCGACCCAAGGAGATCGGCGAGAAGACCAACCGGGGTTCCCGTACCCATCACCCATCCCCAGAAACGTGGGTGAATGTTGCCGGTTGGATATGGGAGGATGTGTTCCTTGAAGTCGCGGTACACATCGGCAAGTGGCGTGCCATTCCGCGGCAACGCAGATTTCAGATAAGTGCGCGCTTCGGGGGAAGGGCTTCGCCAAGCCGGTCGGTCACGGATGGTTTGAAGATAATCAATCATATCGTCCATCATTTGGTGTCCCAGTGCGCGGAATTGATCCCAGTCTTCCGGATCGAGTGACCTATCTTCCGTTGACCTGTCGTCAACCGATGGCAACTTGTTCGGCATCGACTTCGCTCCTTGCTATTGTTTGGCTTCCGGATGTTGTTCTTGGGTTTCGCTCACAGCTTCAGCGCACTCGGCCAGTTTGTTCAATTCAGCGACTAGAGCAATCCATTTTGTCTTCCCAAAACGTCCGATCAGGCGATCCTGGATCCGATCCCAGCTCTTACCGGCTTTTGCCAGAACTTGCGCTCCCTTGCGAGTGATGATCGCGGTACGGGACCGGGCGCCGATTCCATCCACCATATTGAGCCAACCGTTGCGAACCATAGGCGCGATCGCTCGATACAGCGATGTGCGATCCATCTCCAACTCGTCTGCGATGCGAGCGAGTGGTTCTCCCTGGCGACGGGAAATACACCTCATCACCGCTAATTGCGTGACATTGATTCCAGACCTTGCCAAAACATCATCATACTTACGAGCCAGAAGACGAGACAGTTTCTTGACCGTTGTACAGAAACAAGGAATTGCCCCAGATTTAGTTGATGTATACACATCATTACGATATCATACTGTTAGTGCAAGACTCGAGACGGGTGTGTTCTTGCGTGCCATCGGTGGCCTTGTATGTTGTTGAGTTTGCGTTCAATTGCGATTTGCGCCGCAGATCGGACGTGCTGAAGCGGGATTGGGGTTACAGTTGTTCCTTCATTCGGTGTCCTGGCACTCGGGACCGCAAAGTGCAGATTACGGAACTCGATCCTGTGGTAGCGCTCGAGGTCTACGAGATTAGCAACCGGGGAAGAAAGCCGCCGCCCTAGCTAGGCAATTAAGGTCCAGAATCATGTTGGCAACAGCACCGTCGCCAATGTCAGTGTCTACCATCGTGTGGTAAACCGCGCGATCCTATTCGACATTAAAGACTTTTGTGGATAAAATCGGCACGTTCGCGATGGATGCTATCGACGAGCTCTTCGGCTTCCTTCTCGCTGTTGCCGCGATCCAGCAGCCGCCTGACTTTGTCTTCTCTTGGGGCAGAGAGAAACACACACACAAAGTATCTGATCGGTTCTTAAGAAATTACTGTGAGATGAGGGCGGCGCCGACTCAAGGCTCCTGACGCCGCCGCCCCACATCTCCGTTGGCGGTGGGACTTACACTATAATTCCGTATTCACAAACCGGTAACCGTGGCCCTTCACGGTGCTGATCACCCAGGCGCTTGCTCCGAGTTTTTTGCGAATGCTTCGAACGACGACATCGACAACGTTGCTGCCTCCGAACGGTTGCTTCCAGACCTCTTTCAGCAACTCGTCGCGAGTGACGACCAGTCCTGCACGCCCTGAGAGATACAGCATCAGGTCGAACTCCAGTTTCGTCAGGCCGAACCGTCCTCTGTCCTTTACAATCAGCTCCCGCCTCGAGACATCGAGGTCGACCTCTGCGGCGCCGGCGGTACCGGGCTCCTGCAAGTCACGTCCGACGAATTCCAGAATCCACTGCATGGGACCATTCGCTCCGAAGTTCAATGACGCGATGTGGACTGGACGGTCACCGACGGATGCCGTCAGTTCAGGACGAAGTTGAAAACCGAGGTCAGTCACGGCCTGGGGCATGGTCGCTGGGTTGTGGGCGACAGTGTAGACAGCTGTCGCCGTCGGATTCTCCAAGTAGGCTCGCTTGGCGTCCAGGACGCAAGCGGCCCACTCCGGACTCGGCACGTCACAGGGCCCTTTAGTAAGCAGGTTTCGGACCAGGAGGACGGGACGACGCGGATCTGGCGCCGAGGCAATCGAATCCAGAAACTTCCGAACTACCGGATCGACCTTTTCCAACCCTTTCGGTATGTCCTTAGCCCGTGTCACCACGTAGAACGCGGTTACCTCGCCCGCACTGCCGCGCACTACGGAGAAGCACGAAGCGGCGTGCTCCCACCAGGCGGACATCATGTCCGCACCCTCTGGACCGTCGCGAAGCAATGAAATTTCCAGGATGGAGTCGCGATCGCGTGGTTTCGCCCGTTCCACCGGCAACACCGGACCCGAAGGGAAAAAGGCCTCGCGGATGACAGGCCGCTCCAGCAGGAACAGCAGGTCCGCGGTGTGACGCCATGTGTCCCCTTTTGCCGCGGTCCGAAGTTGCTCGCACAGGCTCCGCCACGCGGCCCGCTTCACGGCTCGGGCGCGGGAAGGATCCAGGGCTGTAAGGCGGGTTTCGATGGCCTGGCGAAACGACTCGTGGAAAACCAGTCCGTCTGGCGCCGTTTCGACAAATGACAACTGGCCCAGCCCGCGCAACAGATGGTCCGGATTACGATCCGGCAGCAAAGCCTCCAGTATCGGCTTGGTCACCCGCCTCACCAGCGAGGAAACCTCGATCGCTTCCTTCAACTCGCTGTCCTCAATTTCATCTACGCAGGTGAGAGCGAGGTGATCGATCACCTGGCTGAGATCGAGATCCCCGGCCAGCCTGTCCGTGTGCGCCGCAAGGGTTGCGGTGCAGAGTTGCAGCGCCAGGGGATTTCCCATTGAGAATCTGGCAACGCGAGTCCTGGCAGCCTCCGGAAACCCGCGGCTCTCGAGAAATCGAGCGACATCGTCCTCGGGCAGCGAATTCAAACGCAAATTCAACACAAGGTCCGCCCATCCGGGTTCGGAGATCCATGGTGCGGTTGGCAGCGACCGTCCCACAATGACGAATCTGGCCGAAGACGGAAGTGAGGGAAGAAACTCCGTCCGCAACCACCCGTCAAGCAGACGCAACGCCTCGTAGTTGTCGAGGGCGAAAACGATGGGTTGGGCCAAGGACGCGATCGCTTGCGCAGCGTCCTGCAGAGTTCTTATCACGCAGCGTAACGAAGTGCCGATCGCATCGAGCAGACCATCAGGGATCGGCTCGATACTGCGACAGTCCAGACGCTTGACCTGCCGGCCCCGTGCAATTGCGTCGCGCTCAAACGCGTGCAGCAGGCTGGTCTTGCCAATCCCTCCGACGCCATGGAGCAGCACCACTAAAGGTCCGTTGGGTTCGAAGATCGATTGCAGCCGCGCGAGTTCCCGCTCTCGCCCGATGAAAGCCGCGGCCTGTGAGCGCTGGACGCTCTCCTGGATGGTCCTCATCATATTACAACTCCTTGAAAACACGACCGGTCAACCCGGCCTTCAATTCTCATTCCGATCTCATGCCTTCCTCATGACGGCCGAGTCACACTGGGGCAGACTGCCATTGTAAGCGAACCGCCTGACCGCGCCCCCGCTCACAGATGTAAATCATTTGGAGGAACGAATGCGATTCAGAAGCGTAGTTGATTCAATCAAAACAGGCCTCTCCGGAGCCGCGCTCGGAGTACTGGCCGCATCGTGGCTATGTGCCCAGCCTGTCCTGGCATCTAGCGGCAACCCAGTTACTCACTGGAACCGTGTCGCAGCCGAAGCATTTGCGCCAACCCAGGGCACCAATCCGGTGGGCCAGTCCAGGGCCTTCGCGATCCTGCATGCGTCAATTCATGACGCCCTCAACGCCATAGACTCCCGCTATAGGCCATACACGCCGGGGCTTGCGACCGATTCTGGGGCTTCCCCGGATGCTGCCGTTGCCGCGGCTTCTGTCACAGTCCTTACGGAACTCATCCCTGATCAGCGGGTGGCGATTAACGAGGCATATGCTAAGGCTCTTGCCGCCATTCCGGACGGACCAGCGAAAGACAGCGGTATCTCGCTGGGCCAGACCGCCGCCCTGAACACTCTCCGCCGTCGACAAAATGACGGAGCCGACCGAGCCGCCGAACCCGTGTTTGTTCCACGATCGGGCCCGGGTGAATACCAGTTCACTGCGCCATTTGACTTCGCAGTGTTCCCGGGCTGGGGCCGGGTTGATACCTTCGCGATTAAGTTGGATGACTACGAGCAGGATGGTCCATTGGCGTTGAGCAGCGCGCAGTATGCTCGCGACTTCCAGCTGGTGAAGGAAATCGGCAGGATCGACAGCCGGACGCGTACGGCGGAGCAGTCGCAGATCGCGCAATTCTGGTACGAAGACTCACCGTTGGGCTGGAATCGCATCACCAATACAGTGATTCTTCAAAAACACATGGATGCTTGGGCAGCCGCGCGAACCTTTGCGCTGGTGAACTTCGCGATGGCCGACGCTTATATCGCCGGATTCGCGGAGAAGTACAGCTTTCGTTTCTGGCGCCCGGTTTCCGCGATCCAAGAGGCAGGCGCGGACGGCAACACCCGGACCGAGCCGGATCCCGCATGGCAGCCGTTTCTCGTGACCCCGCCGGTCCCGGAATACCCGTCCACCCACTCGCTGGTGGGCTCCGCAGCTGCCGAGGTGTTGATTGACCGGTTCGGCGATCGGGTTCGCTTCTCTACAACCAGCCTCACGCTGCCCGGCGTGACCCGGAGCTTTCGAGGATTTTCCGAAGCGGCCGAAGAAAACGGCGATTCCCGTGTCTTCTCTGGCATTCACTTCCCGCACGCGGTTCGAGACGGTCATCGCCAGGGCAGAAGCATCGGACGAGCAGTTGAGCGATTGTTGCCTGCGATCCAGAAGGGTCCGGGTAGTTACTGAGACTTATGACGATCCTTTGGAGGTGATGTCATGTACTTCGACGAACAACGACTCTACTCATTACTTGGCAAAGCCGTTTCCGACTTCGGCGCGGTGTTCCATGCGCCGCTGGTACTGATCGGCGACCGCCTAGGACTCTATCGCGCAATCGGTGATGGCTCCCCCGTCACTCCGGCCGCACTCGCGGAGCGGACCGGCACCGCCGAACGCTACGTCCGCGAGTGGTTGAATGCGCATGCCGCTGCCGGGTACGTGGATTACGACCCCCAGAGGGGCGAATACTCCATGTCTCGCGAGCAAGCCATGCTCTTCGCCGATGAGGGAGGTCCGGCATTCATCGTGGGCGCGTTTCAATCCGCCATGGGCGCAGGCGCAATCCTGCCAACACTCGAATCGGCCTTCCGCACTGGAGAAGGTGTGGGATGGCACGAGCACGATCACCAGGTGTTCCATGGGACGGAACGCTTCTACAAGTCCGGATACGTGGCGAATCTGATTTCGAACTGGATTCCAGCAATCGCCGGAGCACAGGAGATGCTCACAGCCGGAGGTCTGGTGGCGGACGTCGGATGCGGTTACGGAGCTTCCACGATCCTGATGGCCCAGGCATTTCCAAAGACCCGGTTTTTCGGGTTCGACTCCCACTCTGGCTCGATTGAAGCTGCGCGGGAGCGGGCAACAGACGCAGGTCTCTCCGGACGGGTCAATTTCGCCGTGGGCACGGCGAAGGACTTTCCTGGAAACGAGTACGATCTGGTTACGATTTTCGACGCGCTTCATGATCTCGGCGATCCGGTTGGCGCCGCCGCGCACATTCGCTCGGTTCTGAAGCCAAACGGCGCGTGGATGATCGTAGAGCCGTATGCCGACGACCGCCTGGAAGCGAACTTCAACCCGATTGGCCGGGCCTACTTTGCCGCGTCTACTCTCCTGTGTACGCCGTGTTCACTATCGCAGGAAGGAGGGATGGCGCTCGGAGCCCAAGCGGGAGAGGCGCGCCTCCGCGCGATTGTCACGGGCGCGGGGTTCCGCAAATTCCGCCGGGCTGCCGAGACACCGTTCAATCTGGTCTTCGAAGCTCGAGATTGACGACTCAATATCTGGTATCACGACACCCTCGGAGAACAAGGTCCATCTGACCTTGACTACCACTTTGTTGCCGCTGACAAGACGGTCTGTGTGTATCTGGCGGAAAGATGAGGGAATGATCCAGCGGCAAGCAGAACTCAGTGGCTTTCCGGCAACGAAGGTCGCGGAAATCAGGTGGGAATCAGAATGCCAACACCTTCGTGTGGATTGTTTTTCCCGGCGACGGACTGCACGCTGGAACCAATGCGATCACGCTCTGTGGCGGCGGGGGAATGGACACGGACACGATCAATCTTGGATTCCGCACACTGGCGGTGAGGATTTCCCAATAGCAACAGGCAGGAGTAATCGCCAAGTCAGAGTGGAACGCTGCTGAACAACACCCTCTCTGTACGGACTTCACAGTAAGGATTGCGGGCGCGTACCACGGGTGGGCTGCCCGCGAAACACTTCGGCGCTCGGGGATGGAACTGAATTTAAGGACAAGCTCTCCCCCGGTTCCATTCCCGACCCGAAACAGATTTTGTGTTGCACGAGGAATGAGAAATGAATTGGAAGGCATCATCGAGCGCGGCGCCTCAGCGGGCTTTTAGGCGAACTTGCGCGCACTGACGACTTAACACTTGGGAACAGATTCATTGAGAGGCGAAACGCCCGGAAGGAGATCGAACAATGGCAAAGTGGCTGGATCAGCAAGTTGATCGACTGGAAGAGTTCGTAGAAAAGCATTTTCGTAGATGTGGCGTAACGTTCAGCGGGAGCCGCTGCATTCTGCCACGAGACCACGCCAGTACCGAGCCTCATACATTCCTGCTTACATTCCTCGAAACGAGGATCGCAGCGGAAGGCGTGCGAGCCGACGTGCAGACTTGTCCAGACGACAATGGCGGCCAAGCTCCCGGAAGAGCGACTCCACGGCGCCGATGGGGAGACTCTCAGGTGTCAGAGCCGCAAACCAGGGATACCGTCCGGTCAGTCGCAGTAAGTTTCGCTTCAACACACAACCTCTTCCATCCAGGGTAAAACATTAAGGAGATTTGTTGTGAAGAAACTCGTTCTAGCAGTTGTCGCAGTAGCTCTCTGTTCCTTTAGCTTCGCTCAGAATCCGTGCGTCGCCAGTGTCAACCATCAACAAAAGGAGAAGGCGTTGCTGGAGTCAGAAAACGCATCCTGTTCGCCTTCCAAGACGAGCTGACGAACAACGACCCCAAAGGACCCGCCGGAGGAGTTCTGCTCGGTGCGAATGGCAACATCTTTGGCGCCCCCAGTTTAGTAACACAGGGAACTTGTATGGCGTCGCGCAGTCCGGCGGAGACCGCTCGTCGAAGGAAAATTCTTGTTTCCCAATGCGGGTTGCGGTGTGGTGTTCAAAATCGATAGCCGCCACGTGCTCACCGTTTTACACACCTTCACTGGCGGGACGGATGGCGCAATTCCAGAAGGCGGTCTTCTCCTGGACGCGACCGGCAACCTGTTCGGTACGACTTTTTAAGGCCGCGATTCCGAAAACGGCATCATCTATGAAGTCGCCAAAGACGGAACCTATACCGTGCTCCACCGCTTCACACAAGCGGAGGGACAAAACCCGAATGGGGGCATAGTCTCAGATCCGGGCGGAAACCTCTCCGGAGCGGCGCATCTCGGCGGTGACCAACTCCTCGGAACGGTCTTTGAGCTGAGTTCCAACGGCACCTTGAAAGTGCTGCACAATTTTCAGGGGCTCGAAGATGGAGCGGTGCCATTTCGCAGGCCTGTTCCGTGACGATGCCGGCGACCTCTATGGAACCACAGTGAAGAACTTCCTGATCCAACAAGTACAGGGCGGCAACGTGTTTGTGATTACTCCCTGAACGGACGACCGCCCCATCCGATCCACTGCAACGGTAGTAGCGAAAATCGTTCATCTGATGGCCAGCCCCATTTGGCGGGTGGTCTTGCTGTAGTACGCGTAACCGCATCTCGCGCAGCAAGTAAGGCCCTGCAGCAGGTATCCAGGACTCCGTCGTCCTAGCCCCGGTCCGGCTGCGGTTCTCCTGCGGCTGTCCCTGTGCGGCCCGAAACAGCGCAGCCTCAACAACAATCGCTGGATCCGGCACGAACACCCCTTCCTTTGGATCGGCTGCCACTGGTCCATTGCTGCGCCTCGGCTCTGCCGGGTCGGCCGCACGCTGCCCGCGGTCGAACGCTTTTTCCGCGGGGCATCATGTGCGTCTTTCCGTAGGCGGCTCGACCTTGATAAGCCGGGTTTTGGAGAATGTGCCGCACGGCGTCTGCCCTAACTGGGTCACTGCTTCACCCGGACGCGTGAACGCTGAGCGGCAAAATAGCCGCTCAGCCGCTCGCGTAATTCCAGACGGGCCCGCCACAACCTTGCCTTGACTGCCGATTGAGTTAACTCGAGCACGTCCGCTGTCTCCTCGGTCGTGTACCCCTCTACATCGCGTAAGACGAAGACGACTCTTATTGCTGGTTGTAATTCCTGTAGCGCACTCCTTAAGAGGTGTTGGACCTCCGATCCTTGGTAGAGCTCCTCAGCATTTTGTTTCGAATCCACAACCTCAAGAGGGGAGATGGCCCCCTCTCCGTGAAACTGTCCGTCCATCGACAATTCCTTGATGGAACGCAACTTTCGCAGCCTCATCAGAGACTCATTGATGGTGATACGCATCAGCCAGGTCGAAAACTTCGACTTCTCCTGGAATTGAGTCATCCTGCGAAATACCTTGAGGAACGCCTCTTGCACGGCGTCCTGCGCGTCCTCCAGATTGTGGGTGACGTGCTGGGCGATGCGCAGGAGTCTTCGGTCGTAGCGTTTTACCAGCTGCTCGAAGGCGGCAACGTCTCCGTTCTTGCATGCCTGGACGAGAACCATGTCGTCGTGGTTGTCGTCTGGCACGCGCTCTGAGTTGGGATGAGCCGGCGCATCCGCATCCAATGGAGGATCGAGGAGTGCGCAGGTCATTGCTGTCGCTCCGCCGTGGCTAGGGTGCATTGTCCAAGGTCTTTACTCAGCTTGTGGACTTCGAACCCCAATTCACCAGAGTTCGCTTTGGTCTTCTTTCCTAGAAGCTCGAAGCGTTCTCCGATTTTCAGGGTTTGCTTCTCGGTGTGGGTGAGGAGGTAGGTCTGATCGTCTTTTTCGTTGATCAGTTTGTCTCCATCGCCCGTCACGCAGCCCTGCAACTTGCTGGGTTTGTGAAGTTTCCAATAGAGCAAACCGGCGCCTGCGGCCGCGCCTGCCGCGACTCCTCCGATGACCGCGCCTTTTGATCCGTAGCTCGGAGTCGAGCCCGGGCCCCCATATTGGGCGTGCGCGGTGGCGGAGATGGATGCCAGCAGGGTAAACGCTACAATGACGCGCCCCAAGTTTGCGGAGCGGGATGCCCGTGAAAGGGCTATGGCCAAGATCAGATTTCTCATTGCAAAATTCTCCTAATTCTTGTTTCAAAATGTGTGGCCTATTGTCGGCCGAGGGTGTGTACGCGAAGTGCCCAACCTTGCGAGTCACTTCGCGCACACCACCAAATTCAGCGCGGTGTGTTACCTCTCCTGGTCGGGAATGCCTGCGGCGAACCAAATTCCTCCCACATTCCGGATCAGCAGCACCGGGCTAGTGCAAGGAACCGGCGGGGCCGGCGTCAAGAAATCGTTGATTCGGAAATCGCCATCGGCGGCCAGGGCGACTCCGGAAACCCTTGAGTCGTGTGCGGTCGCGGACGTGGCAGGGCCACAGAACAAGGTTGCATGGACGCTTTGACCGCCGTTGGTCCCGATGCCGTTGCCAGCCGCGAGAAGCAAGCCGCGGCCTACGACCTTGATATGTCCATCGGGCCGGACTGTTGCCTCAAGGGCCGCGATCCTCCAGGGCCCGGCGGGTGAAACACCACGTACTATGTTGAGATTGACTGCGCCATTCGCCGCGACGCCGGTAACTGGAATGACCCCGATGCCGCCCTCGAATTGCAGTGTGTTGTACCAATCATTTTGGGCCGAGGCGACGCCCGAAATGGCGAATGCTACGAGTGCCACCGCCAGTGCGCGGACAACGTTTCCAGCCACATTACTATTCTTAAACTTTCCACTACGATTGTGATTCACTTTTATTCTCCTTTATCATCTGGCCCAGAAGGGCTTTGATCGATTGACTACAAAAATCTTGCGGCCCAGTTGCTTTCCCCTGGTCCCGGCTTAGTCACTGCCAGACACCGGGCCTATGTGCAAGCTAGGTGGCGCCACCTGAAATCGTCCTTAGCAGCGGACAAGAAACTTCCAAAGAAATTCCAAGGACATTCATCTCCGCCCAGGCAAAGCTGTTGTTCGCGAGTAAGACCTGATACTTCCTCGACAATCGTTTAGGTTTGATCCGCGAGCGTGGCACGCGAAGAGTCCTAATCCTGTACTACTTCGCGTGCACAACCCGAACTCGGGGTAGCAAAGCTGCCTATTCGTCTGCGTGGAAGAAGTAGTAGTCGGCCGTGTACCCTTGGAGTTGAGTCTGGCCCACAGTGCAGGCAGTAGTTGGGGCAGAACCCCCTTTGGTGTTGAGACGTTGGACGAAGCTAACTTTGTCCAGGAGTCTGCCACCCGTTGGTCCTTGTTGGTTTCCGACGGACTTCAACAAGAGGCATTGAATCGCGCCCTTATTCGGGCAGCTGGCAGAGTCAGTGCCGGCGTCAATATGTCCAACCGCTGCTGCCCACACCTTGCTGGTATCGAAAGAGCTCTGCCATGTCGCGTTGCCACTGAGGGGGACAGTCACGTCCGGTTTAGGTTTTGCATTAACGCTGGTGAAATGGGTGATGATCTGAATCTGCTGCCCGAAGAAATTCGTAAACAAAGTGGCTTCGGGGCGAGCGGTGGTACTCCAGGTAGTTCCACCGTTGGCCGTAGGCAGGCAGGTATACCCCTGCGTGCCTACTGCATGTCCGACCAGAAATGGAGAATTTCCTTCGGGTACTGCTATATCAATAGGAGTGGTCGGGGGCGTGACTCTTTGCGCCGACGCGGTCGTGACTGTGCCGAAGGCACATACGAGCGTGAGAGCGGACGCAAATAGGTTCCGTACTCGCGCAGTTTTGTTGCTTTGCTGATTTACGTTGTAGCTCATTTAGTTGAACTCCAATTTCTTTTGATTTCCGGTTACCGAGGCACAATCGGCCTCACTAGACATGACGAGATTGAGATGGAATTTGCTTTTTCCTTGCTAGAAGTCATGCCGTAACACGCATGTCGCTCGGCTGCTGACACTACGAGTGCCCATATATTGTTTGTGATGGATGGGTTATTGCAGGACGGGCTCGAGTGAATTTCGCGCAATATGCAAGGGAGCCGGGGTATGACTTAAGTCGCGATCTCTCATCGCGGAATGACAAACCATGCAGGACTGTTGCGTGGTATTTCCCTCCTGGGAAACCAAAGCGTACGTCAATCCGTGCAGGGACCATGTAACAACCTTGTAGCCATCAACCATGCCGTAGTGGAAGGTCACCTTCTTGAAACTGACTTCAACTCCTCCCGAAGCGACGGCCACCGAATGGGGCGTCACCATCAGGCTCACAGGACCGCTCTGCATTTGGTAAGCAATGTAGGCAGCGGTCTTACCGCCTATTTGCAACATCCGCGCGCCCTCCAGACGGTAAGGCCGCTCCTCGCCGGGAACTAGAGGCGAGGCGGGCAAAGCGAGGGAAAACTTTGAATTCGCTTTAAGCCATTCATTGAGTGTTTGTTGTGAGTCCACGCGAACATCGAGTGCAAGACTTCCCTTAGCATGCTGCTTATGAATGTTTACGGCGAATTTTGCATACTCCGACCCGGAAACCGGCGTCGGTAATGACCGCGGCATCGTACTTAACACTCCAACAATCAAGATCAATGCTGTTGCTGGCACAAACACATTCCATCGCAGCAACCGGCGCCAGCGCGGCGAAGGGTTGGGAACTGGTTGTGGCTGGCCTTGTATTACAGGCCGCGACGGCGACTTCAGTTCCGCTAGCAGTCTTTCTTCCCGAGGAGCCGGGTCGTTGTCCACGGAGGCCGCAGCGCGGAGCAGGGGTCCGCAGTGATCGCAGAGAGCGGCATGCATGATCAGCTGCGTCGCCTTCAACTCCGGCCATAGTCCAGAGGCCACTTCATGCCAGTCAACATCTTCACCCTTGGGACAGTCGGTGCGCGCTGTTCTCGAGATCACCTCATTCGCGCACCGATCCATGAGACGCCGGTATTCCGACACCTTCCGACTGCAATCCCCGCATGACGCCACGTGACCTTCGGCCTCACGAATGGCGCTCGGAGAAAGCCGATTCAGGTCTTGGCCGCTCCGCGAAGATGAGCGCACGAGAGCGTCCAGCTCTTGGTTATCTATATGCTTATCGAACGGACGCCCCATCTTAAGAACTCCCATATGAGCAATACGAGTTCTCGAGGGAATTTGCTTTTGGTTCTATCTTCTCGCTGTCGGTAGAGTCCGAACGAACCCCAAGGATCTGCTCGCGGACGCCATGCTTCAACCGTTCGAGGACGCTTCCAACCCCCTTGGTACTTAGTCCGATTGCCGGCAGGGAGGCAATTTCTTTCGTGCTCATTCCTTGCCGGAAGTAGAGCCAAAAAATCATGCGGTCGCGCTCCTGGTCAGGGCCGTTCAAGCAGCGCTTCAGGTGTTCATCGATCTCATCCAAAAAGAGTCTGAAAGCGATTTTTTCCTGGCTCCCGTGGCCCTCTTTTCCCACTTCAGGGTCAACATCACTCGTGGAAACATGGGGTTGGCTGCCGCCGGATGATTGACTGTAGTCATGCTTGAAATAATCGTGCGTGGCGTTAGCAGCAATTTTCTTTAAATATCCCAAAATGGCTTCGGGATGCTGCATCGCAAAGTCCCGCAAAAGGCGGCAGCTGTTTTCCCAGAGTTTAAGGTAGGTTATTTGAACCAAGTCCTCCATCAGAGATCGGGAAGGCTCACCCCACATAGAAGCTGTGCGCAGAATGGTGAGGCTGATTGGCTTTCCGACCCGGGAAACGAACTCCTCCCAAGCCTCGTCATCACCAGCGTCGGCACACAGACAGACGATGTCTTTCAGGGACAATGACGAATATCGCTTGGTTTTAGGAGTGTTCAACATTTATGGTTTCGGTGCAGAATGGGAGGCAGTCGGCAAGACAACAGTCGCGATGACGGAATCGAAGCGCTTCCTGGTGAATCTCAATTTCGCTGACTTACCTCCCCTGCGCCTGCGGATTGGATGATCGTGAATACTCCGCGCTTGTAAAGACTCTGTCATCATTCTGTCAATTGTTGCGGTTCATCCAGGGCCGCCAAGTTCCGCGGACAGATCATCGCTTGGGGCGTGACCTGCCAGCTTGTCGCATCCGGCCAATTGCACTAGAATCCCGCGTAGTCGCGCTGAGAGAGCGGCCCACTTGCAATTTAAGCAATGCCACACAAAATCGTCCTTTGTGGCTTGCAAAGAAATTCCAAGGAATTTCCAAGGACAGCGATGTCCCCCGAAACAAAAGCCTTATACGAGTTCGGCAGGTTCCGCTGCGATCCCGGGGAACATCTTCTTTTCTGCGACGGGAAGCCTGTTTCTTTGGCCCCGAAGGCCTTTGAGATCCTCATCATCCTTATTAAGAGCAATGGCCGGCTGCTGACTAAGGACGAACTGATGCAGAAGGTATGGCCTGACACGTTTGTGGAAGAGGCCAACCTGACGATTAACATCTCCGCCTTGCGCAAATTGTTGGGAGATCCGACCGGGGACCAGCAATATATCGAGACAGTCCCCAAACGAGGCTACCGGTTTGTTGCGCCGGTCACGGAGCTTCACAATGATGTCAAAACTGGCGAACCGATGCACTCCCCTCAGATTGGCAAGGTAGTGCGCCGATCGCCTTGGCCCCGTCGCATCACTTTATCAGTTGCATTGCTACTGGTCGTGATTATGGTAGTGGTACTGCTTTCCACACGTTCAGCCAAGCTCACAGACAAAGACACTGTAGTTTTAGCTGATGTCGCCAATTCGACAGGGGATCCTGTCTTTGACGACGCGTTGCGGCAGGGACTTTCATCGCAACTGGAGCAATCACCTTTCTTGAATTTGCTCTCCGACGAGCGTATCGCGCAGGCGCTGTCCTTAATGTCCCAACCTCAAGATGCGCACCTGAGCCACCAACTGGGGTTGGAAGTTTGTCAGCGAACTGCCAGCACAGCCGTTTTGGATGCGGCCATAGCGCAAATAGGCACGCGCTATCTTTTAACTTTGAAAGCAATCAACTGTTCAAACGGAGATTCATTGGGGAGTGCGGAGGAGCAGGCTGCTGACAAAGATCACGTTCTTGACGCTCTGGGCAAAGTCGCTTCAAAAATGCGCAGTCAATTGGGCGAGTCCCTGGCCTCAGTGCAGAGGTATGATGCGCCACCGGAAAATGTGACCACTCCTTCGCTTGAAGCCCTCAAAGCCTACAGCCTGGGGTACCAGACCATGGTGGTAAAGAGCGATTACGCGGGATCACTTCCTCTATTTCAGCGGGCCATCAGCTTCGATCCCAAGTTCGCTATGGCTTATGCCAGGATGGGAACTAGCTATGCCGACCTTAACGAAACTCTCCGTTCATCGGAGAACGTCCGTAAAGCGTATGAACTGCGAGAGCGCGTTAGTGAGCGGGAAAAGTTCTATATTGCCTCGCACTATGAAATGTTCGTCACCGGAAATCTGGATGAGGCCCGCAAGGTTTATGAATTGTCGGCGCAAACCTACCCACATGACACTCGGCTCGGCAATCTGGGTTTTCTTTACAGCGGGCTGGGCGAATATGAGAAAGCTCTCGCCGAGTACAAGGAGGACCTGAAACTCAATCCTAAACACGGGGATGCCTATGCGGACCTGTCTGGCGCGTACTTGCAACTCAATCGGCTGGACGAGGCTTTCGCGACGGCACGGGAGGCGCAGGCACAAAATCTCGATGTGCCCGAGGTCCACCTCGATCTTTACTGGCTTGCCTTTCTTCGAAACGATACCGCCGGAATGGAACGCGAGGCAAGCGCATTGATGGGCAAGCCGGGCGGGGAAGACCAGATGCTGAACTACGAATCGGATACGGCCTTGTATCGCGGACAGCTCAGAAAGGCGCGAAGCCTGGCCCGGCGCGCGATTGAGTCGGCACGCAAGGCGGATGAAAAGGAGGCAACGGCGCTCTACCTTGCAGAGGCTGCAGTTCGTGAGGCTCTGGTGGGAAATGTGGGCTTGGCGAGACAGCAAGCGCAAGCCGCGCTCGCGCTCTCCAATGGCAAAGATGTGGAAGGTCTGTCGGCCATCACACTAGGGCTGGCAGGCGATTCCGTAACCGCCACCCGGCTCGCCGACGATTTGGGAAGACGCTTTCCAGAAAACACGATTGTACAATTCAATTACTTGCCTACAGTCCATGCGGCCGTGATGCTGCAGCGTGGCGAAGCAGGCAAAGCCATCGCCGCTTTGGCCACCGCCACGCCATACGAACTCGGCACTAATTTTGTGACTTTGACTTTTGTTCTTTATCCCGTTTACCTGCGAGGCGAGGCGTATCTGGCGGCGAAGCAAGGCGCCGCAGCGGCGGCTGAGTTCCAGAAAATTCTCGATCACCCCGGCGTTGTCCGTAGCGAGCCCATCGGCGCACTCGCGCACTGGAAACTGGGTAGGGCCTTCGCTTTGTCGGGGGAAACGAGCAACGCCAAGATGGCTTACCAAGACTTCCTCACGCTCTGGAAAGATGCCGACCCTGACGTCCTCGTCCTGAGGCAAGCAAGAATGGAATACGCCAATCTACAGTAACGTGAAGGGGAATGTCTTCGAGACTCAGCATTGCTGGGAACCTGAGAGCCCCGCGGTTGAACCGGGAAGATGGTTCTAAACTCACCTCTCTGTACGTTGGCGATTCGAATAAGCACCAGCATTACGGGCAACTCGGAAACACATTCAATCCAAAATTTATACTCGCGTTGACGTTGCTTCGACTAACGATTAGCGGCCATAAGTCGGTTTCTAGGAAATCTGATATTCACGTCAGCCGAACTTGGCAACATTGTTCCCGGTGCGTATTCACCCCCGGTGACTGGCAGAGATGGCTGATGCACTCGCCTCGGAAACGAGACTAGGCTGGTTCGATCCAGCGTCACCCACCTGTTGCGGGATTGGCAGATATGGATATGCACTCGCCTTTTAAGCGAGACGAAGTGGGTTCGATTGCCACATCCCGCACCAGGAGTTAGTTAACAAAAGAGGCGGCATAGCATAACGGATCAATGCTCCGAGCTTCTATCTCGGACGATGAGAGTTCAAATCTCTCAGCCGTCTCCAATGTGGGATGTGGTCCAACGGATGAGGGCGCAAGGCTACGAACCTTGAGATGGGTGGGTAGTGTTTTCGAACAACACGGCAGCGTCCGAAGCTGCAAATCCGGGTTTGACTCCCGGCCCGCCCACCAGTTAAGGGCTCTCTCCTGGGAAGTCATATCTCCGTCAATCGGTTTTCGTCCCGATACGATTAACCACGGCGACGAAGCGAGGATTGTCACGCACAGAATCAAAAGCCGGATCCACACGCAACCAATTGGCTTGAATGTCTCCCGGGGCGGTTTGCTCCAACCAGTGCAGGGCCTCTTCATCGTTGCCCATAGCCAAGTAACCAGCCGCAAGTGCCGAACCCGATCCAGTGGGATGCGTTTTAGTTTGTAGCACCTCGGCTAGAATTTTGGAGGCCTCGCCGATATTTCCTGACAAGGCATGGGTCCGCGCCAATGCACAGCGGTAAACCGGTACATTTCCCGAGAGTTTTGCCGCGCTTTGCAGTTCTGCGATGGCAGCCGTGTACTTTTTTTGCTCGGTGTAGGCCCAGCCAAGAACAGCATGTGCCGGAATAGAGTTGGGATTCAGCTTCAAGGCAGTTTGCGCATATTGGACAGCCTGTTCGTGATTGCGTGCGAAATAATGCATGTAAGCCAAGCCGGCGTGGACGGCCGGCGACAAGGGATCCAGCCTCTTTGCATACTGCATCTGGCTGACGGATTCATCGGTGCGGCCTGTGGCTGCCAGATATAACGCATACCATTGGTGGGCCGGGACGTAGTTATCGTCCAATTCGATGGCCCGGCGAAATTCCTTTTCCGCCTCCGGCCAGTTGCCTTGCCACATGAAATCCGTGTAAGCCTGGGCTGCATGCGCAGCCGCCATCGAATCATCCAGCTGCAATGCTTTGTCCGCCGCTATCTTTGCCTCGCCCACTGTGTCGAGGTTGCGATCCATACCGTAAAACCCAATCAAGTTATAGGCGTCAGCCAGACCGGCGTATCCGGCAGCGTATTCAGGATCTATGGCCACAGCCTGCTTGAAACACTCAACACTTTTTTGCAGATCATCGCGCGATCGCTGCTCCAAAAAGTGACGGCCTTTCAAGTAGAGTTCATAGGCGCGCGGATCTATCGGGCGATGTTTTGCGAGCGAAGGATTGTGGGGCGCCAGCAGCTTCACATCAATCTGCTGGGCGATGGCCTGCGCGATTTCGCTCTGCAATCGCAGTACGTCACGCTGGGTGCTTTCATAGTTCTGGGCCCAAATGTGGGTTTGGTCGCGCGCCTGGATCAGCTGGGCCGTGACTCGTACCTCATTGCCCCAACGGCGTACGCTGCCTTCGAGAATGTAATCCGCTGCCAACTCCTGGCCGATCTGGCTCACTGGTTTATTGGTGCCCTTATACGCCATCGAAGAAGTACGGGCGATTACTCCGAGCCGGTCGGGTTGCAATCCGCTCACTTGAGTGATCATTTCTTCGGTGAAGCCGTCGCTGACAAAGTCTTGAGCAGGCTCGCCGGTCAGATTTTGAAATGGAAGAACCGCCAACATCAGCTTGCTCGGTAGTGGCACAGAGCTGTTTGTCGGAGGCCTTTTCAGGAAGTAGATATAGGTAGCTAGTGTGACTAGCGCCACCACTCCGGCAATTGCCCAAAGCCGGCGTCGACCACGCCGCGCGGGATCGTTTAAATCGTTACCGTCAGATGAATCAGCACCCGAGGATGGTTCATCGGCCAGCCGCTCCGCTTTGCCTTTCCACCAAGTATCAATTTCTGACCGGTAGGCATATACGCTGGCCCCCTTCTGGTGCTGATGCCGCCGTACCGGCAGTCCCTGGTTCTTCTCCCACCGGCGCACGGTACGCACATCACGATTCAAATAAAGGGCAATTTCCTTCCACGAATCCAGCCGGTCTTCAGCTGGACGTGGTAAAGGACGGTCTTCGAGGTCTGCGATCTGCTCGTCCAAAGGTTCGGCCTTATGAATAGACACTTTTCGCCTCAGCGTGGCTACTGAAGTTGAGGGGAGGTGCGACTGAGTCTGTCAATTTTACCCGCCCAAACAGGGTCATACAAGCACGCTTTGCAGAGGACATTGTGGGACATTAAGCCCGTGTCCCCTCTTGTCCGTTGCGGGTTCCCACGCCAGCCGGTAGCTTCCATCTACCAGGGGTGTGGGCATGCGCAACGGCTTGCAGTTATTGGTGTTATTTGTGCTGGCTGGTGTATCGCTCAGTGGTTGTGGGGGAGGGGGAACACCACCTCCACCGGGCGGTAAGGGAAATGGGAATCCACTTCCGAGCGTCACTTCGCTTTCGCCAACGAGCGGAACTGCCGGCGGCGCAGCCTTCACCCTTACGGTTACAGGTTCGAACTTTGTCTCGGGGACGGTAGTAAATTGGGCTGGAACTGCCCTTACCACAACTTTCGGCAGCAGTACCAGCGTGACGGCGTCAGTTCCGGCTGCGAATCTTTCCACAGCCGGCACAGCACAAGTAACCGTCACCAATCCCACGCCGGGAGGCGGCACATCCACCGCCAAGACTTTTAACATCAACAATCCTGCGCCAGTCGTGGCCTCGCTCTCTCAAACCAGCGCCGACGTTGGCAATACTGACATCAATCTCACGGTAACCGGCACAGGCTTTGTCTCAACATCAGTCGTGCGCTGGAACGGCAGCAGCCGGACGACATCTTTCGGCAGTTCCAGCCAGCTGACCGCAATTATCTCCGCTTCTGACCTGAACTTTGCGGGAAGTGTGCAGGTGTCGGTAGCGAATCCTACCCCCGGCGGCGGAAATTCCTCTGGACTTACTTTCACCATCACTCCTCAGATTGCCCACGGTATTGGACTGCCAGGCGCAGCAGGCTCACTGGCCATCAATGCAACTTCTGATTTGCGCGAAAGCGACGTGAACAGCACTGTCATCGCAGGCAACCTGGTGATGAACCGTCTTGATGTGCGCTTCGCGCGAGATGCCACCGTGGATCAGGTAAACAATGCGCTGGCCAGCATCGGAGCCGGCATCGTTCACATGTCGCAAGGGTTCACCTCAGTGACTATTGCCATGCCGCAGCAGAGCTCGCTAGCCGGACTTCAAACTCTCGTGTCCCATCTGGAGGCATCACCGGGCGTTCACAGAGCAAAGATCGCAAATGTCGCGGAACCAGACGCCATCTTTCCCAACGGGACTTTTGCTTTTTCAGATATGGCGCAACAGATGCGTCATTTGCTTCCCAGCCGGTTCCCAGCGGCATGGAACTTGGCCGGCAACGATTTTGGTGATCCCAGCAATCCCGCGCCTGGAGTCTTCTGCCCTACTAACACCACTCCAGTTCTTGTCAACGATCTTTTCTCTACGACGCCAGATCCCAGTTTCACCCAATTGTTTGCTCCGTATGATGGGCCAGCTCCGCTGCCTTCGCGTACCTCACCAGACACATTTACTGGACACGGATACTTCGTCACTGAGGTGCTTGGGGCGAATGGTTTTGGAGCCAATCCATTTGCCGAGACAAGTGGTTGCGTGCCGTTCACGTTGGTGCAGTATTGGGCCGGTGGTTTTACTCCCAACGAGGCCACGGATTACCTGGTTGACCATATGCCGGCCGGTAGGTTTGTGGTGAACCTGTCCATGGGCGCCGGCACCAAGTGTGCAGCTCCGCTTTGCGTTCCGCCTCACGACGTGGTGCGAGCCCCGCTGGATCGAGCCGACGATACGCTTTATTGGAAAGAGAAGACACGCATCCGTTGGAATGAATTCTTGATTGTCGCCTCCGCTGGCAATTATCGCGACGACGAAATGGGTCAGATCTACCCAGGTATGGGAGATTCCCGTTTTAACTCCAGGCCCACGATTTCACAACTCCCGGACAATCTTTTCACGTTTCTTAACGAGGATAGTTTATGGGCACCCGCGCCGACCTTCGCTGCACGGGGGTTTACATCCTTCAAGCCGACCGTGGCAGAACAGGCCGCGTTGGCACAAGACGTCGTCGATGCTGGTATGTCAGACTCCGGTGCCATCCCCGACAATGTCATCGTCGCGGGAAGCGTGGTAGCTCAGACGCCTGAATCCGTGCTGACGCTGCACGTCAAGCCGGAGCAGCTGTTTGAGTCCTCTTTTTCCAATAGTGGTCCAGATGTCTTAGCGGTAGGCGAGCATGTCCTGCCTAATATCAACTTAGACGGCACCAGTTTATCGGCTCCACAAGTGGCTGGTTTGATCTCTTATCTATGGATGATTTCACGTGACTTAGGCGGCACTCAGCCGATTTCAGTTACCAAACGCGCCATCCTGGCCAATACGCGCAACGGGATCATTGATGCATACGCGACAGCTCTGTCGCTCGACGGAGCAGGAGCGCCCAGCGTTCAGAATTATCCCAAGCGCTTCAAGCTACTCAATGTTCACGAGGACGACAAATTCGATGATAAAGATATAGAAGAGTTTCTCCACCAATACTTTCAGATCGACTCAAACGGCAACATAAGCGACGTACCGGCAGCTGCGGTCATTGACTTCAGCCGCTACGACCTCAACGGCGACGGCTTCACCGGCGGGAGTACCGTTGAGCGCTTCGATCTGGACCGCGAGGGTTCGACCCAGTACGGCACGAGCACCTATTCCCCTGTGCTACTGGAGAACATTGGCGGGGTTGATGTAGCATTCGACGAGACCCATCTCACCGATCTCCAGATCCTTTGTTACTACGCTTATTCCGGCCTCTATGCCGGAACCGATACGGACCGTGAGCAATTGTTGGCGGGACGCTGCACTCCAGTCACAGTTGTTGTCACACCGGAGCAGGTGTCCACTCAGCTTGGAGGGATCACGCAATTCAGCGCGACCGTCCGCGGCACTTCGGACCCACGTGTCACCTGGACAGTCACAGGTGACGGGAACTCTATCGACAGCACTGGCCTGTTCACGGCAGGCAATCCTGGTGGGACTTTTACAGTTCGCGCTATCAGCATGGCTGACCCCAATGCGTTCGGTGAAGCAACTGTCAACATTGCATTGAGTTCAGGAACATTTTCCGCCGAAGTGGGCTACTTTGCCAACATACAGGGTTTTGATTTCTTTAATGGCAATCCCGTATTCGATGCAATACAACAGAGCGCATCGAACACCTCCGAACCACTCGGGCTCGGCCCATTGTCGGCTGCTGCGAATGGAACGTATCAAAGAGTGGAGATCAACGGCGCCGGCGACCCTGTCCAGGACCAGCCTGTGACCTATGCGGTCAGCGCCCGAGCGGATGGACCAATAGTTGGTGAAGACTTGATTTCCAGCACCGGCACCTTTACTTCAAGCACGAGTTGTTCTGCCGATGGCGATACCGTCGAGGTCAGTGAAGGTAGTTTCGTCTTTCCCTTCATGCCGGAGCTGAAAACAGATGCCGGTGGAACCTTGGAAATTAACGTGCCGGAGGGAGGCTTGAACTTCACTGTGAGCGGCAGCTTGTCGCGCGGCGAAACCAAAGCAACCGACCGCAACATGTCCCTCAACGGAAATGTCCGCCTTCAATTTGCGACCGCAGGAGGCAGCCAACAGAACATACGCTTCGACATCGGCGATAGCACGTTGACCACCGCGCAAGTTCCCTTTAATCGAACTATGCGGCTCGAGCAGCCAGGCTTTCTGAACATTGACTGGGGCCTGAACGCCACATGCCTCGGGGGCGCCACACCGGATGGCCTCCATGTGGCCAGGAATGGAAGCTTGACACTGACTTACACATTCTCACATTAGAGCAATGCGATGACGGCCCGGGCAATGACGGGCAGGTCTATCTGGACAATATTTGGTCTCACTGATTGGGATCGTGTGGGGCGGGCACTCCTGCCCGCCCTGCCGGTGGCAGCTTTACATGAATTACTGTAAAAATCAGTAGTTTTGATGCCAGAAACAACCACGCTTATTTCACGCACTGGAAGAATCACGCGCGCGGAGCTGGCGAGCCTGCCAACGCCGCCCTCCGCGGCTACACTTGTCCCGATCCCGCACGCGGCGGTCGTGGAAACGCTGGTCGAAACCCTGAGTCATTCGTGAGGTGATGAAAAACGGGCGAGGGCGGCATGTGTATCTGCTCACCGACGCCACCCACGGTCTGGTGGTGAATGTGGAATCGACCAGCAACGCCATCGACTACCGCCAGTTGGAACCCGCCATCGGCCGTTGCGAAAAGACGCTCGAACGTAAGCCCAAACAGATGGTGGCCGATGGCGACTACACTACGGTCAAGAACACCGTAGGCAAACCATCGCAAGACACAGATGCCAGCGAAATGCCGTCGTTGATTCGTAGTTCGATTTCCGCTCGACCATTACACAACTCCAGCACTCGAGATCCCGTAGATGTCCCAAGATCGTCCAGCAACGTTCCTTGGCCTGCAATGTCGAAACGCACGCGGTTGCGAGCGTCCAGGGCATGCCTGCTGCGTCCACCACCAAAGGAGGGAAAAGACATCAACGAGGTTGGTTAAGAGAGAAAACCGGCAGTCAAGATAAAACTTGGGTGCCTTTCTTTCGCACAACACGGAAGTCCCAAATCATCTGCCAGCCCGATCACTTCTCTTCAAAGGCTCGGTGAGGTTGTCCACCCAAAGTTTGCCGAGTCGTCTTAGGTGTGTTTACACCCGTCCTGGCGAAGCACACCAAGAGCTTCAATTTGATCGACACACTTGCAGTAGGTGTCGATCGGATTCAACGAAGCTTTGAACCAACGCGTCGCCAGGTGAAGGAATGGCGTCAGGCGCAAATCACCAACGAACGAGCAGAGCTGATCCTTTATTCGGCATTCGTGGATGGCAAACTTGAGGCACCACGGAGTCTTCTTTCAGAGGTGCACCGCTGTATTTCCAACCACAATACGAGGAGTTCTCTCCGCGGACCATGTGGAGCCTCTCGAATGCTTTCACCAGCGCATTCAAGGAACTTGACCCCGTTCCACAGTTCAAGACCACGGCGAAGCTGGGGGCTTTCCTCGCTCAACTGCCGACATAACGCAACGGTCTCCCCGTTCGAGGTGGCACGCCCCGGACGGGGAGCCCCCGCGCTCAAATCACACATCCATCGGGGAACTTGGGAACTGATCGGCGGGAGAGCTTCGACGGTCCCGACCCCCTGGTCCCGAACCAGATTCCAGTCCTTATTGAAATCTATTGAATTGTGGAGTTTTGAAGTGATTTGTTTGCCTGAAGTTGGCGGATCGACTACGACACTTGTTGAAGTTTGAGGAGGTGGGAGGCTTCTTCAGCCTCAATTTTGCCTACAGCAAAAGCATTGAATACGAAATCGTATTCGCTCTTCGCGAAAAACGGGAGCAGGTCACCGCTCGCGGCCTTGGGCGTGAGCTCTGAGAAATTCGGCCTAATTCGCTATGCGAAAACTAAGGAAGGTCCCCGTTGTCTTAACGAGTTTCGATTTCAATTTTGCTTTTTCTTAGCAGAGAGGATTACGGTCACAGCTGCTCAAGCCCGGAGGCCGCGCCGCCGTCATCGTGCCCGATGGCGTTCTGTTCGGATCGAGCAATGCCCACAAGACGCTGCGTCGGATTCTAGTTGAAGACCAGAAGCTCGATGCCGTGGTCTCGCTGTCCGGCGTCTTCAAGCCCTCACCAATCTGAGCGACGCACGCCGAAAGATCGAAACCTGTCGGCAGGATTACAACGAACAACGTCCGCACAGTTCGTTGCACTACTTATCGCCAGCGGAGTTTGCACGGGCAGCAATGGAGATGAGGGCATGAGGAAAGCTAGTACAAGGCTGCCAGAGCGGGGGCTCAAAACGCCGTCCCCTGCTCCAGACCTCATCCCCGCTGAAATATCAACTGAGAACTTACATTGGGATTGGTACAGTAAACGGGGGCACTTCATAATCACCGAGCCGTGAACAACACCACGCCAACCTCGCCAAGAGCCGGATCGACAATTCTTTCGCTTGAATTGTGTGGATATTGAGCCATGAGGCTGTGCAGCAACCCGGACCATCTTGTGTCATCCGGTCTGCCCCACACGAGGATGGCATCGGGAGATGCTTTTTGGATGTCGAAGGTAAGGCTGCTCCATTGCGTCGAGTCTGGCAAAGAATCCATAGCCCCGATGATTCTCCGCCCACTGAAGAAACTGGCTTTGTAACCCGCCTCCCATCCAACGCCGTGGTCGGGATAGGGTCCAGACCCGATGCTAACTACGCTAGAGCCCGTGTGCTCTCTCAAGCGATTGCCTGCATCATAGCAACTGGCCTGAAAATCCCGCGTCAGTAGACGAAACGGAGAAGATGGGTAGACCATCGCTATGACTGTCCCGAGAATGACTAGAGCAATAGCGAGCTTTCGCCAACCGTCATAAGTATGCTCACTATCAGGGACCAAGAAACGTGCAGCGATGGCGAGCACCAAGGGTATCAATGGGTACAGGTAGCGTGCATCGAACACCAACATTGAGTACGCCAATACCAAGCTCAGCGCACCCGCCGCGACGACAACCGCAAATCGCCGTTCCACCGGGTACTGATGTTTCCGACGGATGACAATCGCGAGCGTGGCTATGAAAGCTATAAGCCCGCCCGGCGTTGCCACAATCACCACTTCTTTGAGCACTCGAGGGATATTCTGTCCTTCGGCGAGAATCATCTTCGGAAGTGCCTGCCTCATTCTAACGGGATACTCCCAGGGCCACGAGCCCGGCGGCATCGGGTCATCCACGAAGTACTCGTCGACTTCCTTCGTGGTATCTCTCAAAAGAATGTAGGTCGTGTCATGTTGCTCCCGGTAGGCACGCAACGTCCATTGGAGAAGATTCGTTTTGAACTGACTGCCTGTTGTGAACCTTCCATATTTTGAGTGCAGCACCGTAGCCCACCCTACGGCAACTAGCAAGGGAATCGATGCAGCCAAACTAAGCCGTGCAACTCTTGTTTTCAGACGTCCGTCTGACAAGCCCAAAGCGACCACAGTACAGACCGCCAGCCAAGGCAGCGCAAACGCCTTTGCCAAGAATGCAAGACCGTGAACAAATCCCAGAGAAAACCAGCCTTTCAAACTGTCATAACGAAGACACCGCAAGAGGACGATAAAGTAGACGAGCGCCAGCGCAGCAAAGAGGAAATCAGGAGTAATCATCTCCACCGAAGAGGCAGCGAGACCACGACCAAGCACGAACAACACCACCGCCAAAGAGGCGGCCAGCCTCGAATGCCACAGCTTCTCCGTAAGGACATAGAGTAATGCCAGAGACAGCAAGAAGGCTCCAATGTTGATCAGCTTGCCGATATGTAGATAGTGCGCACTCCCTAAAGTGGCGGCTGCTATTAGCCAAGACAATAGAGGACTGCGGAATGCGCTTATCGCCGCGCGAAAGTCGCCATGGCGAATGTGACGAGCTATACCCACATAGGCCATGCCGTCGTAGTCGATTTGATTGAAACACTGCGAGGCAAACCAGAAAAGTTGAAAAACACAACTAACGACTGCGACCGAAATGAGAAAAAGTGAGGCTTTGCTGCTCTTGTCAGGTTTCATTGTGGCGTGAGAAGGTTAGCAAGAAGAATATCGAAACAGCAAGAAGCGAGTCTTGCGGTGCGATCCTAAAAACAAACCCTCCGAGCGGCATCGCGAATCTCCTGCCGTTCAACTGTCGTTCGGACTGCCTTGACCATGTACCAAGAAGACGATCGCGCTGATGCGGAAGGTTTGGCATCGGGATCGAAGGGGATCTGCTTTTTCTTGTTCTGAATTCGTAGATTCCCTCCATCCAAATTTACGATTTCCTCAACGAAAATAAATCTATTGACCTTCCACAGGCTTCAGCAGTAGAGTCGCTGGCGCTGCATGCTTTTCTGTAGTACACCGGGCCCCTGCATTTAAAACATTTAGGAGAAAGTCTATGGCTCGCCTTCTGCGTGTGCTGGTTGTTTCCCTTCTGTCAGTTTTTGTCTCTCTTTTGCTTCTCTCAAACGCGCAAGCACAAGTTAGCAGCGTCAATAACACCACCTCTACTCCAATTGAAGGCGCCGGCCACGACTACGTTAAGCTTTTGTCAGAAACCGTAAATCCCGCAAATGGCGCAGTTAGCATACGGATTGAGCTCCCGACGCCAAAAAGCCGAGGTATTACGCTACCTTTTTCCATTGCCTACGACTCGAACGGCGTACTTCACCTGGAGCCGAGTCAAATAATTCCCCAGGGTTATGGAACGGCAAATTGGGCAACGGACATCGGTTTTCTCTCCCAAGGGGGCTGGAGCTATTCGGTTCCTTTGCTCAATTACAATACGTGGGGCGTCGATCACCCTTACATAATTGGATACGACTCGGGGGGTGGGCCGAATTGGGGGCACCATAACTGCTACTACGCCTCAGGATATCTCTTCAAAGACGCAGCCGGCAGTCGTCATTCATTGCATCTTGGAGCCTTATCCATCGCTGCGGTGGACTATCCCGATGCAACCTCCGAGTGTGCTGACCTGCGGAGATCAGGAGGAGGCGATGCAGACGTCTGGGGCGCTCTTGCGCCTTATCCGGGTGAGAGTGGCTACTACGGCGAGCTGCCTGTGACCGTCAGTGACAAGAATGGAATGAGTTACACTTTTCCCGCTGGCAACCAGTTCACTGTTCCTGGCACCAAGCCGCTTACTAACTTTGTTCTGCCGAGTAAGATTGAAGACGGAAATGGCAACATCGTCAACGTCACTCGTAACGGCAGCACCACTAGCTATGCGATGACCGATACCGCCGGTAGGTCAGTGCTGTTGGTCAATGGTTTTGGGACGAGTGGTACTACCGTCACCGCTGACGGGGCAACCTACCAGGTGACCTGGAAAACCGTTACCTTCGGCAGTTATTCGGTGAATCCGATCTGGAAGGGTCAGGGCAGCGGACCTTCCGGGGGTGATTATTGCGCTCCGATCCCTTCCGTCAATGGCGGAAGCGAGGTGGTTATTTCTCAAGTCACATTGCCCAATGGACAGAGCTATAAGTTTTACTATGGAAGCGACAACCCAGATGTCAGCTTTAGGAACCCTTATGGCATGCTGAGTGAAATTGACTACCCGAGCGGCGGTTCCGTGAAATACAAATGGGCTCTTACAGGTACTCGAGGCGAACTAGGTGTCTACCCAGCCGCATATAGTGCGGGCGGGGACGTTACTCCAGATGCAAACTATTGCATCTACCAATACCAAACTCCGGCGGTGAGTGAGCGCGATGTGTTCTATGGCGGCTCGACTACGCCGGCGTTGACACAGTCCTTCAGTTATTCCACGACTTGGAGTTCGTCTCCAAACCCCAATCCGGGCGACACGTGGACACAAAAAACCACCACCACGACTATCGCGGACAACACCACAGGCAAGAGTACATTCACAACTCAAACCTATTCCCCGATCCTAAACGACCCCGAGCCGTTTACATACGTGTCCTTCCCGACGCAGACTCCGGTGGAAGACACCACGATCACCTACGACTGGAACTCCAGCACGCCGCTTCGGACGGTAGTGAAGACCTGGTACGACCAGTACCTGCTGGCTAGCGAACAGACGACCCTTGAGAACGGACAGAGTTCCACAGTTACATACTGCTATACCACCACGGCTCCTTGTTCGACTCCTCCCTATAATTCTGCTTTTCCTGCATTGAAAGAGAAGAAGGAATATGATTTTTCGGGAAGCGTTGCCAGAAGGACGGTCAACAACTACATTCCCGTTTACTATCCTGTTTTCAGCAATAAGCCCTGCCAGACATTGGTCTACGACGGCAGTAACAACCTGCTTGCTGAAACCGATTCCTTCTACGACAACGCGGCCAATCCGTGCGTGGCCGGCGCACCTTCTGTCTCAGATGTAAGCGGATTGCCGGCAAACACGCATGATGAAACATTGTACGGGTCCGGCGGTTCAACCTCTCGAGGAAACCTGACCAAGCTGGTCAAGAAGTGTTTTCCTGGCTGTTCAGATCAAACGACCACTTACACGTACGACAAAACCGGCCAGGTGCTGTCCACGACAGACGCTCGCGGCAACACCGCACAATATTCCTACGCCAACAGTTTCACCGTGCTCTCGGGTGCACAGAATGTTTCATACACCCCGTCGTCTAATCTCAATGCATACTTGACCCGCGTGACCTACCCGCAGACGGGAAGTACCACGCACATTGAAAACTTCACCTACGACTATAACAACGGACAGCTCACCGTCTCCCAGGACCAGAACGGCAACAACACCTCCTATCTATACAACGACGTGTTCTTCCGCCCGAGGCAGGTCAGTTATCCGGATGGCGGACAAGTTAACATTGACTACAACGACACGCCGCTCGCCGTAAGCGTCACCAAAACAACTGCGATCCAGGGCGGTGCCTCGCCTATCAACAAGATTGAGAAAACAATTTTCGATGGCATCGGCCATGCCGTTCAGACCCAACTCGTGTCTGATCCTGAAGGCGTCACCTATGTGGACACCACGTACAATGGTATGGGAAATGCTCTTGCCGTAAGCAATCCATATCGGGATGCGAGCCATACGGTCTATCTGGAAGGTTTGAGTTACGGCACCACGCAATACTCCTATGACATCCTTGGCCGTACCCTGACCACAACTCTTCAGGACGGTTCAACCACCATTGCTTCCTACAACGGCAGCACTACGACTGCGACGGACGAGGCGGGCAAGCAGCGAAAAACTTATACGGATGCTTTGGGCCGATTGACCACAGTCTGGGAAGACCCATCGAACCTCAACTATGTGACCAACTACTTCTATGACGGGTTGGACCACATGACTTGCGTCGAGCAGCACGGAGATGCCAGCGGAACCGGTTGCTCTTCCAATCCCAGCGGTGATGCCACCAGCGCCTGGCGCGTCCGGCGCTTCAGCTACAACTCACTGTCACAGTTGACTAGCGCAACCAATCCGGAATCTGGAACGCTCTCTTACTCCTATGACGTCAACGGCAATGTCGTAACCAAGTCCGCTCCCGCGCCCAATCAAACTGGCTCAGCAACGGTGACAACAACCTATTCCTACGACGCCCTCAACCGCCTCACGCAAAAAAGCTACAGCGACGGAACCACCGCAACGGCGAAGTATGGCTACGACGGAGTAGCGCCGTCGGGATGCACTCCGCCCACCGTCGTTTCTCAGCCCTCTTGGGGTGTCTTGTCCACGCCGTCCAATCTGATTGGCCGCAGAAGTTCCATGTGTGATGCCTCTGGAGGTGCTGCCTGGGTCTATGATCTGATGGGCAGGCCGAAGCTAGAACAGCGCCTCCTCGGCACCGCCAATAAGACCATCGGCTACACCTATTATCTGAGCGGTGGTCCCAGCAGAATTTGGTACCCCAGCGGAACCGGCGCGTATCAGTGGATCACCGCCGCCGGACGTTCGAATGGTGTGGGAGACTCGTACAATAATTACGTTTTCTCGAATGTTGCGTATTACCCAAATGGAGCCGTCCGAGAAATGGGGATGGGCCCTTCCTCCGCGTTTGCGGGTATCATGATCGAACGAGCGTACAACAAACGCCTTCAGCCCATGCTGGAGTATGCCCTCGTCGCGGCTGCGGGGCCACCCTACCAGAACCTCTATCAGCGCTGCTATGATTTCCACATGAAGGGAGGAGTCAGCGGCTCGATTGGCGGTGTGATCTGCTCGTTCCCGGACGCGGCTCCCGGCGACAACGGCAACCTCTATCAAGTCCAGAACCAGCTGGACAGCAACCGCACCCAGAACTTCACCTATGACGCCCTGAACCGGGTCACCAGCGCCTACAGCAACGGGCCCAACTGGGGGCAGAGTTTCACTACTGATCCATGGAGCAACCTGACCAATGTGGGCTCCATCACGGGCAAGAATAACCCCGGCGCCGTCAATGTCGCGCCGGCAACCGTTAAGAACCGGCTTCCCGGCTTTACCTACGATGCTGCGGGGAACCCGATTGCCGGCCCGGGATCTACGGTCACTTTCGATGCCGAGAACCGCGTGATTTGTCTGGGCAGTTGCACCGCGCCGGGGGGTTGGACCTACACCTACGACGGCGATGGCAAGCGGGTGAAAAAATCCAACGGCTCGACGGGAACGCTATACTGGACCGGCATGGGCAGTGACGCGTTGGACGAGAGCGATCTGAGCGGAAACATCAATGAAGAATACTTCTACTTCAACGGGCAGCGAGCGGCGCGGGTGGACCGGCCCAGTAACGTAGTGCATTATTACGTGAACGACCGGCTGGGGACGGCCAGCATCGAAGCCACGCCTGTGACGCACGATACGGTGACGTTCTCCGACTCAGACTATTCACCCTACGGAATTCAGATTCCGGTCGCAGGCAGCGACTCCAATCACTACAAGTTCATGGGCAAGGAGCGGGACACGGAAACCGGCCTGGACAATTTTGGGGCCCGCTACTACGCGAGCGTGCTCGGCCGCTTCATGACGCCCGACTGGGCGGCGCGTCCGACCGCGGTGCCGTATGCGGTATTCGGCGACCCGCAGTCGCTGAATCTTTATGTGTTTGTCCGTGATAACCCGGTGAACCACGTGGATGCGGATGGACATGAGTGCAACAAAAATAACTATACTCATCAGTGCAATGAGCATGCCGAGGTTCAGAAGCAAAGTTTGTGGGCAAGGACCGTGAGCGCATTTACCTTTTCAAAGTCACGCACCAAGGAAGTTAATGTCGTTAACGAAAACGCTGTCGATAATAAAACAGGGCTGACTGCAAATACTAAAGTAGTCGGAGCAAGTATTACAGGCAGCATAAGCTCGAACCCGGCCAATAATAAATTCAACCTCAGTGGTGGTGCAGAATTCCACGGACTGAAAAGTACTATGAACTTTTCCAGCGACCCTAACGGGAGCAACGGAATGGTGAATGGCATAGTGAAAATAGATTCATTTACTGCGGCAGCAAGTGGTAGTGGCGGTTCTGACGGCGGATCAATGAAAGGGGAGGCACAGGTGTTCACAGCTTCTGGGACGACGAAAGCTGGTTCACTTACTATTACTGGTTCGTTCTGTTTGATTTGCGCTGGCGGCCAACTCAAAGCAACTTCTACCGGTGCTGCTGTAGGTGTTAATTATTTGATTGGTGCGGACGTGAGTGTTGACTGGGGATCTAGCACCATTCTTCATGCAAGTGATACTGCGAAATAGGAATCTTCAATGGTGAACGCAATTGATTAAACGAAAAATCGTGGTTTTTTGGATGGTATCCATAGTCGCTCTTCTAGCATTTTCTGTTCAGGCGCAGAGTACATCGCCTGATGCTCAGGAAATCGGCAAATTGATCGACGATTTGCAGAAAGCGATTGCCAATGGCTCATCGGTAGATCAGTTATTTAGTTCCAATGCGCATGGTCGAGAAACGGGCAAGATACGTGCTCTTCAAACGAAAGGGTTTCTGACATTCCAAATTGTCGATTACACATTGAAAGATCTAAAGATGAGAGACTCACGGCATGCGACTCTTCCTGTCACGGTTAAATGGTCGACTCGTGATGAGCAGGCTTCTACCACGACAACTTTGGAATTTGAGAAAGATCAAACAAGTTGGTATTTTGCAAAGGCAGATTTTTGGGAGGTATCGTTCTTTTGGTTTTTCCCGATGATCCTTTACGGTATTGGCTATGGTTGTGGCGTGGTAATAATGTTTTGGCACTCCAAACGCAAAAATTGGGTAAACCCCAAGAAGATCGTACTTTGGCAGGTATTGGCTGTCCTCCCCTTTTCGTTGCCTTTGTATTTCGCCAGAACTCCTTGGCTTAAAAATTGAAAGATCTGAGAGGGACAAATAGGGGACAGACGGATGGAGTGCACCCCCAAACTGAGACAGAGATAATGGTGACAGTTCTCGACAAGGAGAACGCATGTCACAAGAAAGAGCGAAGCAGCCTGAGTATGCAACGGAGTTGAAGTTGTTGGCAGTGCGAAGGGTGCTAGCGGGCGAAAACGTAAGCGCGGTAGCACAGGAGTTAGGCCTTCGGCGTAAGCGGCTGTACGTGTGGAAGGATCGGCGGAGTGCCGTTAGCTCCGCCGATGACTCTCCCTCGGCAAGATATCCGATCCACTCCGTGACCGTCCATCGCTTCTGCCACGACTCCAGGTCGAGCCGAATCTCCGTGGAGCCCAAACCGCAGTGGGTGGCGGCGCTGGACCATCTCCATTGCGAGGCCGTTTCCACCATGCCTGCGCGCACTGGATTTAACTCTACATAACGTAACGCGGTCCAGAGATGGGCATCGTCGAGCGGGCAAGAATAGAACCGGCCCTGCCACACATGTCCGCTGGAGTACTGACGCGCCGAAAATCGCTTGGCGGTGGTAGCACGCGACTTGGTGGATCACTTCGAAGATCGGCAGTCAGCGATTCAGGGCAAAGCGATGATCGTCTGCATGAGTCGCCGTATTTGTGTGGACCTTTACAACGCTATCGTGAAAGTACGCCCGGATTGGCATAGTGAAGATGACACGACAGGCAAGCTCAAGATCGTAATGACTGGCTCTGCGACTGATCCGCTGGACTGGCAGCAGCATATTCGCGACAAGCGTCGGCGCGACGGCTTAGCGAAGAGTTTCAAGGAAGCCAAGAATCCGTTCCAGATTGTGATCGTACGCGACATGTGGCTTACGGGTTTCGACGTGCCCTGTCTGCACACCATGTATCTCGACAAGTACATGCGGTCGCACGGTCTGATGCAAGCAATTGCGCGAGTGAACCGTGTATTCAAGGACAAGCCCGGCGGATTGGTAGTGGACTATCTCGGCGTAGCCCAAGAACTGAAGTACGCAATTGACCTAGCCCCCGAAAACTGGACCGCCTAGAATGTGAGTTTCTCCCAAACCCAGGAGAGGAGAACGGCCATGAAAGGCACGCGACACAGCGAAGAGCAGATCATCGCGATCCTGAAGCAAGG